>Ga0334884_1004163_pt1 | contig 15273 bp, 11 predicted proteins | sample GraSluR1_MG_7_FD_207215 | JGI IMG/M metagenome (GOLD analysis project Ga0334884, IMG submission 207215) | Sludge microbial communities from methane-producing bioreactor in Wageningen University, Netherlands - Granular Sludge_12_05 R1 | ecosystem: Engineered > Bioreactor > Anaerobic >...
TTGTTCTGTCGAAAAGCAGTATCGCCTATGGTATATACAATTTGTATTACCGGTTTTGCTTCTTTTCCCATTGTTTGCCTGGAGTGCTGCCCAAATTTCTGTAGAGCAGGATGGCGATACGCGTCAGATAAATTTGGACACAGTGACCATCCAGAGTATAGAGCATGTCTCGCTTCCACTGCTGGTCAGTCAGTTGGGCGGAACAGCCTATGTGGGTACAGCGCAAATTCAATTGGATATTCGTAATACGTTTGCTGTGATTGGTATCAACACTACCCGAGTTAGTAGCCCAAACCGGAGTGCTGTTTATCTGAATCATCCTGTTGTTTTGCAACGAGGTGATGTCTATATTGCTGCTTCTGATGTGCCACTGCTTCTTAATAGTGTTTATTCTTTGCAGGCGCAACAGACAACAGATTCAGTTACCGCAGAACCACGAGATACACCGCCACAACCTGCCACATCACAAGATGTACCAGCACAAACGCCACCGCCACAAAGACCTGAAGCCATTGAAGAAGGGTTGGATTTATTGACTTCTCTTGAACCGCTACCAGCCCCGACTTTCTCAGAAACACAGCAACCAGTAGTCCCAGAGTTGCCGGAGTCTGCTCCCCAGCCTCAACCATTACCAGCTCCTGCACGTGAAACACCGCAAACTACTGCATCCCAGCCGACACGCGTACAGCAAGCTGCTGAAGTTCCTGCTTTACGTACTACACCTCGCACCATTGTGATTGATGTTGGGCATGGGGGGAATGATTTGGGCTATGTAGTCGACGGTTTACTTCCTGAAAAAGATATAACATTGGCGATCGGTGAGCGATTGGCCCGCATTTTGAAAGAGAAAACTTCCTTGCGGATTTTTCTCACGCGCTCAGAAGACCGAGATTTAAGTATGCGTGCCCGAATTTCTGTGGCACAAAACAACGATGCCGATTTGTTTGTCAGTATACATGCCGGTGCAAGTCCGGCACAGAATGCACGTGGCGTAGACATTGTCTATCATCAGATTCCCTCACGACCTGACACCGCTGTGGGTTTGAATATGATTCATGGTGATATTCAAAACCGGAGTCGTTCTCTGGCAGAAATGATTGAACAACAATTAACCGCTGCTGGTTTGCGTGTTCGTAGTGTTAATGGAACACCATTACGACTTTTTCGAGAGCTCAACATCCCCGGTGTACTGATAGAGGCAGGTGTTTTGAGCAACCAGAACGATGCTGCCTTGTTAATGCAGGAGTCGTATCAGGAAGAGTTGGCAGCAGCGCTTGCCGCTGGTATTCAAGAATTGGTGTCAGCAACCGGCTGATGCTGTTCACCTAGTTGCCTGTAAAATTGGAGATTCACCAACATGAAGCCGATGCGGCGTTATATAGTAAAAAAATTTGTCATGGCTCTCTGGGGCCTGTTTACATTGATACTCCTGTTTTCAGTGGTGTTACTGGCCTACGAGATGTTGCAAGGAGGACAAGCCCCCCTGTCTACATTGCGCCCTGCTGCCAATGATTCACAGTTTTCTGGTTCTGACTTGCGTCGCTCTACGGCCCAATTAGGCGAACGGGAAGTGCTTTTATACTTTTCCAATCGAGACGGGACACATTTACGGCCATATACAGTGCCTTTACCCTATAGTGAATCTACTGTTGAAAATTGTCGTGTAGCATTGGACGCCTTGATTGCCGGACCGTCTTCAGACCAGTATGCACCGGTATTACCGGACAGTGTTCGGGTTCGGGCGTTATACTTGCTGGATGATGGTGAGTTGGTGATTGATCTTTCCAGAGAACTTCTCACAGACCATGCGGCATTTACTGGTGCTGGTCAAGAAAGCTTGCTGGTTTACGGAATTGTTAATACATTGACGCAAGGTGCGCTGCAAAGTAATCGCGATCCACAAGTCCGCCATGTACGTATTCTGGTGGAAGGGCTATACCCGGAAACTTTTCCTGCACACGTTGATGTCAGTGAACCATTACCACCAGATAATCGTTGGTTGGAATCTTCTGCTTTATCACAACCAATAGTGACGTTAATTAATGGCTGATGATTCCAGGCCCATTGGTATTTTTGATTCCGGTGTCGGAGGGCTGACCGTTTTTAGAGAATTGTCTCGCCACCTGCCAGAGGAGTCGCTGGTATATCTTGGCGATACCGCCAGGGTGCCTTATGGAAGTAAATCCCGCGATACGGTTATTCGCTACGCGAATGCATGTGCTCAGCTATTACTCAAACAAGATGTAAAATTATTGGTTGTGGCTTGTAATACTGCCTCCGCATTTGCTCTGGACGCATTAAAATCCACCTTGAGCGTGCCTGTTGTTGGTGTTGTCGAACCCGGAGCTTATGCAGCACTTTCTCGCACGAAAAACAACCATATCGGTGTTATCGGGACAGTAGGTACCGTAGCGAGCAAAGCATACACCCAGGCTATTCTTCACCTCAGACATAATGCCGCTGTATATACGCAAGCATGCCCCTTGTTTGTCCCTCTGGCAGAAGAAGGTTGGACCACAGGGGATGTGCCTCGTCTGGTTGCAAAAAACTACTTGGAACCACTATTGATGCGGGGTATTGATACATTGGTTTTGGGATGTACGCATTATCCGTTGCTTGCCAGTGTTATTCAAGAAACTGTTGGTATAGGCGTTACATTGGTAGACAGCGCGGAAGAAACAGCGCGTACTGTAGCGGATGTGGTCAAAAACCATAACTTGGCTTGTAGTCCCGGACAGATACCACAGTACCGGTTTTTGGTCAGTGATGCACCAGAAAATTTTCTGAAAACCAGCAGACATTTTTTAAAGCAGGTGTCCGCTCCAGTAGAATGGGTCGATTTTTAAAAGTATACTTCGTTAACTTGAGTGTAATAATTGGTTTTTGTGCTGATGTTGGGTTCAGCCATGTACACCTGCTCTATAGGGTATTCACCTGACACGCTGATTTAAATAAAAAATACAGGAATACATACCGATTTATGTCGAATGAGGAACAAACCGGATCAACCGATTCCCACATACAAGGTATTGGACGTGTAATTCAGATGAAGACATGGTTATACCTGATTGCTGGGTTTTCCAGTCTGACCTTAATAGCCGTGATTATGGGGTTGCTTTTAGTACAGTTTTACCAAAACCGCCCGGTAAACCTCACCAAAGTGACCGGTTACCTTGCTGATGCCGTGGAAAAAAATTTACATGAATTATACATCGCCGAAAACAGTTTGGAACGATCTGTGCCTGAGCGGCGACAAGACGGTATTCATTATTGGTACTTCTATCGGTTTGATGTAGCATTACCTCCTCAACTCAGCGCAGAGGGCATGGAGAAGTTGCTTCGTCGTGAAATGGCAGAATTTGATGTTGACATTATCCCGCTACCTGTCAGTGGCTCGGAAACCCGATGGCGTTTGGTTTTTGGCGAGCTGGAATTTGCAGAAATCGTTCTGGAATCATCAACCGACATCGTGTCTTACCGACAAGATTTGCGTCAGACCAGTCAATCGATTGCAGATGAGTTCAGGGCGATGTTGCTGAGACATGGAATATCTACAGACAAAATACAACAAATTGGGCCGCTTGAGCAGGAAGACGAATTGTTTCAATGGTATGTAACCAATTTCGAGGCATTGCTGCCTGCTGATAATTCTCTGGATACGTTTTGGGAAGATGCCGACAATCTGGCTGATCGGTTTAATGTGCATGCTCTGCTGGAAGAAACTGCGTCTGGAATCTTCCTGATGCGCTTCTCCTTGTCTGACCGTATACAGGTTGAAGCTGTGATGCATTATATGGGTGATGTGCTGAATGATGAAGAGGATGCTGATTTAATCACAGAGCCTGAAGTGCTTCCGTATGAAGAAGCAGGCGATTTACCAGCCGGGACTGATGGTGGTGAGGAAGGTGAAGAAGAAGGTACCGGTGGGGCCGATATAGATTCTACAGAACAACCCGAGAGTGTAATACTGCCATCACCAGAACAGTTGCCATTGGAATCAGAATATATTGATCTGCATGAAAATGGGGTAGCACCGGCAGTGAAGGTTGCTACACCAGGAGAAAAGCCAAGAGTTGCAATTATACTGGACGATGGCGGATATGGTGGCGCACATAACGAAAAAATATTGAATCTGAGCAATAAATTGACACTTGCTATATTGCCCAACACGCCTTTGGGTGAATCAATTGCGAATCAGGGGGCAGCCTTGGGATTTGAAATCATGCTCCACATGCCCATGCAGAACAATAATGAAGGAAATCATGTTTTTCCAGGGCAAATTGAAGTAGATATGGAAGCAGATAAAATCAGGGAGTTAACTCTGGATGCATTAAGCCAGATTCCACACGTTGTCGGTGTAAACAACCATACAGGATCAATGTACACGTCAGACCCGGATGCCATGGAAACGTTTCTGGAAATCATTAAAGAGAAAGGATTGTATTTCCTGGACAGCCGGACCACAGCGTCATCACGTGCGTATGAAATCGCCCGATCTAAGCAGATACCCACGGCAAGTCGGGATATTTTTCTGGACCATAATAATGATCCGGAGCAAATTCGTGTGCAGTTTATAGCAATGATAGAATTGGCAAAATCACGGGGATCAGCGATTGCAATTGGCCATTTCAGACCCCATACCGTAGATGTTCTGGAAGCAATGTTGCCTATCCTTGATGAAGAAGAAATAGAGTTGATCCATGTATCGGAGTTAATGCATTGAGTATAATCCTTGGAATTGAAACATCTTGTGATGACACAGGCGTTGCCGTGGTTCAAAATGGTCGTATCGTATTGGCCAATGAAATCGCTTCGCAAACGGATTTACATAGAGTGTTTGGCGGTGTTGTTCCTGAATTGGCTTCCAGACAACATATTAAAGTGATTTCACAGCTGGTTCGCACGGTGCTGGATGATGCGGGTGTGGAGATCGACGCGATTGCAGCAACCCAAGGCCCCGGACTGATGGGGGCATTGCTTGTGGGATTAAGTTTCGCGAAAGCATTGGCTTTTGCATGGTCAAAACCGTTCATACCGGTACATCATATTGAGGGCCATATTTTTTCTGCTTTCTTGGGTGAGGATGCCCCTTCTTTTCCGTTTCTGGCTTTGGTGGTAAGTGGTGGACACACACAGATCATTCATTGTGCTGCTCCGCACCAATATAAGATTCTGGGCTCTACACGTGACGATGCTGTTGGAGAATCTTTCGACAAAGTGGCCCGCTTATTAGAATTGCCCTATCCTGGTGGCCCCTCCATACAAAAGGCATCAGAGCAGGGGAATCCCGAAGCATTTAATTTTCCACGGGCCATGTGCGATCAGAATACGCTTGATTTCAGTTATAGTGGATTAAAAACTGCTGTGTTGTATGCCATGCGTAGTGGCGAGGTAAATAAAGAAGACCTGGCTGCCAGTTTTCAAGCTGCAGCAGTTGATATTTTACTGATCAAAACGAAGCAGGCTTTGAAAATGACAGGTGTGCAATGTCTTGTGCTGGCAGGAGGTGTGGCAGCAAATCGGTTGCTGCGGGAACGCCTGTTGGCAGAAATCACAGTGCCGGTCTTTATGCCTGCCATGAAATACTGTGTTGACAATGGCGCCATGATTGCAGCCGCAGCAGACTCCCGTTTCCAGTCTGGAGTGGTAGGTGATATGCGCGTTACACCACAGCCCAGTCTAGCATTGGTGTAACGGAAGTTTTTTTTCCCGAGTCCATACCTATAATCAGTATGAAACAGAACACAGGAAGACGCCATGCGAATATCCAATTGGATTACAATGCCCAAAATAATTATATTGGCTGGTGTGATTGGAATAACCTGCCTGATCAGTGGTTGCGGTACAAGCCATGAACCCAATGTGCTGCGTGTCGGGAATGGCGCTGAAGTGCAAGAACTCGATCCGCATCTGGTGAGTGGCGTAACTGAGCATCGTATTCTTACTGCATTGTTTGAAGGTATCAGTGATGTAAATCCAAAAACCAATGAACCGATCCCTGGGGTGGCCGAGTCCTGGCAAATATCTGATGATGGAAAGACTTACACCTTTAAAGTGCGTGAGTCTGCGCGTTGGTCCAATGGTGATCCTGTAACTGCCCATGATTTTGTATACAGTTGGAGACGGATTCTATCTCCGGCCCTGGCTTCGGAATATGCTTATCTGTTGCATTGCATTGAAAATGCAGAGGCATTCAACACAGGTGCAATAACCGATTTTTCCGAGGTTGGGGTTAGCGCGCTGGATGCATATACCCTGGAAGTTCGATTGGTTCACCCTACCCCGTATTTTTTAACCATGCAGACACACTACGCCTGGTTCCCGGTGCATCAAGGCACTATAGAACAATTTGGGAATATTGATGAACGAGGAACCGGTTGGACCCAGGCAGGAAATATGGTCAGCAACGGAGCATTTCAACTTGCTGCATGGCGTCCCAATGAAATCATTCGTGTAGACCGCAATGTGCATTATTGGAATAAGGAAGCGGTTGCATTGGATGGAATTTTCTATTATCCGATTGATAATTTGCAAACCGAAGAAAGAAGCTTTCGTTCAGGCGAATTGCATTTAACCAATGACATCCCGTTGCATCGAATTGATGTATATCGACGTGACAACCCCGAACTCCTGCATATCCATCCCTATCTGGGGGTGTATTTTTATCGTTTCAATGTGACACGAAAACCTTTTGATGACAAACGGGTGCGTCAGGCTTTTTCATTGGCGATTGATCGAGAAACCCTTACCCGGAATGTCTTGCAAGGCAATGAAGACCCCGCCTGGTTTTTTGTGCCCCCTGATACGGCAGGGTATACAAGTAAAAGTCGTGTAGAATATGATCCTGAACGTGCGCGCACGTTGTTAGCAGAAGCAGGGTATCCAGGTGGCTCAGGGTTGCCAGTAGTTGAGATTCTATACAACACACATGAATCTCACAAAACCATCGCTGAAGCCATACAGCGTATGTGGCGACAGCACCTCGGAGCCGATGTCCGATTGTTGAATCAGGATTGGCGGGTGTATCTGTCGTCTATGTCAAGCTTGGATTTCGATATAGCCCGATCTGCCTGGATAGGTGATGTGGAAGACCCGATTAACTTTCTCGAATGTTTCCTTACTGATGGCGGCAATAACCGCACCGGGTTTACTTCGACTGATTATGATGATTATGTGCGGCGCGCCTACGCGGAATCCCATCAGCAAACCCGCCAGGAATACTTACAAAATGCCGAAGAGATTCTTTTGGAGGAAGCCCCCATTGTACCCATCTATTTCTACACCCGAAAATTTTTGATGGACCCTGCTGTGCAAGGTTATGTACCCAACCACATGGGGTATATTCGTTGGCAGGAATTGTCCCTGGCCGAGTAAAGCTTTCTTAATCATATAAACCATTTTGCTAATGATGATATCTTTTAGAGGTACGTAATGAAGTATAAAATCGCCATCGGAATTGGTGCTTTCTGTGTTCTGTTAGTTATTGGGTTAACTGTGGCCAAGAATCGTGCAGATGCTCATTATTTTGATGGATACGTTGCTACTTTCCCACTGAATGCCACAGAAGAACCCATTGAAATCCGTGAAGAAGGTTACAGGCGTCAGGAGGCTGTGTTTGAATCAATTCCCGGTGAAAGAGTACCTGCATTATTGACCTTTCCATTAGAAGGAGATGGCCCATTCCCATGTGTGGTTTTCTTGCATGGTATAGGGCAACGGAAAGATTTTTTAGATGAAATTACACTTCCTTTTAATCAGGCTGGTTTTGCTATGGCTAGTTTCGATCAATTTACCCGTGGAGGCCGCGCATTATCAGATGAATCAGGAATGATCAATGAGGCATCAGCTTTCCTTCGGCGTGCGCCTCAGACAATTATTGATACCCGCAGAATATTGGATTATTTGGCTACGCGAAATGAAATTGACAATGACAGGGTGTTCCTCGTTGGGGCAAGTTATGGCGCTATTACCGGCGCCACTGCAGCAGCAAAAGACACCCGTTTCAGGGCAGTTGTGTTGGTATATGGCGGTGGTAACATCGGGAAAATGTTGGAAGCCAGTGCCATTCGCTCCGAATTAGGTTCATTCATTTATATTGTTAAGCCATTGACTTGGTACCTCTTGAGCAAGGCAGACCCCGTTCACTATGTAGGAGCTATTTCGCCCCGGCCTGTTTTAATACAAAATGGCCGATTTGATCAGCTGATTTCTAATGATGCTGCATTCGCACTACAAGAAGCCTGTAATGATCCCAAAACAGTACTGTGGTATGACTCGGACCATGTTGGTATGGAAGAAGGTAATACAATGCAAGTATTGAATGATGCGCTTGTATGGCTGCAAACACAGAATGCAGATATAGAATAAGCTTCTATAGTGGTAGCTGTGACGTGTTCTGTGTAAAATACACAATTTGAAATCAGAGGTCTGCTTGGGTACAGTAACGGCGTCTGTATCGGTGTAACCTGTTTTGTGTTGTGAAGTAATTTGTGGTTGCATTTACTGTTAAAATCAAAAGTTTAAAATTTAAGGAGGTTTGAATGGGCTGGCAATTAATATGTGCAAAAAGACTGCTGGTATTGCTTACTGTCGTAATGACAGGTGTCGCAATGAGTGCCGGAGCGGACTCGGTTGAAGAAGGAAAGTGGATAAAACTGTTTGACAATGAAACGTTGTATGGCTTCAGCACTTTTGGGGATGCAGATTGGAAAGTAGACGACGGTAACTTGGTTGCAGAAGAAGGCTGGCATGGCTGGATTGCTACCAACGCGCAGTTCAAAGACTTTGAGTTACAGGCACGTGTACGGGTCAGTGCGCCGGGTACACTCAATCTGGTGTTCAGAGGTAGCAATGAAGGTCACCATGAAGAAAATGGTGCAGGTGTAGTCGTCATTCGCGAGATGGAAGATCCGACCGAATGGCATGACATCCACATTACTGCCATCGGAAACGATATCACTGTGAAAGTAGATGGTGAAGACTATCCTGTCGCCGGTGTTACCCGCGACCGAGGCAATATCGGAATTCATTATCACCGTTATCACCGTTTCCGCGTGGAAACCAAAGTTGAAGTGGCAGAATTGCGCTTGCGCCCCTTACATCTCACATCGTTGTTCAATGGAGAAGACCTGAGTGGTTGGAATATCATACCGGACCGACAATCAGAATTCTCGGTTGAAGATGGGAACCTGCGTATTGTGGATGGCAATGGCCAAATTGAAACTGAAGGCGTATTTCGTGACTTCATTGCCCAGTTGGACATTATTTCTCACGGCGACAGCCTGAACAGTGGGGTGTTTTTTCGTGGCCCGGTTGGCCAGTTCTGGTTAGGCTATGAATCACAAATTCGCAATGAGTGGATGGGGGACGATCGCACGAAACCAGTAGATTTTGGCACAGGTGGTATTTATGGTGTACGCCCCTCTCGTAACGTTGTGACATCGGATTATGAATGGTTTGAAAAAACGATAGTTTGCCATGAAAATTATATGGCTGTCTGGCTTGATGGTTATCTGGTCTGTGAATTCTTTGACACACGTCCAGTATCAGAAAATGGTGACGGGAAAAATGGTTATGTGCCCCAAGCTGGTACTATTCATCTTCAGGGACATGATCCTGCCACCGATTTGTCGTTCCGCGATATCCACATCCAAGAATATTAGGACGTGTTGAGTGATGCGATTGAATTACATCTGATCGTATCTATGAATTACACTTAAACTATTTGACAACGGAGAGCACCCGAATATGCTGGGCGTTCTCCGTTTTTGTATTTCTCGTCAGCAGGTTTGGCAATAACAACAAACGGTTCTTCGCCACTGTAAGCGCCAAAGATAGGCGCAAAAGGATTGAGAATCTAGATCAAGAAACAGGACAGGGAGCGTATTGCCAACCCAGGCCGCACGTCCTTACTACCCTGCCTGCACTGGTGAGTATTCAGAAGCGCATTTAACGCGATCCATACCAGCGCGTGTACAGCACGTATCCTTGTCCTCCTCTGGTAATATCCGGGGTGTAATGAGAAAATAAGAAACACAATCCAAATATTGTTTCGAGTCAGGTGGGGGGACAGAATGGGAGCTGCATGACGTAATGTGCAGGAAAGCATTGCTATTCCGGCAAGATGATGGGTAGTATTGTCAGCATGACAGAAGATTTATTTGAAAATGCAGCAGCGGAGCGAATGCACCGTGAAGCGCCGTTGCCTCGTCGGGTCGCACCAAGAACTTTGGATGAATTGATTGGTCAGGAGCACATCCTCGGAAAGGGTAAAATTCTCCGACGTGCCATAGAGGCAGACCGCATTACATCATTGATGCTGTATGGCCCCCCGGGCAGCGGTAAAACTGCTTTGGCAAGAATCATTGCCATGCGTACAAGTTCCGCATTTGAGCCGATGAATGCGGTTACATCGGGTGTCAAAGAACTTCGAGAACTTATTTCGGTTGCAAAACAACGGCGTATCCACGAACAACGCAAGACGATTGTATTTATTGATGAAATTCATCGATTTAATCGTGCCCAGCAAGATGCCTTGTTGCCTGATGTAGAAAATGGAAACATAATCTTGATTGGAGCTACCACGGAAAATCCTTTCTTCTCAGTGGTGGCACCCTTATTGTCTCGGTCACAAATATTTGAATTTAAGCGCTTGTCTGAAGAATGTGTGGTTCAATTAATGCAGCGCGCACTACAACATCCGGAGCGAGGGATGAATGAACTGCAAGTGCATGTTGATAATGATGCCTTGTTACATATTGCCCGGTATGCGGAAGGGGATGTGCGTCGTGCCTTAAATGCACTTGAAATCGCATTGCTCACCACGCAACAGGAAGATAATCAATTATACATTTCACTTGAGATAGCACAAGAATCTATTCAACAGAAAATGCTGCATTACGATGGTACAGGCGATGCGCATTATGATTGTGCATCGGCATTCATAAAAAGCATGCGGGGCAGTCATCCAGATGCCGCTTTGTATTGGCTGGCACGTATGCTTGAAGCGGGAGAGACCCCCCGGTTTGTCGCACGCCGAATATGCATAGCTGCTGCTGAAGATGTAGGGAATGCAGACCCTATGGCACTTGTGACCGCAACGGCAGCCTGGCAAGCTTGTGAATTTATTGGCATGCCAGAAGCCCGTATAATCCTGGCTCAGGCTGCGGCCTATGTTGCTTGTGCGCCAAAAAGCAATGCAGCATGTCTGGGGATTGATAAAGCTTTGCGTGATGTGCGTGAAGGTGTGACCTTGGAAATTCCTTCCCATCTGCAAGATGCACACTATAAAGGTGCTTCCAGATTAGGCCGTGGTATAGATTACAAGTACGCCCATGATTTCGAAGAGGGTTATGTATCGCAAAGCTATGGTGTACAGCGTGGTGTTTATTATCAACCGACGGATCGGGGCAAAGAAGCTGAGTTCAGGGAACGAATGCAGCGTTTTGAGGATAAGGATATCAAAGAGAAAGTTGCCAATGATGGCAATGTTGCTCCAAAAAATTCTACCAGATAGAATGAAATGTTGTATAATGCAGCGATGTAGGTGAGGGATTGGTTGGCCATTAAGTTATTGGAGGGTTTTCTTTTGGCCGTTGCAACTAGACATTTTGCCTTTGGATGTGCCGTGGGATTCGTTTCCGGCATGATAGGCCTGATCATCGGCGTCTTGGCGTTTGGATTTATGTTCCAGGATTTTGTGGTCCAGCGTAAAGAAGAAACGTTACGACCGCCACCTATAACAGTGGGCTTGAAAGCTTCTTATGACTGGCAAGTTATCTCGCAAGATGGGGATGTGCTGGATTTGGAAACTGTCCAGGGTAAAACTATATTCATTACATTCTGGCACCCCGCCTGTGTGCCTTGCCTGGCCCAATTACCTTCCATCAATCGTCTGTACAATAAGTTGGAAGGCAGTGATGTGGTTTTTGTTATCGTGGCAACAGATAACAAAGATGAATTGCCGGACATTATTGCCAAAGAAAACATTGATTTCCCTGTATATACATTGCTGTCTGACAGACCTGATATTTTCGCCAGTCCAGATACGCCTGCGAATTTTATCGTCGATCCTGATGGCAATATTATGTTCAAGCAAATAGGTGGCGCAAAATGGGATGATGAAAACATTCTGGAATTTCTGTTGGACTTGTCTGGAGGTATGAAGATTCCCTCTGCTCAGGCAGACCAAGAAGATGACACCGACAAGGATCTGGTGATTACAGATGAAGGTACAGGCGAAGATGCGGTAGAAGTTGAAATTGATTCAGAGAATCTGGAAGATGAAACAGGGACAGATTTAACCGAAAGCAATGAAATACCTGCTGGCGAAACGCCATGATACAACCCTGAAATATCTTTGACATAGTTCCAGTTTACAGATTGAACTGCGTTACGATCCGCTTACTACTAAAGGGTTTCTCCAATTTCTTCCCTGACGAAGGTGTCAATTAATTCCGGATCGAAATGCTTACCGCGCTCGCTTTGTAAATATTTCAATGCCTCTTCATGGGTACATTTCGTCTTGCGATAATGTCGTTGTCCGGTCATGGCGCAGTATACATCAAGAATCTTGATGATGCGCGCAAAGTATGGTATTGCGTCACCTTCCATATGGTCTGGATAACCATCGCCATCATAGCACTCATGATGCCGTAACAGAATATCGCTTATCTCCTGGCAGATTCCGCGTTCATTAAGCAATTCTACTCCCCGAATGGTGTGATGTTGAATCAATACCCATTCATCATAGGTAAGTGTAGAATTTTTCAACAGTACATCGTTCGGAATGGTTATTTTGCCAATATCACGAAGCAGTGCGCCGTGCTCAAGAACAATTTGTTCGTTGCGACTCAAGCCAAGTACCTGAGCAAAACGGGTAGCAAGTTCTCGTACCCTGTTTGAAGACCCCACTGAAATACCTTCTCTGCAATCAACGGCATCTGATAACAACACCAAAGTGTTGATACGTTCTTGTGCGATATGCTGCAATGTCGGCATGATGGTATCTTTGCTGCCAGGAGCAGCCAGTATGCCTATCATGGCTGTGGATATCATATCACCTTCTTGTAAAGTAGCTGACGACGCGGTGACAGGAGGTTGCATTTCCCGTAATTGCTCATCCAGTGCAGATATTTCTACAGTGTCCATATCAAATACAGCTATCCGTTGCAGCACAATAATTCTCCATTCCAATAATAACTGGTGTAGATTCAATATTACCGATGATGGAATGGTAGCATAACGGGGTAAAGATTTCACGTTGCCTGTCAGCAGACTGCTAAGTATCAAGCCATGTGATCTTTTGCCTGGCAAACTGTACTTTTATACTCTCAGACCGGGAGCTTTTCCATCTCACGAAAAGCTTCGTTCACTGTTCTTCGTTACATGGATTATATATTTTCCGAGGCCAGATATCCCGTTTCATAGTTTCCGATAGCACTTCGCCAGAGGCGTATGTGACACGTTACATGTCGCATGATTTCCGCAATCCTGGTTTCTGGTGCATTGTCACGCATTGGCAATACCGCCAGGTCGCCTTCGACAGTGCAAATTTTCGGAAAGCTGCCCAACAGTAGGAATCGAAGTATCATGCGGGGAGTGATTTTCAATAATAATTCGGCGCGTAACCGAGCGACGGGTTGCAATTGTGTGTTTTGTGCCAAAAGACGAATGCATCCATACAATGGTTTTGAATCACCGAGACATATCAATTACTACTTTGAAACGGTATGGTGAGTATCAAGTGTCAAATCATCATAACCACACAATAAGCAAAAAGTCTTTACAGGAATAAATTGTATCGTGAAATGAGAACTATAAATAATTCTCAGGATATTTTCATCATGCTTGTACCTGTTAACGGTCGTTATCAATGAAAGAAAAGTACTTATTGCAATGGTGTGAAGTGTAAAATTCGGTAATAGGTAACTTATAGTACCGCTATGAATACTTGGGGCATTCTTGGTGTTGCAATAATGGTATAAGTGTCCAGTATTTAAGTTTATTTTTATTTATAATATCTGGACAAGTATTTGGCGACCATGATTCAGCAAATACACCAGGTCTAACTCATTGAATTTAATACAAATTTGTTTTCTTGCTGTAACCACCCTGATTCCCGGTACAATAATGATAGAAGTATAAATTTAATGATTCAATGTTGTTTCTATCGTCACCATGGACTATATCTGCTTACAGCATGTTGGGGTTATCAGCCTCATAACATGGACTGAAGGGCCACGGAATGGTATACTGGTGGCAAGTTAAATTGGAATTCTGATTATGTTGTGTCAAAAATGTCATAAAAATGTTGCGACTGTCCGTTATGCCGAAGTTGTGGACGGACGTGTTGTAGATCAGCACTTATGCTCGTCTTGTATGGCGCAACATCAAAAAAATGCGGCCAAAGGCTTTGAGTTGACCGGACCAAGTGTACTTGGAGCACGGGCAGCAAAAAAGCGTGTTCTGGCTGATTTAGAACGTGCGCAGCACACATGCCCGACTTGCGGTACGAAATTGAATACCGTTTTTGATGATGGTGAGGTTGGTTGTAACATGTGTTTTACTGCGTTTCGGGAAGAATTGGAGCCTATACTGCATAGTTTGCACCGTGACACCCGGCACAAAGGCAGGGTTGCTCATATTGATGACAACAAAGCACGCTTGCGTGAAGACCTGACTACAAAACGTGCATTGTTGCGTAGTGTCCTGAAAGCAGAAAACTATGAAGAAGCTGCTGCACTACGCGACGAAATACGGAATTTAGAGTCTGGACTATACTTTTCGGATTCTGGAGTAGATTGATTCGTATGCTGGTTGATATGCTTGTTGATAATAGACCATCTTGGTTTTACAAAGAGGCACCGGAAGGTTCCATGGCCCTTTTTTGCCAATGCACTTTAAGCAGGAATCTCCCGGACGTACCTTTTGTCAGGTATGCTGCGGATCAAGACAAAGCGATGGTCGAAGAACGGATTTTACAGGTTCTGGACAATCTGAACTTGAAATCCAAGGGAAAATATTACAGTTTCGCTGATTTAGACCCGGTTGAAGTGCGTTTTCTGGCGGAACGACAATTAATTACTCAGGATTTGATAAGTGGTTCCGGGCCTCGGGGCGTATATGTCGCTGCAGATCAGAATGTCAGCATCATGATCAATGCTTTGGACCATGTTACGATACGTGTGCTTTGTGCCGGATTACAGCTCCAAGAGTGCTGGACACAAGCTGTTTATTACGAAGAAAATTTGAATAAAATTCTGGGATTTGCGT
>Ga0334884_1004165_pt1 | contig 15267 bp, 12 predicted proteins | sample GraSluR1_MG_7_FD_207215 | JGI IMG/M metagenome (GOLD analysis project Ga0334884, IMG submission 207215) | Sludge microbial communities from methane-producing bioreactor in Wageningen University, Netherlands - Granular Sludge_12_05 R1 | ecosystem: Engineered > Bioreactor > Anaerobic >...
GCTGGATTCGAACCAGCGATGGCGGATCCAAAGTCCGCTGCCTTGCCGCTTGGCTACACCCCATCCTCAACAACCCCAATATAGTAACAGAATGCCAGTTGGTGTCAAGGCTTACGAAATTGCATCCTTTTTGTACCAATTGAGACTTCCGACTCTTTCTGCCAATAGTCCGCTGCCCTTGGGAAAACAGGCATTTTCGCAAATGTAAACCGTAAAGAGGTTGACATTTTATGTGCGCAGTGCCTATTCGCAAAGAATATCGTAATCTTCAACCGTCCGACTTGCTTCCGCTTTTTCTTTCATTTACGGCGACATCCGGATTGTCGGAAAGGACCATCAGCGATTACCGGAAAATTCTACAGCATTTTTTTGCTCATCACCCTGACGCTTTGAGCAATTCGCGTGCGGACACATTGGAATACCTTGCACGATACAGCAACCCGAACAGTTTTAACATGCGGTACGCGTATCTTAAATGTTTTTGGACTGGATGATCTCGGAGGGTTTTTTTCGCGGGGACCGTCACCCGTTAGTCGGCTTGAAGAAACGACGTCCGCGTGGAAGAATCGTTCAACTGGAAGAGAAAGAGGTTCAAAACTTGCTCAAACAACCTAAGAGAAACACTTACTCAGGGCTACGGGACTTCTCGCTAATGTGCCTGTCAATCGACACTGGAATTCGACCAGGAGAAGCTCTCGCCCTGCTCCCTGAAGACTTTCACGCCTCAAGGAGCGAAGTGGTTGTTCGGGCGGAGATATTGAAGACACGCACTCCTCGTACACTCCCGGTGTCTCTTACCACAGTCGCAACGATCCGCCAGTTTTTCCTGGTGCGCCCTCCCGAATGGGGAAACGCCCCAATCTTTGCCTAGGATATAGGAGAACTCTTATCCGTAACGGGGTGGTCACGACGCGTTAAAGAGTACGGGAAAAAGTGCGGCCTTGAAATAACCGCTTACCATCTGAGACACGTCGCCGCGCTGTTGATGCTGCGCCGTGGAGCCGATGCTTTTACGGTACAGAACATCATGGGGCATAGCACGATGCAAATGACCCCCCATTACGTGAATCTTACATCAGAGGACACAAGGAGAAGACATGCCGCTGCTGATGTCCTCCGTTCCGTTCTGGGGGAGAATGAGACGCCTAAGAAAAAAACTATTGAAAATATGAAAAGCCTCCGGTGTGCCCCAAATCAAGAATGCCATTGTTATGAATATGGAAAACATGCATCATCTGAATTGAACTAAAGAAAACGAAAAGGAAGAGGGAGAGGGCTAAGGAAAAGTCCTCTTCCTTTTTGGGGCAGTTTCAGGCTGGAGCGCGAGAGAAGCCGTTCTTATAAGCCCCCTCAATCTTGCGTTTTCCACAACAGGTTCATTTGAAAGGAGGAAACGCCTTGCGGCATCAGAGAAAAAGAGAAAAGCTCCCATCTACATATCAGTCGATTGAGTGCTAAACGCCTTACGGCATCAGAGCTTCAGATAAGATTGAACTGAACAGCCTCCTAGCAATGACATGCTTTTACTGTTGGCGTTGCCCTTGCCCCATTCCTTCTGCTCAACCACGACAAAGTGGCCTTCAGAAAAAGGGCATATCCTCCAAGCCAAGAAATTTTACCACCTCTTCCGCAAATTTCCAGCCGAAAAATTACTCTCTACATTTCACGAACCAAAACCGGAAGGCTTGTCAAATGATGAAGAAATTAAAGCAAGCCGATAAACGTTCAGACAAGGCATAGCAACTAACTCGGTATGGGTGGGGAAACAACGCCTTTCGGCATCAGAGATCATTGCACCTCTTGAAAAAACGCGGGAGTTTTTGAACTCCGGCTATTCGGTGCTAAACGCCTTTCGGCATCAGAGATCATTGCACCGCAAAACGCCTCATGGAATAGTCCCAGATTTCCAGTGCTAAACGCCTTTCGGCATCAGAGATCATTGCACCCCCGAACGCCGGGAGAGCGCCCCGGTTCCAGAGTGCTAAACGCCTTTCGGCATCAGAGATCATTGCACATCCGCCGCCTTCCGTTCGCGCGGCACGACGCAGTGCTAAACGCCTTTCGGCATCAGAGATCATTGCACCGGGGCTTCCTGGCCACTTACGCCAGACTGGCCGGTGCTAAACGCCTTTCGGCATCAGAGATCATTGCACTTCATCATGGCGCTTCCCGTGAAAGACTTTTCGGCGTGCTAAACGCCTTTCGGCATCAGAGATCATTGCACGGTCAGTTCGCACTCGGCTTCATGACGTGTCTTGTGTGCTAAACGCCTTTCGGCATCAGAGATCATTGCACTGGGGTCTCTCCGGAAGCCGCATCTGTTCGCGGAGTGCTAAACGCCTTTCGGCATCAGAGATCATTGCACGAATAAGGCGGTCGTGGAGTCGGTCGTCGTCGAAAAGTGCTAAACGCCTTTCGGCATCAGAGATCATTGCACAATCTACCTGATGCGCTCGGTTCCGCAGGTGGAGGAGTGCTAAACGCCTTTCGGCATCAGAGATCATTGCACTCTCTACCTGCAACATCGGCTTTACGCCGGATACGTGGTGCTAAACGCCTTTCGGCATCAGAGATCATTGCACGTATCCCTATCCCCAGCGCCTGGGAGACGGCCTCGAGTGCTAAACGCCTTTCGGCATCAGAGATCATTGCACACGATAGACTCCGGCCCGTGGCGCTCCTCGGACGGTTGTGCTAAACGCCTTTCGGCATCAGAGATCATTGCACGGTACAACTTCGTCCCGTCACACTGGAAAACAAACAGTGCTAAACGCCTTTCGGCATCAGAGATCATTGCACCTCCGGGATAGCATGTCGAAATAGTTCTCATCCGTGTGCTAAACGCCTTTCGGCATCAGAGATCATTGCACAGCTCCAGGTCCTCCGGGGTCTGCGCCGACTCGAGTGCTAAACGCCTTTCGGCATCAGAGATCATTGCACAACTAATAGGCATGGTGCTAAAGGTGTTACTGGACAGTGCTAAACGCCTTTCGGCATCAGAGATCATTGCACACTCGACGCGCGGACGTACACGGTCAAGGTGCAGAAGTGCTAAACGCCTTTCGGCATCAGAGATCATTGCACGTCGAGCCTATCTCGGAGGGCTTGCGAGCTGTCTATGTGCTAAACGCCTTTCGGCATCAGAGATCATTGCACCATTACCGGCGACGACTACGGGAATCACTTTATACGTGCTAAACGCCTTTCGGCATCAGAGATCATTGCACGAGGAATTGGAGGGGATGACGTGGAATATGCCATGTGCTAAACGCCTTTCGGCATCAGAGATCATTGCACAAGGTGCGGCTCTTCTTCTGGGTGGTCGATCAATTGTGCTAAACGCCTTTCGGCATCAGAGATCATTGCACCTCTTGAATCTCTCTGCACGAAATTCGACTATTTTGTGCTAAACGCCTTTCGGCATCAGAGATCATTGCACTTCAGATAGGAGGTAATAACATGATCGAGAAGATTGTGCTAAACGCCTTTCGGCATCAGAGATCATTGCACGAGGTGTTTCGACCCTACCGCGCCGTACTTATTGTGTGCTAAACGCCTTTCGGCATCAGAGATCATTGCACTAACTTGCCAGAACCGGACTAAACGGAACGTGACTGTGCTAAACGCCTTTCGGCATCAGAGATCATTGCACATATCTACAATCCGAACGTCTCCGACTCGGAGAAGGTGGTGCTAAACGCCTTTCGGCATCAGAGATCATTGCACGCGTTGCGCACGACTTCGAGGTATTCGAGAGCTTGTGCTAAACGCCTTTCGGCATCAGAGATCATTGCACGAGGTGTTTCGACCCTACCGCGCCGTACTTATTGTGTGCTAAACGCCTTTCGGCATCAGAGATCATTGCACCGCCCCGTCTTGAATCTGAGCAAATCCGATGTGGTGCTAAACGCCTTTCGGCATCAGAGATCATTGCACTTCCAGTATATTTCACCTCTCGCGCGCCACCTGAAGTGCTAAACGCCTTTCGGCATCAGAGATCATTGCACCTTGGGTTCTACCGCACGGGAGGGAGAGTGAATTCGTGCTAAACGCCTTTCGGCATCAGAGATCATTGCACAACCATATTTTGAAGAGGTGCAGGAATTTCATAAGGGTGCTAAACGCCTTTCGGCATCAGAGATCATTGCACTCGTTTACCTCCGACATATCATTCCCTCCTTGAAGTGCTAAACGCCTTTCGGCATCAGAGATCATTGCACTGCAGGAGTCATACCACCTCCTAGGGCCTCTACATGGTGCTAAACGCCTTTCGGCATCAGAGATCATTGCACAATGGGCTGCCCGGCTCGCCGCCGAGGGAAGGATCTTGTGCTAAACGCCTTTCGGCATCAGAGATCATTGCACCTCCCTTCGGTCGAAAAGGAAAGGCCGAAGCCGATAGTGCTAAACGCCTTTCGGCATCAGAGATCATTGCACAAGTACGCTGAAGGCTTCTCACAGCCCCCGAAAAGTGCTAAACGCCTTTCGGCATCAGAGATCATTGCACTTCACCGATACCGCAAGTAAGTTATTTCCTCCCGGTGCTAAACGCCTTTCGGCATCAGAGATCATTGCACAAGCTATGGCGGCGAATATCGACGCTCTGACGGCCGTGTGCTAAACGCCTTTCGGCATCAGAGATCATTGCACAACAGCGGAGATTTAGCAAAGTATCTCAAAACGATGTGCTAAACGCCTTTCGGCATCAGAGATCATTGCACATCTGCCCGCACTGCGGACAAGCTGACGAGGAGAAGTGCTAAACGCCTTTCGGCATCAGAGATCATTGCACGGGTGTAATTAGGTAATACCCCGTGTAGGCTCAAGGGTGCTAAACGCCTTTCGGCATCAGAGATCATTGCACATGGTGTTCAAATCGCATCCGTCGCGTGAAAGCCAGTGCTAAACGCCTTTCGGCATCAGAGATCATTGCACTTGATTGCTCTACGGTCCGCAGGGGAGATTACTTCCGTGCTAAACGCCTTTCGGCATCAGAGATCATTGCACCTGCTCCTTCCGCACGTGAAGAGCGCCGTCAAGGTGTGCTAAACGCCTTTCGGCATCAGAGATCATTGCACCGCACACCTCAGAGAACCGCTTGTACCAACGCATCGCATGATCGATTTTCAAGCACCGCCCCAAAACCATAGCTTCTTTCGAACAAACAGCATCTTGCCCTTTGATGATATTGCATAACCGCTCTGCTGATCAGCATCGAGAACAATCAAGCACGAATTCCGGGCTTTCTGCGGCAAATCTCGTGATGAGCAAACATTCTGGCCCCAATCAAAAAAAATCGCATTTCACGTAAACATGCTTGATTTTCCTCACTATGGAGCGATAGTGATCCATCGAGAGTCGTTCTTAGACTGAGGAAGCAGCATATCTGAAACCAATGAGAATTGTTCCCATCTGCTATTGGTGGTACTCACGTGATCGGCCCAGATAGAAAGAGGATATCGTCCCTCCGGATCAACAACAAGCCATTTTCTCTCCGGAGAGTTGCCCCAATCGGGGTTAAAAATAACCTCGTCCACTAAATCTCTGCTCTCACCGAAGGAAAGACCTCCATACCTACGAACTACCTTGTGCTTCGATCTGAACGCCTCGGAAATTCTTTCCGCCAGTTCCCCTACCTGCACCCACACTCCGAATGACAATCCAGTCAGAATCTCCTGATAATCCGGAGTCTTGTTTTTCTTCACACCTTGAGGGATATTCTTGTCTTTTATCCTCCACACCGTTCTAAGGATGTGGGAAACTTCAGGTTTGCCAAACATACAGACCGACAGTACCGTTCCAAGGTATTTCCTTCGATCTTCCTCACCCACGAGAGAGAGTAGGAAACCGTAGACTGTTGAAGGCGGAGGTATCCTCTCGCTCTCAAGCTGCTCTCTCGCATACGGTTTCCGCAAACTGCAAACCGGCACCGTAACCTTCAGCGACACAGTCATAACATTCAATCCCCCCCTTGTACCTGATCCAAGATCAGGCATCGGGAAGACCAATACCGAACGCGCTTGAGAGTGTTTTTTTCACGGCTGCATTGGCATCCTTTACTCCCGTATAGGAATTAAATCCCGAAACACCCTCCTGCTCAAAGGTTTTCGTTATAGGACCACCGATGTACAGTTCCTCCGGGGAGATATCCCCGGCTTCAAGGCGGCGAAGCAGATCAGGAACACGAATCTTTCCGTCTTTTCCTTGCTCAAAGGAGTAAAGAAGGCGCGGCGCCGGGTCTTCCGTAATCCTGAAAATTACAGAATCAGGGGCGAAATCGAACAAAAAACGGCTGTGATTTCCAGCTACTTCTCCAAGAGAGACAATAGCATCCAAGGTATCGAAAACCCGCTCCTTCACGTGCAGTCTATCGGGAGTCATTGCAAATCCGTACTGAAAACGTGTCGCGTGCATTTCCGTTCCGTACAGACTCGTTTTCCCTTTTGTGCCGCTCTTCGCGTTAAAGCTTATATCTCCTGCAAAAGGAGTGAGGGAAATGGCTCTTGAGATTTCCAATACCCCCCTTCTTTTCGTGCAGGTACCTTTTTCTCGTTTTTTTGCTCCTTTCTTCCCGGTCTCTTCTTCTTCATCGCTTCCGTCCACTTTTGCTCCTTCAGCAATCATGAACCCCATTACATCATCGTCAATAAATGACGAAAGCCCGACCTTTCCTTCGTTCTCAGGGTTCCAAACGGCTCTTGCCAAATCATTCCACGAGAAATCCTCCAGCGTATCGTCCCAGATTCTATTGACGGGAATGTTTTCCATCTGCCAAATATACCGTATTGCCCAGCGTATAGCCTCCGAGGAAACAGTTGTGTGGACCTGCCCCTTCCAGAGAATTTTTTGGAGAGTGGTAATATTGCCGTCGCTCTCCCCTCGGTTATTCGCCGCGATACCTTCCGGAGTAAGAATTGCCCCGAACACGTGAAGCGTCATCATCGCATCTCCCTTCGTAGTCATCCAGCAGTCATCTTCCTCGTTACTTGTCTTCGACGACAAGATCAACATCTTCTGTTTCACTTCCCATTAGAGGAGCCCCTTTGCCCTTGTAGGAAACAAGAGCAAGGAGCGAGAGGTCACGCACTCGCTGCCAATCGTCGCCGTTCAGCAACGGGGTTATTTCTTTCCACTTCTCTTGCATTACTTTGTTGGCATTTCCGCGAGACAGCAGATCAACCACTTCTGCGCGAAGAGTTTGGGCATTCTTCGCTCGCACCATACCGCTCCGAATTCTGGAACGTTCTCTTTCCCAGAGGTTTTCCGGACTTTCACCGCGGCTCTTGGCCTCTTCCGCCAAACGACCGAATCTGTTGCGGATGGAGACATGGAGAGCGTCGACGAGATGCTTCTCCGCTGAGTTTTCCCATGGCATTTCCTGAATCATGTTATAAATACCTCCCTTCTCGAATGTTGTAAGGCTCCACGTATCTTTGCTCTGAACGAGATCGACGAACCCCGAATACCACGGTTCCCCGCTGGCGATATTGTCGGCCGCAAGGCCGCGAACACGACTGACGGCAACGAAAAAGCCTGTTTCGCCTGCGTTCTGCTTCTCTTCAACCTTTCTGAACACGATTCTGTTCTGGAGCAGATTCATCGCAATAGTAAAAGCGCCGATGACCTCCTGCGGCATATCTTCAGCAGTCAACACACCTGTTCTTCTTTGCTGCTGCTTGTTCCAGGAAACCGAACCCATAGTGTACACAGTAAAACCGCTTACCGGGAATCTCCGGAGCCGGTCTTCGGCAGTAAGAAGCACAAGCGCCGAGAGCCCGGCGTCGGCCATTCCGTCCGCAACACACACTTCGGGTTTTGCTTTTAGATATCGTGAAAAACGGCGAGCATACCCCTCTAAATCTTCGATGTGGGGCATGACGATCGCATTTGCTCTCTTGTTATCCCATGAGCCGTCTTTTTTTCTGTGGGAGAGCTTGAAGAAAATACACGCGGCTGGAGCATAGACTAGACAGATATACTTACCGCACGGTTCGGTCAGCACATTATCCTTACTGAAAGCTTCATGACGAACAACAGCGCCGGGGAAAAGCCAACCCTTGATTTCCACACGATCTTTTAATAATCCCTTCTTGTCGATCATCTCCGTCCATGCCCTCATAGTGGCGTATGACTTAACAAAGGGTTTAAATCGAACTTGCGTCTGTACATCATCGAGCAGAATCGTCTTGATTTTTTCTGCCGTACCTTTTGGAATCATATTCTGCTTGTTGTGCTGAAGAAACGTCTTTCGAATGAACTCGCTTGAATCAACCCGCCGCACATCTCCCATATTTGCGTTTCTATGGGATGCGAAATCAAGGAGACCATCTTTATCAATAGCGAAGGACCGCTGAAAAAGCTCCCGGAAATAATCTTCCGCGCTTCCTGCCCATTCAAGCACGATCTTCTTCGGGGTTATCGACCAGCCTCCGTTTTCGGGTTTCCATCCGATGGCGTCGAAATGCTCCAGCGCCATATAAAGACCGGCCAGCCCCAAACGATGAAGATGCGTCATCCCTGGTTGAAAAAGACCTATCTGAAGCTGTTCCATTCGGCTCCCCTCCTTTCATCGTAGAGGACATATCCGGTCGGGGCGATAAAAAAACGCTTTTCTCTTTTCCACTCATACATATCTTTCCGATTGGGCATTGGAATTACAACCTCTGAAAAATGGTCAGCGGGAAGGTCCTCCTCGCGAACAACCTCGCTTGTATATCCTGATTCCTCTATTGACACCGGTTCGTTTTCCTCGAAGAGAAACGCATCATTCAATGCGTAATGCGTGCAGGAAGACAAAATTCTCCTTTCTTGGGGCATAGTTTTCAGAAAGGCTGTCGCAAGATCGCCCTGTGATTTCCCGGTACCGTCACAAAGCGACAAAATCCATTGTTTAGCCGCTTCAAGTAGATTCGCTTCATAAGGTAATTCACCTGAAGGAGGATAGTAAAAAAAAGCGGTCCCCAAGTTCGGTGGAATCGTGTCTTTACGGTTCAGTCGTCCAAGACGCTGGATGAGCGCCCATACCGGTGCATATTCGGAAATCAGCGTATCTGCCGATATGTCCAGAGACATTTCCGCTACCTGTGTCGTTACCGCGAAAACCGGAGCATCCTTGCCAAAAGCATCGATAACGGTCCTGTGTCTCCGCAATCTGTCCCTGTAACGAAACCTGCTATGATACAGTTCTGCGGGCAGACCGTGTTCCTTGCCCCAATCGTAGACCGCAACTGCGCTTTTAATCGTGTTGCATATCCAGAGGACTTTCTTTCTTCCTTCCTTACCCTCTCCGAAAATTTTCAATACCAGGCGTTTTGCTTCGTCACACCCGTTGTCGCCAAGGTCTTTCATGAGGTACCGAAGGGCGCTTTCTCTTTCCTCCGGGCCTTTAATCGTCTCCAGCCCTCCCCTGCACTCACACGCCTTCTCGATGGCCGTTCGTCGCTCCACAGGAAGAGTAGCCGTCATCAGAAGAACAGGAGAATTGCAGAACGTCTTGAGAAAAGTCAAAAGGTAGGAAAAGAGCTTTTCGCTGTATGCATGAATTTCGTCGAAGACAAAGGCGGCTCTGATAAGAGAAGGCCATGCATAAATACCTCTTCTTGCGGTCTCGAAAAGACCGAGGACCGTATGTGCCGTACAGACTACTGCGGGGATAGGCCACGTTTCCATCGCTTCGAGGCGGCTTTCGACGAGTTCGCTCTCTTCGCTGCCTCTGGCCGGCATGTTCTCAAGGAGTCTGTAATCAACATCCGACCGACTATGGACAAGAATTGCTTCAAAATCAGGATCGTGAAGGTATCCTGAAAACCCCTCGGATGCGGTTCCTGTTGTTGGATAACAAAAGAACAAGCGGAGTTCGTCAGCGTATCCGGCAGCCCACAAATAAGCCGCAATAGTTTTTCCCGAACCGCAGCCCGCTTCCGCAAGGACGGTTTTTGTATTCGCACATGCAACGTCTTTTTGGAACTCTCGAAGAGGATATCCTGAAAGCTTCTCTTCAACGATTTTCTCCAATTCCTTACTGCTGAGGCAAATACTCAGCTTCCGGTGGAGCCAGTCTTCCAGCCTTTCGGTGTTTCTTGGAAGTGCAGAACCGGCTAAATCGGCATTCATGAGACCGACTTTGAGGCACGCCATCAGCGTTTTCTCGCGATCTGAAAAATGAAGGTCCTCAAGCTCCGACTCAAGTTTTTCAAGCTCCTCGATCAGCTCTCCCCTCAGAAGAGAGAAAGAGATATCCTTTACTCTCGGAGGAGGTGCGAGCCCGAATCGCTCACTGCCCATCGTCATCATCTTGTAAAAATCTTTGTGTCCGGCGAACACGCTTACTGTTGTGCGCACCTTGCTGCGTTTCTTTAAGTTTTGGCATTTAAGATGGTGCAACCCCACCGAAAGAAAAACACCCTTAACAGCCCATGGAGGAAGGTTGCAGGTTTTGGGGAAAACCCAGGAAGAAAGGAGCGATAAAAGAACCATCGAGAGAGTTTCGTGCCTGATCCCCTGCTCCTTGAGCCTATTCAAGAGCAGGTCCTGGAAATGATCGTTAGCCTTGCCCCAATCGTGTACCCAAGCAGAAAGAAGAAACGCTCTGCTCCACGCCTCCAACTCTTCTTTTGAGAAACCGAAGGCTTGTTGCAAGCCCGATGCAAGAAAAGGAAGCATCTCTTCCGCGGCCCGAAGCACACATTCCGTATGTCCGACCAGAGTCTCTGCTCTTCGAGGAGCTTCCCGTTGAAGCGGGAGTTTCGCCAAAAGGATTTTATGCGTCATGGCTCAAGATACTTGGGATAAACACCCCGCACCCCATTTTCCTGCGACCGCCAAGCCCCGCTTCCTGTAAAAGCAGTGATTCTTCAGGAAGAAGCCCCTCCGCTTTTACGGCAAATCCTACTATCTCCTTGTCGTGAATACGAAGCGTTCTCTTCGTGAAAGCGACTTCGCCTCCGTCCGAAACCGCTCCTTCAAACGATCGTTTTGTCCAATGCGGTACAAGCGAGATTTTTGCGGGATCGACACCTATCTCAAGACACTGTCTCCGAGCGGCCTCCAGGAAAGTCTTGCTCTCCATAAAACCCTTGATGATTACCAGCCTGCTATACAAGCAAGATGCTTGGGAAAGAAGAAATGGCGAAGGAATTCCTAACGAAATTGAATGCCCATCAAGATCAAGTTTTTTTCCTGCCAGAGGTAAAACGTCCGGAATATGTTCGGAAAGAAGTCTGATTGAAAGCTTGCTCCTTCTATTAAGAAGAATCTTCCGTTTCCCCACAAAAAACCCTTGGATAGGATGTATCCCGAATGTAACACCTTGAGCACCTTCTCTGTGAACAAAAGGGAGTTCCCGGCTAACTGCGCTGTAGAGACAATAACCGTGGTCAGCGGGAATTTCGTGCCCCAAAAGAGGGAAAAGCAGATCGATTACCGGCATACTACACTCCTCCTTCGAAAATGCGCCTGTTCCCTTGCCAATGAAATAATTAACACATCTTTTATACCTGCCCCCGAAGTTGACGGATATACCTCCGCTCCCCGAAGAGAACACGATCACTCGGCTGGGGAAAAGTAGTGCCCCGAATAAAAGGAACTGGTGCGACTCACATCCTTTCTTTGGGGCACGATCTGTATTCTCTTAAAGAATGAGGGTTTCATAATTTTCACCTCATTCTTTTTGTGAAAGCTCTGATTAAAGGCGCTTTCCTCTTCATGAATCTCGATTGCATCAAGTCCTTGCGAGACCAGCTCGGCTTTATTCAGAGGCTCCTCAAGGAAAAGGGGCAGCTGACCGATGGAACTATTGTAAAAAATACGCGCCGGTTTCCGAGCCAATACCCTTTGAAGCCGGATTTCAGATACGCACTCTCAATATTCCAACCTTCTTTTCGAAGTTCAACTATCCGAGCTGACAATCGCCAGCAGTTCATCTCTTTTACAGCTTGGACCTGATCAAGTATCCGTCCCTCTTCGAGATAACGGAGAACAGCTTCCTTCTGACGGAGACGTTTAACCGAACAACAATCCCCGCAAGTCTCATCATAAGCCATAGCAACCATCTGTTCATTTACTAAATAATTATTACACATTATCATTTTCTCCTTATTAGCTAATCTTTTCAGAGAGAGAAATATTTCTCCCTAAACACTGACACTAAGACATCAATGCTCTTTTTCCAAAAAAGCTAATAATGGAGTTTCTTCCGCATCAGAGAATGTTCTTCTGTGGAAGAATAGATCATGTTTCACACGGAGAAAGAAATCCGGGTCGCTTGGATCGGAAGCATCGCCCTCTCCACATCTTCCATGGTCGCCGAATTTCGACGCTGGCAATACATTTGATGCAATATGGAAGGGAAAAAACCTCTCACAGGAACCACATGTTTGGGCATTATCTTCCCAAAATATCGTCGTTCATACATCACTGCATCGAAAAACAGTCGCTCAATCACAGCTTCGCCTTGAGCGAGTATTCCCGAGAAACGATCACACAACTCTTCATCGCAGCAGCTTATCGCCTCTGCCAATGCAATCTCTTTGTTAATAACGCCTAAGGCATACAAGTTTCCAGCTTGAGCCGAGAGAGTTCGTATTTGAAAGCGTTTCTTCTGCAACTCACTCCTCAATAGCACCGTCATCCCCTTGAGTTCTCCAGACGGAGAAAAAACATCTTCCACAGGGATTGTATCTGGCTCAGAGATAGGAAAGCCCCGGCAGTTTCCCCAATCAGATTCACACAGCGTGTTTTCACCCCCTTTCAATAGTTTTTCTCATCATTTAATCGCTCCCAAATGCGGTTGAGACTCTATATAAAGCGTAGGTTGTAAACGCAAGGCGCAATCCAAATACCCCTTATAAACGGAGAGCGCACGCGAAAACAAGCTATTGCATTGTCAAAGTGCAGAAAGACAATGCAATAATACACCGGAAAATATTGATGTCAATAGACTGATATAAAGCTCATCGCTTTAAAAACACAATTATGGAAGGAAAACCCCTTGTGACGGTATGACTGCAAAGAGAAAGCTGCTCAAAACAGTCCGGTTTATCTTGCTATATTAATTGTTTTACACGCATATTACAAGAAAAACCAGCAGACTCATCAATGTGATCTTCACCTTGCTCTCAAAAGCACGATTCACACACATTGCACTTCAAAGCGTAGGTTTCTATTTATTATGTTCTATTCCCAAATAAGTATCAATTGAATATTTTTTCTCACAAGGTGCGCATGCGTTGCATTGGTCTGTATAAATTTATATTTTATATTTATCTTTATTCATAGCTTTATATGAATATATCTTATTTTTTGCTATATCCAGTTATTATATCATTGATTCTATAGTTTACATTATTGGCCGCGCCTATTTGCATTTTGACTGTATTTTTTTACAACCTGCTTTTACCTACAGATTTTTCTTCCATCCCCCATGAATGAAAAGCTATACGGGATGCTGATTTTCACCCTCTCTTTACCCATTCAAAAATACGAGAAAGAGGCGCCGTAATTCACTCACACAACAGAATGAGAACCATTCAAAAAACGGCAAACGAATTGTATTTTTTTATTTTCTGGCTTTTTATTATTGCGGGGGGATTAAGTCAATGATAGTAGCATTCAAAGAGGAGCAATACTTCTCCCCTCCCCCCCTTCCGAGGCAAGAACAGAGAGGCACCTTTTCGATACAGTTTTTTGGTACATTGCAATACCGATTTTCTTGCAATAAAAGAAAAGGATGTAGAAAGCATATGCTGCTGCACTTCAAAGCGTGCGAACAGCGTTTTTTAAAATCACCTGCTCGTAGATACTAGAGGCATCTCCACTCAATAACAAAGCCATCGACATGTACTTTAGGAACGAAGCAACTCCGCCTCTTTAGAAGTCCGATAACCGGCTCGGATTTCTTACGAACGGATCGTATTTTGGATGACGATCTTGTGCGCTTGAGTACGGTGGCGATCTCTCAATGCCGGGGCAGCAATCGCAACCGGAAGAACGTCAAGATATTCAACATGCTCGAACTGGTACGAATTTGCGGTTGCGGGGTTGGCAGATGATCAAGAGCAGAATTGATTATTTCCATCGGGAGCATGGAATAGAAGGCACTCGTCCAAACTCAGAAGACCGCACTTAGCAAAAATGCATCCGCTCCCTTCTATAGGTTCCTTTTTGTTTCTTCAAAAGCAGCCCCAGAAAGATGTACGATATTTCCGGTTCGGAATGTACATATCCGTGCGTCTTAGTGCATCTTGAATGCCGCGCTATGCGACAGCATGGCGATTTGGGGCAAGCCTCACATACTGGCAGCTCATATGTTGTTCATTGATACAGGGACATCGCGTTTTTTAGATACTCCGGTTCAGACCGTTCAACTTGCCCCTGACTTAGGATACAATATACAGACTTGACAATGGGAAGAAGATTGGGCAATCTGATTTCCGCTGAAAAATAGTCCTCCTTCGGGCAGAAATTCCATCTTACAGGAGTCTGTCGCGAGTGGCTCCGTGTCGGCGCGTCGGGTGACTCTTTAGCTCCGCGCCAATGGCTCTAACACTCCGCGCGGGTGGCTCTAAGTCGCCGCTTTTCCAGCAAGAGGAGAAAAACGAAATACAACGTCAGCGGAAGTATGCAAGGAACTTAGTAACACGCCAAAATTTCTACGTTACAGTATATATATGACATATTTAAACAACTTCTTTATTAGAGAATACAACATGAAAACATATCATTGGAATTCATTCAGCTATTATTGTACAAGGCTCTTCCTGCCCCAAATTTTTCCATAATAACGCCAAACGGTGTTCACAAACAGGATTACAACATATTCCATAATATGCTCGCATAAACCCATCGCCACTTGAAATAAATTGAACTTTTATATATGTACACCTTGTTGCATTTGTCATAAATTGACAATTGGGGTACTATTAATTATAAAAGGAAGTTTCGCAACAGCCAACATCACTTCTTGCACTACGAATAGGCTGAAACAAGAGAGGAGATGATGAAGATTTTGAGAAACATGCTTTCCAAAGAGGGGAAAATAATGTAAGGTTGCAAGATTATAGTCCGTTATCCTATTTCATCTCTTGCAAAACGAAAAAACCTGTTTTTTCAAGGGTTTGTGAGGTTGGTCCCCAGGGACGTGCTTCCAAAGTCCGCTGCCTTGCCGCTTGGCTACACCCCATCCTCAACAACCCCAATATAGTAACAGAATGCCAGTTGGTGTCAAGGCTTACGAAATTGCATCAAATGAGCAGCAGACATTTTTCTATA
>Ga0334884_1004171_pt1 | contig 15252 bp, 9 predicted proteins | sample GraSluR1_MG_7_FD_207215 | JGI IMG/M metagenome (GOLD analysis project Ga0334884, IMG submission 207215) | Sludge microbial communities from methane-producing bioreactor in Wageningen University, Netherlands - Granular Sludge_12_05 R1 | ecosystem: Engineered > Bioreactor > Anaerobic > Unclassified...
ACCGGTTCAGCAAGCGTGACATTGTGGTGATCGCCAAGACGGCGGAGACCGGGGTGATGGTTCTGGGGACGCTGGCGTTTTATATGGGGAGTCCGTGGGGCGTTTGTGTTGTGCTGTTTTTGATGTGCACTCAGAGTGCGTTTTTCGGGCCGTCGAAGTACGGGATTGTGCCGGAGCTCGTGGGTACGGAGCAGCTTTCACGGGCGAACAGTTTTTTGGAGGCTCTTACGTTCATGGCGATTGTCGTGGGGAGTGCGGCGGCGCCAGGTCTTAGTCGTGTTACGAGGGGTCATTATGCACTTGCGGGTCTTGTGTGCGTTGCGATAGCGGCGGTTGGGGCGGTTTGCAGTTTCCGGGTGGAGCGGACGTCGCCTGCGGGGGGGGGGGGGCGAGCGTCGTTTTTGTTCGTCAAGGACGTCTATCGGCCCCTGCGTGATATCAGGGGCGACCGGTACCTTGTGCTTGCGGTTTTTGCGTCGGCGTATTTTCTGCTGATCGGTGCGTTTTTGCAGATGAATCTGATTCCTTACGGGATAGAGGCTCTTGGCTGGGACAAGATTCGGAGCGGGTATCTTTTTATTCCGGCGGCACTTGGTATCGGTTTCGGGTCGTGGTTAGCTGGTCGGCTGTCGGGGCGCAGCATCGAGTTCGGGATCGTTCCGCTGGGAGCGTTGGGTTTGGCGGCGTTCTGCATGGCTACGGCGTTTGTGGGTCATCTGGAGTCGGTGGGGATTATTCTTGTTCTCATTTTTTTTACCGGGGTCAGTGCGGGTCTTTTCATCGTTCCGCTTCAGGCTTTTATCCAGTATCGCTCGCCGGTTCGTATCCGCGGTGAGGTTATTGCGGCTTCGGGCTTTATCGGCTGGGTTGGGGTGCTGGTGTCGGCGGGCCTGTTATACGTGTTGAGCGGGGTTCTGGGGCTGTCGGCGGCGGAGTCGTTTTTTGCGATAGGGGTTTTGACGCTGGTTCTGGCGGGGGTTGCGATGCGTATTCTGCCGGACTTTTTGTTGCGGTTTGTGATTGTGGTTTTGACGCGGTTCATGTACAGGCTTCGCGTTTGGGGTGCGGAGAACGTGCCGACGGAGGGCGGAGTTCTTCTGGTGAGCAATCATGTTACGTGGGTTGATTCGGCGTTTTTGTGGGCGTCGCAGGAGCGTCGGATACGATTTCTGATCGATCGTCGGATATATAATCACTGGTGGCTGAAGCCGTTTTGCAGGCTGATGCATGCGATACCGATATCGCCGGAGGATCCGCCGAAGAGGATTATTGGTTCGCTCCAGGCTGCTCGACGGGCGATGGAGGAGGGGTTTGCGGTGTGCATCTTCGCCGAGGGCGGGGTTACGCGGACGGGTATGCTTCAGCAGTTTCGCAGCGGGTTCGAGAAGGTGGTTAAGAACACGGAGTATTCGGTGATTCCTGTTCATATCGGGGGGGCGTGGGGCAGCGTTTTCAGCTATTATCACGGGCGGCTGCTGGGCACGTTTCCTCGGCGTTTTCGATTTCCGGTGACGGTTCATTTCGGGGCGGCGATGCCGGGCACATCGACGGCGGCTGAGATTCGTCAGGCGGTGATGGAGTTGTCGTGCGACTATTTCAATTCGCTCAAGCCGATGCGTCGTCCTCTTGGCGAGTCGTTTGTGAAGTCGGCGAGGAAGCACTGGGGGCGGATGTGCATGACGGATTCGACGGGCAAGACCCTGAGTTTCGGTCGTGCGTTGACCGGCGCGGTTGCGCTGGCGGAGGAGCTGCGCGGGATTGTGGGAGATCGCAAGAACGTCGGGGTGCTTCTGCCGCCTTCGTGCGGGGGCGCGCTTGCGAACGCGGCGCTTGCGCTGATGGGGAAGGTTTCGGTTAACCTGAGTTATGCGACGTCGCGGGAGGCGCGGGCGCATGCGATAGAGAAGAGCCGGCTTGGTACGGTTCTGTCTTCACGGGAGTTTCTGGAGAAGGCTCATATCAACGAGGACCTGCCGGGTCTCGTGTTCGTGGAGGATCTTGTGCGCAGGATCGGGTCGAAGCAGCGGTTGAAGGCGCTGCTTAAGGCACGTTTTGCGCCGCGGCGTGTCGTGGCCGCGGGGCGGGGGTTCAATGCGGACGATGCGGCGACGATTGTGTTTTCGTCGGGCAGCACGGGATTGCCGAAGGGTGTGGTGCTGAGTCATCATAACATTGCTTCGAACATTGCGGCGGCGCTGATGGTGTTCAAGGTGTATCCCGACGATATAATCTGCTCGGGTCTGCCGTTTTTCCATTCGTTCGGTTTGACTTTTACACTGTGGCTTCCGCTGTTGGCAGGGGTCGGTTCGGCGTATGCGCCGAATCCGTTGGACGGTCGTCTGATCGCCGATGAGGTTCGGCGGACGAAGGCGACGCTGCTGTTTGCGACGCCGACTTTTCTTATGACGTACATGCGTCGTGCGGATCGGGAGGATTTTGCGACGCTGCGTCTGGTGATTGTCGGTGCGGAAAAGCTGCGGACGCGGCTGGCGGATTCGTTCGAGGAGAAGTTTGGTGTTCGTCCTTTGGAGGGGTACGGGGTTACGGAGATGAGCCCTTTGATCGCTCTGAACGTTCCGGACGTTGAGGCGGGTGGTATCGTACACGTTGGTCACAAGCCGGGTACGGTGGGTCATCCTATACCGGGGGTGGCGGTTCGCATGGTGGACCCGATCAGCGGGCATCCGGTGGGGCTCAACGAGTCGGGATTGCTGCTGGTGAAGGGGCCTAACGTGATGCTGGGGTATCTTGAGGAGGAGGAGCAGACTGCTGAGGCGTTCGAGGACGGGTGGTACAATACGGGCGACATTGTAAGTATGGATGAAGACGGTTTTTTGATGATAACGGATCGGCTGGCACGGTTCAGCAAGATCGGCGGGGAGATGGTTCCGCACCTGAAGATCGAGGAGACGCTTCTGAAGGGGTTAGGGACGCACGAGCACGTTGTGGCGGTGACGAGCGTTCCGGATGCGAAGAAGGGCGAGCAGCTTGTGGTTGTGTACGTGGAGGGGGCATGTGAGGCGGATCGGCTGCGGGAGATAATCGCCAGGAGCGACCTGCCGAATATGTACCGGCCGCGTGCGGAGAACTACGTGGGGGTTGAGACGATTCCGATTTTGGGGTCGGGCAAGCTGGATATCACGGGGCTTCGCGGCCTGGCGACGGAGGCAATGCGTGGGCGGTAATTGGGCTATCCGGCGGCGTGGAGGGTGTCTGCCTGTCTTTGCTTTTCGAGGAGGGTTGTGTTTATTTTTCTTCGGAGTCTTCGTGCGTTGAGTACTCCTTTGTAGGTGTTATCGGCGTCGACGACGGGTATGTCGTTCAGTTCGAGTTCGTCGAATGTTCGGAGTGCTTCCGCGAGGTGTGTTTCGGGCGTGGTTGTGGCGACGATGGGCTCCATGATGTCGAGTGCGATGAGCCAGTCACTGAATTCGGTGTCTTCGAAGGTGTTGCGCACTCCGTCGGTGGTTACGGCTCCGAGGATTCTGCCTTTTGGGTCGAGGACGGGGTAGAAGAAGGACGAGGTGGTTGCGAAGATGCGGAGGATTTCGCGGAGCGGGGTTTCGGCGGCGACGGGTACGGGGACCGTGTCGTAGACGTCTTTTACGGACCATGCCCTTACGAGGTCGTCTTCAGTAATGTTGAGGCCTACTTCGCCGGCCTTTCGGACTCCGAATTTGACGAATGGCGGTCCGATGATCTGGACGAGGAAAGTGGTTGCGGTTACAACGAGAATGACGGCGTCACCGAATGGGCCTGTGAATCGCTGGCCTGCAAGGATGCTGAGGCCGACGGCGACGCCGGCCTGGCTGAAGAGGCAGCAGCCGAGGTATTTGCGTATTGTGTCAGGTGCGTTTGAGAGTCGGGCACCGTACCATGCGCCGGCGATCTTGCCGACGGTTCGGCCGACGACGTAGACGAGTGCGACAGCGATGACCCAGAGCGGCATGGTTGCGAGCTGGAGGCGCGCGCCGACGAGGACGAAGAAAAGGACGTAGATGGGGGGCGTGAATTTTTCGACGAGTTCGAAGGCGCTGTGGCTTTTTCGGGGCAGGCCGTTGCCGATGGTTGCGCCGAGCGCCATTGCGGCGAGGATGCTGTCGACCTTGAGCGTTACAGAGAGTCCGATGATGAGGGAGACGCTTGCGAGCGTGAACGTTAGTACTTTGTCGGGTTCACTGACGCGGCGGACGGTGAATACGAGGCCGAGTCCGGCGAGGACGCCGATTGCGATTGCGCCGCCGATGTCCCAGAGCGGCAGGAGGATGTTTGTGAGCAGATCGCGGCCGGCGTGGCCGGTGAGGGTGTCGGCGATGCTGACGGCGAAGCCGAAGAGGAGGAGCGCGAGGCCGTCATCGAGTGCGACGAGTGCGAGGATGGTTCGGGTGAGCGGGCCGCGGGTCTTGTATTCCCAGAGGACATCGACTGTTGCGGCGGGGGCGGTCGCTGAGGAGATTGCGCCGAGCACGACGCCGAGTGCGGCGGCGAGCGGCCAGTTGTCGAGGAAGAGGCCGGCGACGAGCGTGGTGAGGATGGTTACGAGGACGAAAGCGAAGAGGCCTTCGGCGAGGAGGATGGTAACGAACTGGCGGCCGTATCGCTTGAAGAGGTCGTATTGAAGCTCACCGCCGATAAGGAAGCCGATGAGGCCGAGGGCGAACATGTTGAAGGGCTCAAGTCGTTTGACGGTTTCGGGTGTGACGAGGTTGAGGAAGGAACCGCCGACGAGGATGCCGATGACGATGTAGCCGACGACCTGGGGGATTCGGAATTTCTGGAAGAGGCGTGCGCCGAGTGTGCCGCCGAGTACGGCGAGGCCGAGGAGGAGGATGAGGTTGAGATGGCCGGGTTCGTGTGCCGCGGCGGCGATTGTTCGTGTTATGTGGTTCAGCAAGAGCGATCTCCGTCTGAGTCGGCGATACGGGCGTCAGGGCAACAGGCAAGACGCCCGCGCCGGGTTCAAATGCGCCGCGTCGATGCAAGACGTTATTTCAGCAAGCAGAACCGCGGTGCACCATATTCATCGGCAAAAGGCGCTGCGCGAATTCAGGGCGTTTTGCGGGCGTCGAACGTGTCCGGCGTACGAATCGCCGGTGCATGCCGTGTCGGGGCACGGTCGGGGTCCGTCAGAACATGTAGTTCGGATCTCCGAGTCCGTCAGAGGCGGGCTCATCGAAACCCCTCGCAAGCTGTGCTTCGAGGGCCTGGCGTTCGGGTCCGATGATTCGTTCGAATTCCTGGGGGTCCAAGGGCGGTTTCATGGTATTCAGCACATTGAGGAGTCGTTCAACTTCGGCCTTTTTCTCGTCGCCGCGCAGCTGCTTCCATGCCTGAAACTGTTTTTTGAATTCTTCGTAGGTGGCACTGAGGTCGACGGACATGGGGGGTATGAACTCGGCGGAAGGGTTGAGCAGTTGTGCGGTTACGGAGGTGAAGAAGACGGGGTCGAGCTGTTTGACTTTTTCGAGGAGTTCGTCGGCGGCATTTATGGCGGCGTCGGCGGCGTCATAATCGCCGAGTCTCTCGGCGAAGAGTGCTTTTCCGTAGAGGGCCAGTACGTGCGTAGCCATGACGTCTTTTGCGGACTTGTCGGAAGCGGGGGCGGCGGCATAGGCGGTGATAGCCTCGTCGTAAGCCTGCATGATGGCATTTGCGTCGTCCTGGGGTATTTTGAAATACTGCTCGGCGAGATTGTTGAGGACGTCTGAGATGTTTCCGAGGCGGCCCGCGGCGATGGCCTGGAGCCGGCCGCTGACGTGCTGATTGAAGATGATCTGGTCGGCGGCGATCGAGGCTTTCCATGCGTTTGCGTCGGCGGTTCGCACATTGGCGACCTGGCTGAGGGATCGGGCACGGACCTTTTTGTAGTCTGAGATTGCGGTGTCGAGCAGTTCGGTCATTTGGGCGACGTGCGCGGCGCAGGCTTGGAGGCCTTTTTTGAGGTCGGCGGCGAGCCAGTCGACTCGTGCTGCGTGCTTCTGGAGGTGGTCGTCGACTTCGGCGCTTCCGGAGTTGATTTTTTCGAGTTCGGGTGAGTCGGTGAGTTCTGCTATTCGTTTTGCGGTGGCGTCGCTTTGCTTTTCAAGCTGCTGGACTGTGGGGCGGAGGATCGCGATTTGCTGGTCGAGCAATTTGACCTGATCGGCGGCTTCCTGGGCCTGGATGAACGGCTGCTTTTTCTGCCGCATGAGTTCGAAGGCTTCGTTGAGGAGGTTCATTTTCTGGTCGCCGGCGGTGAGCTGGGCGGCCTGGAGTTTTTCGTCGGCCTGCCGCTGGATGTTTCCGGCGTTTTGCTGTGCGTTTTGCTGATCTGCGAGCCACTTTTCTCGTTGTGCGGCGAGGTCGTTGAGTTGGGTTCGTGCGTGGGCGAGTTTTGCCTTGAGGCCCTGGAGGTCGGGGGTGCCTTCGAGGAGGTCGGTGAGCTGGCGCGTCTCGTTGGCGATGGTGTCGGCGGCCTGGAGGAGTTTTTCCCTGCGCACGTGCAGTTCGGTGATTTTTCCGGCGAGGACGGTGAGTTCATCGACGACGTCTGATACGGGCGAGGTGAATTGGCTGATCTGTTGTCGCATGTGGCGTACCTGTGCGAAGCAGAGGTTGCCGTGCGCGAGCCATGCGGGTGCGGCGGCATCGCCGGCGATGGAGGCCTTTGCCAGAGCTGTTTGCAGGGTTTTGCGCGCGTTTGCGTAGACATCGGCGGCGTCGGTAATGCCGGGGTTTTCTTGGTCGGTGCTGACAGAGGGGCCTTTTTCGGCGATTTTGATAGCTTCTTCGGTCAGTCGCCTGAGTTCCTTGGCGGCCTTTTCTTCGGGGGAGTCGGCACAGCCGGCGAGTAAGATCGCGGCTGCGGCTATTAAAAGCGCGGTTCTTGTCAGGGTTTTTGATTTATGGGGCAGCACTTGTAAAATCTCCCTAAAAAGTGACGGCTTAAAACAGGTAGTTTAGCCTTGTGAGGGCGTTTTTGTCAAGCAATTTCGCGGTGTGAAAGCGGTTTTATGGGGACATGGGGGGGTTTTGCGGGGATTGGGCGTCTGTCGGCCGGGAGGGTGCCGAGAGGGGGTGGGCTTTTTGTGTGGTGTTATCGGACATAGGACCGATATGATTGTGGCAGGGGGGGGAGTGTTGTTGACGTGAAACAGGGGCGTGAAAAGCTGTATGGCGATTGGATGGGACAAGAGTAGTTTCTTTCGAGCGTGGCCGGTTTACGCGGTGTGCGCGGTGCTGGTTGGGTTGGTGATATGGGGGTCGCGCAATCATCCGTCGCGGCACCAGGGCAAGAGCCTTGCGGAGGCGATTGCGCTGAATATCCGCGGGCAGAAGGCGGGTGAGCTGACGATGCAGGATATCATCGATGCGCGGCGGACGTGGGAGCCGGTTCTGCTTGAGTGGTACGGTCGGCGGGCGGGTGAGTGGGAATTTCGGGATATTGGGGGCGAGTTGCACCGGCTGGGCGATGGGCGGGGGCGGGGCGTGGTGCTGCTGTTCTGGGCGACGTGGTCGCCGGGGAGTTTCATGCAGGCGCAGCATTTGGAGCGGCTGCGGGAGGAGATGGGGGAGTCGGTGGTGATAGTTGGGTTTTCGGAGGAGGCTTGGGAGAAACTGTCGGAGTTTGCGGTGTCGCAGGGTTTGAATTATACTATGGTGTCATTGGGAGAGGCGCCGCCGGCGCCGTTTTGCGCGCCGTGGGTGCGGGAGTCGCCGACTACGTTTTTCATCGACGATGAGGGTCGGATCAAGTTGGCGGTGGAGGGGGTGGTGCCGTTTTTTCAGGCGAAGGCGATTTTCGAGGCGAAGGAATGACCCGGGTTGTTTGGGGGTGTATTGCGTGATGGACAAGGACAGGCTTCATGGACTGCTGATCGGGCGGTTTTCGTGGAAGCGAATGGTTCGCTCGACGGTGATAGTCGCGGTGATGCTGGTTGTGTTTTCGATTTCGTGCGCGGACATGCTGATTTTTCGTCCGCCGAGGGCCGGTTACGGGGCGGAAGACGGAGTTGTATGGATCGCGGCGGCGGACGGGCGGCGTATTGCGGGAATGTACTATGAGCGGGCGGGGGCGGAGTTTACGGTTTTGTTCAGCCACGGCAATGCGGAGGACATCGGGCACAACCGTGAGTTTTTTGAACGGCTGAACCGGTGGGGGTATTCGGTTCTGGGGTACGATTATCATGGTTACGGGCTGAGCGAGGGGCGACCTACCGAGCGAAATGCCTATGTTGCGGTTGAGGCGGCTTATGCGTATCTGTTGGGTGAACTGGGCGTGGAGCCGAATGCGGTGATAGTGCTGGGGCGGTCGATAGGCAGCGGTCCGGCGGTGCACCTGGCGACGCGGGAACCGGTGGCAGGGCTGGTGCTGGAGAGTGCGGTTACGAGTGCGTTCAGAGTGATTACGCGGCGGGGGATTCTGCCATTTGACAAGTTCGTTAACATAGAGAAAATCGGGGATGTGCGTTGTCCGGTTCTTGTGATTCACGGGTCGGAAGATGAGATTGTGGCGCCGTGGCATGGCGAGGCGATGTATGAGGCGGCGAATGAGCCGAAGCAGTTCTGGCGTGTGGAGGGAGCGGGGCACAATGATTTGCTTTGGATTGCGGGCGGGGAGTATGGACGGGTTTTGGATGAGTTTGTCCATTTGATTCTCGATGCGCGACGCTGATCTGCGCGGATCGGCGGCAACCCAAACGGTTTATCTCTTCAGGGTCACAGCAAGCCGGGTCAGCGATGCAGAGGTTCGGAAAATGCGCGGGCCCTTCCAAGCAGGTGGGAATGGTTGCAGAAGGTGGTGTGTTTCGGTAGACTGTGGGGGTGGGGCTCGGCGCGTGGGCGAGGTGCGTCCGCGGTTATTGCCCGAACTCGTCCGGCGGTGTGGGCCGGGGATGCTTGAAGTTAACCAACGAACGGAAGGAGATCTGATGAAGAGCATATTCAGACTGGGTGGTGCATTTGTGGTTGTGCTGCTTCTGGCGGCGGGTGTGCGAGCGGAGATCAAGGTATCGGTCGGTCATAACGGCAACGAAGCGGCGCGGTCGGATTTCAGGCTGGACGGGGTTCCACTGCCGTCTCGGGGCGATGTTGCGGAGAAGGCGGCTTTCAGTATCGTTGACGGGCGGCGGGACCGCAATGGGGGGGACGTTGGCAAGCTCAACGACGGAAAGATGCCGACTGAGGAGGATCAGCCGGGCGAGAGTTTTTTCTTTGCGGCGGGGACGGGCGGAGGGCGGCTTTCGATCGATCTGGGGGCGGCGGTCGATATAAAGCAGGTCAACAGTTATTCATGGCACCCGAATACGCGAGGGCCGCAGGTTTACAAGCTATATGGGGGGAATGCGGGGGACGGTTTTAATCAGCGGCCCGGCGGTGGGACGGACCCTCAGAGTTGCGGGTGGAAGCTGATTGCGGAGGTGGACACACGGCCGAGGCAGGGCGCCGGCGGGGGGCAATACGGCGTGAGCGTCAGCGATTCGGGCGGTGTGATCGGCAAGTACCAGTACCTGCTTCTGGACATTTCGGCGACGGAACAGACCGACGCATTCGGCAATACATTCTTCAGCGAGATCGACGTGATCAGCACCTCTTGCGAGGTGGTTTCAGCGGTTACGGCGCCGGCGGTGGAGGGGCGGCGGCAGATAGTGGCAGCGGACGGCGGGCGGTATCAGATCACGATCGATACGACGGAGACGCCGGACCTTGCGGCATGGGTTGAGAAAGAACTGGCGCCGGTGGTAGAAGAGTGGTATCCGAAGATCGTGAAGATGCTGCCGAGCGAAGGTTATGAGGCGCCGACGCGTCTGAGCATAACTTTCAGTGCGAGTATGCAGGGCGTCGCGGCGGCGAGCGGCACAAGGATACGGTGCGCTGCGAACTGGTTCCGGGGGCAGTTGCGGGGCGAGGCGCGCGGGGCGGTGGTGCACGAGCTTGTACACGTGGTTCAGAATTACGGGCGGTCGCGGCAGACAAACCCGAATCCGACGCGGACTCCGGGTTGGCTTGTGGAGGGGATCGCAGATTACATTCGCTGGTTCTTGTACGAGCCGCATACTCGCGGCGCGGAGATAACGGCTCGCAGCCTTCCTCGGGCACGATACGACGCCAGCTACCGCACGAGTGCGAATTTCCTGAACTGGGTGACCGAGACGCATGACAAGGAAATCGTGGCGAAGCTGAACGCGGCTGCACGGGAGGGTCGGTATGAGGAGGCGCTGTGGAAGACGTACACGGGTCAGACGGTGGAGGAGCTTGGCGAGGCATGGAAGAAGAGCCTGGCTGAGCGGATTGCCGCGGCGGCGAAGCTTAATACGCTTAGCGAGGAGGAGAAGGCGGCGGGGTGGAAGCTGCTGTTTAACGGACGGGACCTGGACGGATGGCACAACTTCAAGCGCAATGACATTCGTCCTGGGTGGCAGGTCAGGGATGGGGCGCTGGTTTGCGCGGACCCGCGCAACGCCGGAGATTTGTGCACGGACGAACAGTTTGACTGGTTCGAGCTGCACATCGAGTACAATATCTCGGAAGCGGGCAACAGCGGCATCATGTATCATGTTACGGACGAAGGTGGAGCGACGTGGGCGACCGGGCCGGAGGTTCAATTGGAGGATAATGAGAAGGCGGCGGATCCGGTTCGGTGCGGCTGGCTTTATGCTCTCTATCAGCCTCCGATCGATCCGGCGACGGGCAAGCCATTGGATGCCACGAAACCGGTGGGGCAGTGGAACCATATACGGCTGCTGGTGAGCCAGGAGAAGTGTGAGCATGAGATCAACGGCGTGAAGTATTTCGAGTATGTTCTGGGCAGCGACGACTTCAATGAACGGGTTGCAAAGAGCAAATTCGGGCGTATGCCGCTGTTTGCCAAGTCGGGCAAGGGTTACATCGCGCTGCAGGGTGATCACGGGCAGGTTTCGTTCAGGAATATCAAGATAAGGCCAATCAGGGCGGACAAGCAGCCTTGAGTGTTGTGAGGCGGTTCTCCTGAATTAAACGAGATGTTGACTCGCCTGTTCATGGCGCAGAATGTGCCGGCGGGGGTAGATGTGACCCAGGGCACACACATTCTCCTGCCAGCATGGACGCGTGCGGTCTTGGACGGGCGAGCAAAACCGTTCGGGGCCCCCAGAGGCCAAAATTTCCCCCCCGGCGAACAGATGCTCCAGATTTCGGCCTCTGCCCAAACGGTTTTGCTCTCCAAGGTCGCTGCGGGGCGGGTTTGGGATGCTGAAGCGGCAGAGAATGCGCCAGCGGGGGACAATGTGACCGTTGACGGGGGGCTTATGATCGCTTACACTGTAAGTGTGCGAATGCGGTGTCGTCATTCGGTTCCGCGGCAGCCCGGCGGCTGTGGTTTTGATATTTGCTGCAAGGACAGGGTTTGCATGAATAATGGAGATGCATACATCCGTGATAGTTCGGCGGGTGTCAGCAAGGAGGAATTGATGGTCGCCTTGCAGGAGGCCAATCAGGAGATTCTTCGTTTGCAGTCGCTGATCGACGAATACAAGTGGCTTGAGGAGGCTCTTCGACGGCGTACGATGGACCTTAGCGAGCGTACGAAGGAGCTGGAGTGTATGTATGCGGTGGCGGACTGCCTTCGGGACCTTGACGCGGACATTGAGACGGTTCTGCGTCGTATAGCGGGGTTTATTCCGCGGGGTTATCAGAATCCGCGTGAGACCTGTGTTTCGGTTACGGTTTGCGGGCGGACTTTTTGCTCTCCGGGTTTTAAACCTACGTCTTGTTGTCAGCACGTTAAGATTTTAGCGTGCGGGCGGCATATCGGCGATGTGCGTGTGTACGTGGAGCCTCCGGCGAGACCGGCGGAGACGGCGGCGTTTTTGCCGGAGGAGTCGGATATGCTGGAGGCGCTTGCGGTGTGGATCGGTGAGGCTGTGGAGCACCGGAAGGCGCACGGGGACGGTCAGCGTCAACTTCGCGTTTAGATGCGACATGGCCTGTTGGTTGTGAGGCGGGCAAGTACTTTTTCGGAGGATAAGATGAATCGTTTGCACCTTGTTGTTCTGGCGGCGGCGTCAGGGGCTTTTTCTTTTGGGACCGTGGTTTATTCTGCTGACATCGATGCGATGGTGCAGCAGCATCGGATGGGGGAGCTTATTATTGAGGCGTCGCCCGGCGCGACAGTGCGCGTCGAGCAGCTTCGTCATGAATTCTGGTTTGGGGCGGCGTTGTCGAACGGTGCGTTCAGCGGGCGTATGAACGCGGAGACGGAGAGGCGGTACAGGGAGACGTTTCTTGCGAATTTCAACTCGGCGGTTACGGAGAATGCGCTGAAGTGGCACGATATGGAGCCTCGGCAGGGTCAGGTGAACTATGCCGTCGTGGACGCGATGCTGGAATGGTGCGAGGCGAACGAGATTCCTCTACGGGGGCACAATATTTACTGGGGGATTCCGAATCGCGTTCAGAACTGGCTGAAAGAGATGGATGACGATGCGCTGCGAGAGGCACTCAAGAATCGTGCGACGACGATAGCAAAGCGGTACAAGGGGCGGTTTGTCGAATATGATCTGAACAACGAGATGATTCACGGGAACTATTATGCGGATCGGCTGGGGCAGGGGATAACCCGTCAGATGACGGAATGGATCAAGGCTGTGGACCCCGGGGCGGTGCTTTACCTGAACGATTATGATATTCTTACGGGCAGGCGGCTGACGGACTATATGAGGCACATCCGCGGTTTTCTCGAGGAGGGGACTTCTATCGACGGGGTCGGGGTTCAGGGTCATCTGCACGGGGACAGTTTCGATGCCGCTGCGCTTCGTAATGCACTGGATGAGCTTGCCAAGACGGGTCTGCCGATTCGGATTACGGAGTTCAATTTTCCGGGGCAGCGTTCGCGTGTGTACCAGCGGCGGGATATAAGGCTGACGGCTGAAGAGGAGCAGAGCAAGGCACAGGCGCTGACGGATTATTATCGTATATGCTTTGCGCATCCGGCGGTGGAGGGCATTTTGATGTGGGGGTTCTGGGAGGGGGCCAACTGGATACCGCAGTCTTCTCTGTATCTTCGGGACTGGACGCCGACGCCTGCGGCGAAGGCTTATCGTGATCTTATCTTCGAGGAATGGTGGACGCGCTGTGAGGGCAAGGCGGACGAGAAAGGTCGGTGCAGCGTGCCGGCGTATTACGGGCGTCATCGCGTGGTCGTCGGCGGCGTTGAGAGGGTTGTCGACTTGAAGAAGTCGGCGGGCGCGGCGACGGTTTCATTCCGATAGGGCGCGTTCGGGGGCGGTGTTATTTGCGATTACCCGCGGGCAGGGCGACGATGAGCAGCGTCGCTATTGGGCCAAGAAGCAGGGAGATGAGGAACCATATTAATCCTCCGCGTCGTTTGGACTGCGCCAGGCCGGCGTTTATGAGGGCGAGGGTTCCCCAGCCAATTGCATACCCCGATGGATCTTGAATATTGGCCAACATGAATACTCCCGTTTGAGGTTTCAGTCTTTTGCGCTTATTTTCGTCGCAAGAGGCTGGAAAGTCTACTTGAAAATGACGGTTGTTTGCTGAATGCTGAATCGCGGCAGGTGAGGAATTCAGTTGCGTCGCGTGGGGGGTGTGGGTATTATGCGACTGATGCGCCGACGGATTCGGCAATCGGCGCCCGCAGGATGCAGGCCGGAATATTTCCTTGGAAGGAGATGACGCATTGGAAGCGCAGTTGGCCGCACCGGCACGCTCAGACGTGCTGGTCAAGGGTAAGGCGACGATTTGTGTGGTCAACTACAGGACACACGACTATACACGCCTTTGTCTTCGCAGTATCAGGAGGTTCACCGATTACCCTGCAGAGATCGTGGTGGTGGACAATGATTCACGGGATGAGTCGACGGAGTACCTGCGTTCTCTGGACTGGATAACGCTTATCAACCGATCACGTCGGGCTGACCGAGGGGGCAGCGAGGCGCATTCGGGCGCGCTGGATCTTGCGCTCTCGCAATGCCGGACGGAGTTTTTTGTGTGCCTGCATTCGGACACGTTCATACACAGGGAGGGTTGGCTGGGGGAGTTGATCGGCTATTTCGACGAGGAGACGGCGTGCGTCGGTTCGGGCAAGCTTGAGATGCGGCCGCAGTGGCAACAGGGGCTTCGCAAGGTCAGCGACTGGCGGATGCATCTGCGGCGGCTTAAGGGCGATCCATCTTTGGATGTGAAGTACCGCTATTACAACCGGACGATCTGCTGTCTGTATCGAACCGGCGTTCTGCGCGATGAAGAGCTTACGTTCGGGAAGAATGCTCACCAGGGGCTCACTCCGGGCAAGCAGTTGTATTTCGATCTTATTGACCGGGGCTACAGGACGGTGGAACTGCCGAGTTCGGTGATGAGCCGGTATGTGTGGCATATTGCGCATGCGACTGAGGCGGCGGTCATTCGGGATCCGAGGCGGCGGCAGCGTACGATCAACAAGAGCCGCAGGCGGATTGCGGAGATCATGTCGAAGCAGGTGATCCGGGACATTATCAACGACAGTTCACTCGATCGATAAGTTTTCGGGGGCTACTTTCGCACGGGTACGGCGGGACGTCTGCGGGGCATGAGCGTGTTGCGTCGGTGCGGCTGTATTGCGAGGATTTTGCGTCGGTGGGGGGCGACGGGCTTAGGCGTGCGCGCAGCGGGGCTAACGGCGGGTTTGGCCGGTGCATTGCGGGGCATTTGCTCATTGGATTCGGTCAGTTCCATCGGCTCAACAATATCGGTTGGTTCGTCCTGGGGGACGGGCTGCGAGGGCTCCAATGTCAATTCGGCGTCGAGGTTCTGCTCTTCGCGGGCGGCTTCGATGTCGGCGTCGACCGATTCGAGGCTGGTATCGAGTTCGTCGATTTCTTTTGCGATAGAATCGAGGAAGTTTTCGTCGGCTGTGTCGCCGTTCATGTAGTTGTGTATGTAATCGGCGACTCTTTCGTAATCGATGGCGCCGTTGCACTTTGGTTCGTACTCGAAGATGGTTTTTCCGTGGCTTGGCGCTTCGGCGAGTTTGATGTTTTGGCGGACGTGTACGGGTATAATTCTTGCGGCGGACCAGGGTTTGGCGTCGGCTCTGGCGTTGTCGAGGAAATGCTTGATGTCGGCCTTTACTTCGGCGGAGAGGGTTACGCGTGAGTCGAACATGCAGAGGAGGATAGCTGCTACTCTGAGCTTGGGGTTAATGCGTCGGCCGACAAGGGAGACGGTCTGGAGGAGCTTGCTGAAGCCCTGGAGAGCGAGGAAATGGGGCTGGACTGGGATGAAGACTTCTTCGAC
>Ga0334884_1004173_pt1 | contig 15242 bp, 9 predicted proteins | sample GraSluR1_MG_7_FD_207215 | JGI IMG/M metagenome (GOLD analysis project Ga0334884, IMG submission 207215) | Sludge microbial communities from methane-producing bioreactor in Wageningen University, Netherlands - Granular Sludge_12_05 R1 | ecosystem: Engineered > Bioreactor > Anaerobic > Unclassified...
CTGGTTTCGATGGAGGAGCTTTTCAAGCGCAGCGATTTCCTCAGCCTGCATTGCCCGCTCACCGCCCAGACGGAACATATTATCAATGCTTCCCGGCTGGCGATGATGAAGCCGACCGCCCTGTTGGTGAACACGGCGCGCGGGGGCTTGATTGACGAGAAGGCTCTGGCGGAGGCGCTCAAGAAGAAGCAGATCGCGGGCGCGTTGCTTGACGTGCTCACGCAGGAGCCGCCCGACAAAAAGAACCCGCTGCTTACGGCGCGCAACTGCTGGATCACGCCGCATCAGTCCTGGGCGTCCCGCGCCGCGCGCGAGCGTTTGATGGCGATCGCCGTGGAAAACCTGCGCGCGTTTCTGGATGGACATCCGGTCAATATCGTCAACGGACTCGATATCCGTGCGCGCGGCTAACCCGCATTTCTCAAAAGAAATTCGGCAATATCTAAATGCTAATCCCTAAATCCTAAACAATTCGCAATATACAGACGCTTGAAATCGCAATTAACATCGCTGACCAGTTCCCGCGCGGCGTTTCGATTTTCGGTCATTTTGTTTTTTACGTTTGTTTAGAGTTTAGGACTTGGGAATTAGGATTTTATGTCCCTTGCAGAAAAGTTTGCGAGAAATCCGCGCTAGCTCTTCGGCTGTGGTTTGCGGTGGAAGGACATATGGCGCACGTCCTCCACGATAAGGTAGAGCGAGGGGACCAGCACAAGGGTGATGGCGGTGGAGAACAGGATGCCGTAACCGAGCGAGAGGGCCATGGGGATCATGAACCGGGCCTGGCGTGAGGTTTCGAAGATCATCGGGGCCAGTCCGCCGAACGTGGTCAGCGTGGTGAGCATGATCGGCCGGAAACGTCGCACACCGGCAGCGGTGATCGCGTCATGAATGCTCAGCCCTTCCGCCCGCTGGCGGTTCGCGTAGTCAATCAGCACCAGCGCATCGTTCACGACGACTCCCGACAGCGCCACAATGCCCATGAGGCTCATGATGCTCAGGCTGTAGCCCATGATGAGGTGACCGATCACCGCGCCGACGATGCCGAACGGGATGCTGACCATGATGATCAGCGGCTGGGTATAACTCCGGAAGGGGATGGCCAGCAGCCCGTAGATGGCCAGCAGCGCGAGGATGAATCCGGTCTTCAGGCTGGCGAAGCTGTCGGTAAAATCTTTCTGGCGGCCGGTGAAGTCGTAGTTCAAGCCGGGATATTTCTGGCGGAGCTCGGGCAGCGCGCTCGCGACGAGGGCTTCCTGGATGCGTGGCGTTTCGCGGGGCGGATTCACATTGGCCGTCACGTTTACCGTGCGCGCGCTGTTGCGGCGGTTGATCACGGTATACGCGCGGCCTCGCACCACATCTGCGACCTCGCGCAGCGGGACATCGGTACCCGCCGGTGTACGGATGAGCAGGGCTTCGATGTCATGTTCCGACACGCGTTCCGATTCCGGAAGCCGGACCATGACTTTCACTTCGTTGCGGCCGCGCTGCTGGCGCAGGGCTTCGGCGCCGAAAAAAGCGCTGCGAACCTGGGCCGCGACGCTCTCCGCTGTCAATCCGAGCGCAAGCCCTTCAGGGCGCATGCTCAGGTTCAACTGCTCCTTGCCCGCGGCGAATCCCGGATCAATGTCGGACACAATCGGGAACGTTTCGAGCGCTGCTGCAAGGTCCGCGCTGGCCCGCCCGAGCACGTTGTTGTCAGGATGAGTAATCTCAACGGTCAGGGACGCGCCGGAGCCGGGGCCGCCGCGGTCGGATTCGAAAACCAGCGCGTCCAATCCCTGGATCCGGCCGGTTTCCTGCCGCCAGAGCTCGGCAAACCGGCGTGTGCCGACGGGTCTTCTATCCGGATGCGGCAGGTATGCGCGTACTTCGACCACGTGGCTTCCGCCGACGCCTTTATAGTCCCTGCCGATTTCGGAATAGATGCCGGTTATAACCTCCTTGTCGCTGCCGGTCTTCTCCACGACGGCGCGGGCGGCAGCTTCCAGCCGGTCGCGCACGGCCATGGTTCTTTCCACGGGCACGCCATAGGGCAGCACAGCGGTGACCACCGCAAAATCGGACTCCACGCGCGGCATGGCCTCGATGCCCATTCGACCGCTCTGCACGTAGCCAATGGTAAGGGTCAGAAGTGCGATAGCGCCGGCCAGCGTGAGATAGCGGTGTTGCAACACGTGTTCCAGCAGCGGGCCATAACGCCGCCGTACCATGCCGCTGAACCAGCGACTGAACTTCTGTTGTCGCGCATGCAGCCGCGCACGCAGGCCGTCTCGCAACGGCCCATGCACGTGCCCGAGATGCGAGGGAAGCACATAAAGACATTCGATCAAAGATATCGCGAAAACGGTCACCACGACCGCGGGAATCACGCGCCAGATCTTTCCGATGGTGCCGGGGATGAGGAACAAGGGAAGGAACGTGACGATATTGGTCAATACGCTGAAGACCACGGGCATGGAGACGTTCTGCGCGCCCAGCGACGCGGCCTTGAGAAACGGCATGCCGCGCTCGTGGTATTCGTAGGTGTTTTCGCCGACAACGATGGCATCGTCCACGACGATGCCCAGCGCTATAAGGAACGCGAACATGGAAATCATATTGATGGATACATCGAATGCAGGCAGGAACAGCATCCCCCCAAGAAATGAAATGGGGATTCCCATCATCACCCAGAAGGCCAGCCGCGCCTCGAGGAACGCGCCCAGCAATACGATCACCAGGGTTAAACCGATGGCTCCGTTTTTGAGCAGCAGTTGCGCGCGTTGGCGGTAGATATCCGACCAGTCATTGCGGACAGAGAGCGTCACGCCGGGCGGAAGTTCCTGCTGTATTTCCTCTACGGCCTTCAAGGCGGCCTTCGCGACACTGATCGGTGTTTGGCGGCCGATCCGGTACACTTCGATCTGGATGGCCAACTCACCGTTGAAGGTGGCGAAGCGGTCCGTCTCCACGAATTCGTCGCGAATCTCTGCAATGTCGCCGAGCAGAACCGGAGTGCCGTCGGGTGGGTTAACGATGGGTATTGCGGCGAATTCGCGGCCGAAGTCGCGCCGGTCTTTCATGCGGATCAGGATTTCGCCGCCTTCGGTCTTGACTCCGCCGCCCGGCAGTTCGAGGGCCGATTGCCGGAGCGCGCGGGACACGTCGGCGAGGGTCAGGTTGTATTCGCGAAGCTTGTCCCTCGAAATGGCCACGGCGATTTCAAGGGCCCTGACGCCGCTGAGTTCGACCAGTGTGATCTCCGGATCCTGCAACAAGCGGGCCCGGACCTGCTCGCCCAGTTCGCGCAGCGTTTTTTCGGGGAGATTTCCGCTGAGCAGGAGGTTGACGACTTCGCGCTTGCGCGCGGCGAGGCTGACCTGTGCCCGCTCCGCCTCGCCGGGGAACGTCGTGATGCGATCCACTTCCTGCTGGATGTCCTGGTACACCTTGGAGCGATCGGCCCCGAGCATGAGTTCCGCGCTGATGCTTCCAAAGCCTTCGCCCGCGCGCGAAGTCACTTCTTCCACGCCGTCCACGCCGCGGATCGCTTCTTCGACAGCCAGGATGATGCCCTGTTCCACTTCTTCGGGGCTGGCGCCGGGGTACGCGACCGACACATTGACCACGTCCAATTCAAAGTCCGGAAAGACTTCCTGTTTGATGTTGAGAAAAGCGATGAAGCCGCCCACCAGCAGGATCAGCATCAGCAGGTTGGCCGCAACCGGATTGCCGGCCATCCAGGCAATGGATCCGCGTTTTTCGGTCCTGTCGGAAAGATCGGTCATTGTTTGTGCGCCTCATCGGGTTTTTCGATGCCGGATACGGTGAGCGGGTGTTCTTCTTCCAGCCTCATACCGGGAACCGGCGCGGCGATATCCGACACAACAACAAGGTCGCCGTCCGCCAAGCCGTCGTTGATCAGCACGGTATCCGTATTTCTCCAGAGGATACCGACCGGCCGGATTTGCAGCCGCTCATCAACCATGAGCCAGACAGTGGCTCCGTCATGAATCGCCGGGCTGGGCAGCCGGAATACGTCCTCCACGGCAGGGCCTTCGATTTCCACGCGCACATAGGAGCCGAGGAGTAACGGGATGTCGTTTTGCGGGCGGGTCGTGACGTCGAGCGGGTCACGTACCGAGAGTAAGAGCTGCGCGAGCCGCCCTTTCGATTCAAGGTCCGGCCTGACCTCGAGGACTCGACCTTCCCACACCGATTCTGAACGGATACCACCCGCAGGGCGGACCTTTACTTTCGCTCCGTCATTGCCCTCGACATCCGGGCGCGTGATCCACTTCAAGTGATCCACGGGGATGGTTGCCTCGATCCAATACTCATCAGTGCCCGCGAGCCTCCCGAGTTGCGTTTGCGTTGAGACTTGCTCGCCGATATCCACATCGCGCGAAATCACCACGCCATTGAACGGAGCCTTGATATGCGTTCTCGCGAGATCCAGTTCTGCGCGTTCGAGGGCGGCCTTGGCGGATTCCAGTTTTGCCTCCGCGCTCTTCAGGTGCGGTCCTCTCAGCGCCAGGGCCTCATCGAGCGGTGTGGCCGCGTCGCGGTTTTCGATCAGGCTCCATTCATGGCGGGCGATGTCCTGTTGTCCGAGTTCCAGTTTATGGGCGAGTTCCGCCTGCGCGAGTTCCGCCTTGCGTGTTTCCGCAACGAAGCGGTAATCGCTGTCATCAATCCGCAGCAGTTCATCCCCGGCTTCAACCCGGCCGCCGGATATGAAACGCGGATTGATCCAGACTACTTCGCCGCCGACGCGTGGCGTGAGCGCGATATGCTGGGCGGGCGTGACCGTTCCTGCCGCCCGCAGAACCAGGGGTTCCGCCACGGACTTCATCGTCATTAACGTGACCTGCGTGATGCGTTCTCCGGGTGGCTGCCTGCGCGCGGTCGGCTTGGTTTTGACCATGACGACGGCGACGAAAACGGCGAGCAGGATAATGACGGACGGCAAGAAGAAGAAAAGCACCTTGTGGGGTTTCTTCGCCGCGATTGATTCGTCGTGCTGATCCGAATTGTTCATGTTCACCCTTTATTGCTTCTTGGAAATTTCCGTTGCCAGGCGATCCGCCTCTTCCGAGGTCCACCGTCCGCCGAGCGCCCTATAGAGCGCGACGCGTTGCACGAGCAGTTCACGGCGTCCCGAGAGCACACTGCGTTCGAGCCGCTGCACGGACGCCAGCGCCGTAAGCACGGGCAGGTAATCGCTTGCGCCCTTCATGTAGCGTTTTTCCGATTCACGCAGCGCGTCGCGCGCAAAGGCGAGTTGCCGTTCCAGCGCCGCGAGTTGTTCGCGCTGCTGGGTTTCACGGGCCAGCGCGTTTTCAACCTCGCCGAAGGCGGTGAGTACGACGCGGCGAAATGCCGCGAGACGCTCGTCCGTTATCGCACGGGTGCGGTCCAGTTCTGCGGAGCGGCGGCCGCCGTCCAGCAGCGGCGCGGTCAGCCCGGCCGCCAGGTTAAGAATCCAGTTGTCGAAAAGCGTGTCCAGCGAATCGGAGTTGTATGCCGCCTTGCCGGTAAGGCGGATGGCGGGAAGGCGATCGGCGCGTGCCACGCGCACGGCCGCTTCCGCCGCCTCAAGCCGGTCGAGTGCCGCGCGGATGTCCGGGCGCTTCTCCAGCAGATCTGCCGGCAGGCCCAGCTCCGGGACCTCCGGCAAAGACGGCAGGGCGGATTCCGAAAGCGCGAGGGGTGTGCCGGCTGCGCGCCCAATCAACAGCGCCAGTTGGTTGCGCAGCACGCGGGCTTCGGCGCGTGATTGCGGAATCAGTGCTTCCGTGGAGGCCACGATCTGTTCCTGTTGATAGATATCGAGCGCGATGGCCTGGGCCTTGAGTTGTCTTAATTTAAGCAGGTCGAGCTGCCGCGTGTTTGTTTCCAACTGTCGTTCGAGTAGTTCGATCTGCGCATCCTGCTCGAGGATTCTCAGCCAGGTTTCCGCAACATTTCCGGCGAGCGTGGCCGCCGCGGCTTCGAGGTCGCGGCGCGACGCTTCGGCCTGTTTCAGGAAGGTGCGGCGGCCCTGCCGCACGCGGCCCCAGAGATCGAGTTCATAGCTCGCGGCCAGTCCGAGCGAATATTCATGGGTCGTGTTGTCCGCCAGGCCATCGTTTGCGCGAACGCGGCTGACGCCGGCGCCCGCCGTGGCGGAAAGGTCCGGCAACAACGCCGCGCCCGCTTTACGGGCTTCGGCAACCGCCTGGCGCAGGCGCGCCTCGGTTTCGGCGATGGTCAGGTTCTGCGCGAAAGCTTGTGCCATCAGGTTTTCCAGGTCGCGGCTGCCGAAATCGAGCCACCAGCGATCCGGTGACTGCACTCCTGCCTCCGCGCGACTGTATTGTTCCGGCAGTGAGGCTTTCGAAACATCCATTGCGGTGGGGCGGGGCGAACGGCAGGAAGAAAGCAGCACGATTGAGAGTACCAGCGGCAAAAAGGTTGTGAGCGATCGCCTCATCGGATCATTCCTTTCCCTGTCTGCGCTCGCACGCCCTTCAATCCTGCCATAACAAAAGTTTCTATCTGTGCCACCACGGTCTCCACCTCATCCTTCGTTGGACGCTTTCCATGGAACATGCGTTCACGCGCATGTTTCATAAGGTTCAGGATAACATACTGGCTGTGAATGCTGCTGCAACACGCGCGCACCTGCAATTCCGTGGCCTTGCCTCCCAGCAGCGCGCCCACGGCTTTTTCCATTTTAGTGAAAAGCGGACGCAGGTATTTATCCCGAAGACGCATGGTGATCGCTGACGGCGCGGCCATTTCCTTTTGCATGATCCTCGGGAAGAAGCCGCCCGGGCCGTCATCAAAGACCGCGAGCACACGGGCGCGGATGTGCGCGCGCAGCCATTCTTCCGCGGACGCGCCCTCGCGTCCTGCGACTCCATACGCTTTCTGGCTGACGCTCAGCGCGTAACGCCAGACCTCTTCGTAAAGGTCGGCCTTGCTCCCGAAATAATAGTTCACGGCCGCGATATTGGCCCGGGCGTCGCGGCAGATCTCCGCGATCGTCGCGTCGCGATAACCTTCGCGCGCGAAAATACGAGACGCGGTCTCGATCAACTTCTTCCGGGTCTGGGTAGAACGGGCCATATTCACGCTCATATTCAAATGAACGTTTGAAATATACATTTTATTGCATGGCCCGTCAACTGACTGGCCGAAAAAGCGGCCGGAGCGACGGCAGGCCCAATCTGCGGGGCGGTGCTTTTCATCCCGCACGCTTCGGCATGGGAGGGATTGACCGGCATGAATGACCGCGATAGCCTTGCGCGATGAAGCCCGGTCAAACAGGATGGGGGTGAGAAAATGGCCCGCAAAAAGAGTCAACTGACGGATGCGCAGAAGGCCCGGGCGCTGGAGGGGCTTCATCGCGACGTGGAGCGGCGGCAGAAAAGCTATCGCGAGCGGGCGCTGGCGATGTTTCCGCATGTTTGCGCGAGTTGCGGACGTGAGTTCGAGGGCGCGCGATTGCGCGAGCTGACTGTTCATCACAAGGATCACAACCACGACAACAATCCGCCCGACGGCAGCAATTGGGAGCTGCTCTGCATCTACTGTCATGACCACGAACACGAGAAGTATCTCATGGCCGGGCATGGAGGCGGAAGCGATGACGCCCAGCCGGGTGCGTCGGTGCTGTTCAATCCATTCGACAAGCTCGACGGAATCGTGAAGCCGGAAGAGAAGTAAAACCCCTCACCAACACGGGCCTCAGCCCGTGTCCGGCTTCCGCGTAAACGCGGAACTCTGACGGGTGGCTGCCGGAGTTCCGCCTTCAGGCGGAAGTCTTTTCCGGCGCTTTAGCGCCGGGTTCGGGGTGAGGGGGGCTTCGTTCGCATAAACCAATAATGCGCCTGCGGGTATATTGATAACGGGAGAGGGTCGTTTTCAGGTGTTGCGGCAGATGAAGCTGTATCTTCACTTTGTCCTGGTCTGTCTTTTTGTGCTCGGAACGCCGGCATTGGCGCGTCAGCCGGTCCCTGTTGATCTTCGCACGGAGCAAGCCCGCGCGGCGACCGTTGAAGCTCTTGCTCGCGATGCGGCGGAGCGTAAGAAGGAGGCGCACACCGTGGCGAGGGCGAGGGGATGGGCGGTGCGCGGGATCACTCCTGCCGGTCGTGTCTTTGAACTGATGGCGCTGGATGAGCATGGACATCCCCTCTATTACAGCACGATGAATGCGACCGCGGCCGTTTCAACCGCGGCCAACCTGGTGCGGGATGCAAGTCCTTACAATGTGCTTGGAAGCAACCTGATTGTCGGCATATGGGATGGAGGCGCCGTTCGCACCAACCACCAGGAGTTCGTTTCTCCTAACCGAGTGTTTGTAAAAGATGGAAGTGCCTATCTTAATCATGCCACTCATGTGGGAGGAACACTCGGAGCCAGGGGGGTTGTGGCCGCTGCGATGGGAATGGCGCCGGCCGTTGTGGTCCACTCCTACGACTGGACAAGCGATCAATCTGAAATGGCTGCTGAGGCAGCAACGGATCACAACCAGACAAACCGGATTTATATCTCGAATCACTCCTACACGTACCTGGCTGGATGGGAACAGGGTAATTACTCGGGATATGACGGATGGCACTGGTTCGGATATGATCTTGCCGAACGCGAGGCGCGTTCCTTTGGACAATATGACAGTTATGCCCGGGCATGGGATGGGATATGCCGCCAGGCGCCTTTTTATCTCCCGTTCGTTGTGGCGGCCAATGATCGCCAGGATGGGACCCCGTCGTCGGGCGGCACGTTCCGATTCAATGGCGTGAATTATACTTTCAATCCTTCCGTTCATCCTTATGCCGACAATCACAAGCAGGGCGGCTACAACACGATTAAGTATATGGGGGTTGCCAAGAACGTCATGACGGTTGGCGCGGTTAATGACGCCATCAGTGGTGGCGTACGCAATCCCGCGGTTGCCGCGATGAACGATTTCAGTTGCTGGGGACCGACGGATGACGGGCGGATCAAGCCTGATATTGTGGCCAATGGCGTGGTGGTCTATTCGTCAACGGCTGATGGGACGAATACCTATGCTTTATTTACAGGAACGAGCATGGCGGCTCCGAACGCGGGCGGATCGGCGCTGCTGCTTATTGAGTATTATCGAAAACTTTTTCCTGCCCAGGATATGCGTGCCGCAACCTTGAAGGGATTGATCATTCATACGGCGGATGATCTGGGAACGGCGGGGCCGGATTACATATTCGGTTGGGGGTTGATGAATACGAAGGCGGCGGCGGATCATATACTCAATCACCATGAGCAACCGGGCGCCTTTTTCATGATTGAGGATACTCTCACTGCGGCAAATCCCACAAAGAGTTATGAATTTCTCTGGGATGGAGAAAGTGCGATCCGGGCTACGTTGTCGTGGACAGATCCCGAGGGGACGGCGCAAACCGGGCTCAACTCGACGAACCGGAACCTTGTCAACGACTTGGATTTGCGAGTGATCAGCCCGGATGGCACAACGAACTTTCCCTATCTATTAAACAGGGCCAGTCCGACCAATGCCGCGACAGTCGGCGATAACCAGGTGGATAATGTGGAACAGGTCTTTATTTCCGACCCCGGAGGGATGGGCCTGTATACGCTGCGCGTGAGCCACAAAGAGTCGCTGTCCGGTGGGCCGCAGGCTTTCTCTGTTTTGTTGAGTGGAACAACAGAAAGCCTGGAGCCCAAGCTCAAGGACCTTGTGTGGAACGGAATTTCTTCTCCGCAATACACAAACATTCCCTTTGCGGCAACGATCACGGCAAAGGACAACTTCGGCGATGTGGCTGACTTTTTCTCCGGCCCGGCGGAACTTTGCGGATACGTGGCGGCAACCGGGACGATTGGTTTGAGCGACTGGCAGTGGGGCGCTCCGTTGACCACGTATTTTGAAGATGCGCGTACGCAGGTAATCTACCTGCAGAGCGAGTTGGGCGGGGCCATGAAGATTCACAGTCTTGGCCTGAACGTCCAAACCATCCCCCCGCTGACGCTGACGGCATGGACGATACGCATGAAGCATACAAAGCTCAGCGCATACTCCGCGGCGGAATTCGACGGGCCCGACAGCGGTTGGACCACGGTCTATCAATACAATGAGGCGATCAGCTCAACGGGATGGGTTTTCTTCACGTTCGACACGCCGTTTGACTACAATGGAACAGAAAACCTGATGGTTGATTTCTGCTTTAACAATTCGACATGGGCTTCAGATGGAATAGCGTACCAAACCCCGATCACCAATCGCCTGGTTTACGGCGTGTCGGACAGCAATCATGGCGATCCTCTAACATGGTCGGGTTCGAGTTCCCTTGATGCATCCACGCCCGCGCTCAGCAATCTTATTCCGAACATCCGTCTTAAAGTGGAGAGAGTCGTCGAGGTTTTACCGGCCGAAGCGGATGGCTTCACGAACGGGGTATGGACGGGTTCCGTCACGGTGAAACGAGTGGTCACGAACCTGTACATCCGGGCAGTGGCGGCGGAAAATGTCGAAGGTGATTCAAACAAGTTCAACGTGCAGGCTCAGTCCATCACCAGTCGTATTCTGACGGTCATTTCGACATATGGAACGCCCTGGCCCGCAGGGATCACCCTGACCAACGTGAGTTCAACGGTCCATGCCGTGATGGCCGGCTCACCAGCTTCGGGCGGGGACGGTGTTCGGTACGAGTGCATTGGCGCATCCGTTTCCGGAAACAACTTCACGCCGGTCACGCCGACCAACCTGACGCTGACGATCACTAACGACACGACCATCGCCTGGCAGTGGCGAACCAATTATTGGATCAGTCCATCCGCCGGCCCGAACGGGGCGGTGAATGTGACGCCGGGATGGCAGGCTTCCGGAGTGACGACGACGATCACGGCCACGGCCGATGCGTATTATCATTTCACGAACTGGACGGGTGACGTGTCGGGCGGACAGGAAATCCAGAATCCGCTGAACCTGCTCGTTAATGCGCCGAAAACCATGCAGGCAAATTTCAGGATGAACATGACAACGAGCGCGCCGGTTGCCGTACCTTACCTCTGGCTTGCCGGTTATGACATTACGGGCGACTTTGAGGATCTGGTGCTTGAGGATACGGATGAAGATGGCGCACTGAATTGGAAGGAGTTCGTCATGGATACGGATCCGACGAACCGGCTCAGCGTATTGATGTTGGATCCCCATAGATCGGGCGGCGGCAGCTACCTGTTGCGTTGGTATGCAAGCACGGGGCGGGTTTACGCTCTTTATATGGGCACTAACCAGCCGGGGGTCATCACCAATGAATTGTTCACTGAGTGGCGGCCAGGCATGACGGGAACGGCCACATACACCGACGCCGTGCATTCGGCGAAACAGCGCATCTATTATCGAATCAAGGTTACCCTGCCGGAGGAGTAATCTTCCTCTTCACTCTCGCAACACGTCGCGGCCGCGATCCGTTGTGAGAGTAAAAGATGGCCTGCGCCTAGCCTGTGCCTTTCTCCATCAGGTACTTCCAGTATCGCCTCGGCATGTTCTGTCGCTGAAGGCGCGGGTTGCTTCGTTCCGTGATGGCAACCTTGTCATAAAACGCGCGCCATAAACCCTGAACTTCCCCTTCATCGTCGCTCAGTTTCACGGCGGGGATGGCCTTGTCCTCTCGCTCTTCCAGGTTTGATCCGTCCCAAAGCACAGCCAGGCCGCGCCGGACGTCGTGGATCATCCAGCGCTCGCGCGGCATGCGTTTTCGGAAGTGAAACGAAATCGGCACGATGACGTTGTGATCCGGTTCGAGCGGACCCCATAAAATTCCTTGTTCCGTGTCCCGGAAGCGAAGCAGTCCTTTCAGCCGATGAATTTCTCCTCCGACCCTGCGCGCCACATCGCTGATGCATCGAACCGCGCCGTTTGCATGGTAGGAAAGCACCCCTTCTCCGTGCCGGAACGCCAGCTCGATAAAATCGAACAGCGGCATTTCCAGGTCCGGCAACTCGGAAAGTCCGACGTACGTCACGACCCGTGCTACACCGGGCGACACTTTCTCGCGCAGGCTGCGCAGCAATCTTTCTGCGCGCACCGGGTCGGTTGAGACCTGGGCCGTCGTTCCGAACAAGTTCATCTGCGCCTGCGTGGCGGGGGTGATGCTTTCCGGCCGCTCGCCCGATTCGTGTTGCAACGCGATCGTGGTCAAGAGTCCATCGAAAGAGTCGTCGTAAAGCCAGGCCTTCATACGGCGAACAATTCCGGTTGCGATAAACCGGCCACGGGTACTTGCCGCCTGAGCGCAGGAATCAACTGCTGCCGGATAAGCGATTCGGTAATCCCTCCGCCCGGCGCGTAACGGCCCTGGCAGGTCACGAAGAACTGCGCGCGCTTGACCACCACGCCGAGCTTGGCCAGGTCTTCGGAGCGCACAGCGGAGAATCGGCGCGTGGCAAGTATCCGTCCCGCCGATTTGAAGCCGATGCCCGGTACGCGCAGCAGTGTTTCGTAGTCCGCTTTGTTCACCTCGACAGGAAACCGGTGCAGGTTGCGCAGCGCCCACGCCGTTTTGGGGTCGAACTCGCGGTCGAGAAATGCATCGGCGCCGGTCAGCAATTCTTCCGCATCAAAACCATATAATCGTACCAGCCAGTCGGCTTGATAGAGCCGGTGTTCGCGCAACAGGTCCGGCTTTTTCTCCGGGTCGGGCAGTCGCGAATCCGCGTTTACAGGCATATAGGCGGAGTAGTAGACGCGTTTCAGGCGGTAGCGCCGATAAAGCGCTTCGGAGAGGCGGAGGATCTGCTGATCGCTTTCCGGGCTTGCGCCGACGATGAGTTGCGTGCTTTGTCCGGCTGGAACAAATGACGGGATGCGCTTGTGCTTTTTCCGCTCCACGCGGTTTTCCGCGATGCCCTGGTTGATGCAGCCCATCGGCAGAAGGATGTCCTCCTTTTTTTTGCCAGGGCACAACGCGCGCAGCGAGGGCTCGGAAGGGAGTTCGATATTCACACTCAGCCGGTCCGCCAGCAGGCCCGCCTTTTGAATCAGTTCGAGACTTGCCCCCGGAATGGCCTTCATGTGGATGTATCCATGGAAATGGTGTTCCATGCGCAACTTTTCCATCACGCGCACCAGTTGCTCCATCGTGTAATCCGCATTGCGAATGACGCCGGAGCTGAGAAACAGTCCCTCGATGTAGTTGCGACGGTAGAACTCCATCGTCAGGGTCGCCACTTCATCCGGCGTGAACGCCGCGCGCGGCACGGGATTGCTGACCCTGTTCATGCAGTAGGCGCAATCATGAATGCAATGGTTCGTGAAGAGAATCTTCAGAAGAGAGATGCAGCGGCCGTCATCCGACCAACTATGGCAGATGCCCGATCGTGCGGCGTTGCCAAGGCCGCCATCAACATTTACACGGCGGCTGGCGCTGGAAGAACACGACACGTCGTATTTGGCGGCGGCGGAGAGAATTTCCAGCTTTTCGATCAACGTCATGGCGTCTCTATTGTCCTCTTTTCCGGTTCTTGTGCAATAGAGATTCGGCGACGGAGGCCCGGCGCCCCCCATGGGTTTGAATTATGCGCCTGAAGGCGGCAGGCCTTGCCGCTCTCTCAGCTGCTCCATCCCACTGTTTACAGGACCGGGGGGCCTCTATATACTCATTCGTTCACTTTCGCCGGGCCGTGGAAAACGAAGCCCGAGGAGGATTATTATGGCCGAAGAACTTCAGCATTTGATTGACCGGATTAAACAGGAAGGTGTTGAAACCGCGGAGCAGCAGGCGACGCAGATCATTGCCAAAGCCAAGGAAAAAGCGGCGGCGATCGTAAAAGAAGCCGAGCAGAAGGCGAAAACCTACCTGGAAGACGCCGAACGCAATTCGGAAGCCTTCACCCAGCGCAGCACAAAAACGCTCGAACAGGCGGCCCGCGACCTCCTGATCAGCGTCGGGCAGGGAGTGGAGAATATCCTGGCCGATATCGTCGCCGAGTCGGTCGAGAAAGCGCTGAGCATTGAAGTCTTGAAGCAGATGCTCGTGAAAATGGCGGAAGCGTACGCGGCGCGGCAGGGGAATGAGAGCCGGATTAATCTGCTGATCAGTCCACAGGACAAGGAAGAACTGATCCGTTACTTCGCCGAGCAGTACCGCCAAAAGCTCTTGAGCGGAGTGGAAATTCACGTGGACAACGAAATATTCAAGGGCTTCAAGGTATCGTTCGTGGAGGATCACGTCTATCACGACTTCACCAAGGAAGCGATTGCCGAGTCATTGACCAATTTCCTGCGGCCGCAGCTTGCGGAGATTGTGCATCGTGTCGCTCAGCAGGATTCGCAAGCGGACAAGGACGCGAAAAAATGAGCGCCTATTACCTCGTAGCATCGTTGCCAACCCTGGTGTTGGGCGATCCCCCGCCGTTTTCGCGGCAGGAGATGCCCACCCGTTGCGCCAACATGCTCAGCGAGGAAGAACTTGTCGAACTGCAGCTTTTCCTGGAAGAGCGCGAGTCAGAATGCACCTCTGATTTCGTGCGGCGGTGGCATCATGCGGATACACAGATTCGCAACGCGGTCGCGCGTATTCGTGCGGGCAAGCTGCAGGCGGAAGCGAGAAGCTATTTGCGTGATCACGAGGGGTTCGATGTTTCGCTGGAGAAGGCCGTCACCGACGCCTATGCGCGGGCGAATCCGATGGAACGCGAACAGGCGCTGGATCGTTGCCGCTGGCACGTACTGGACGAACTGGTGTTGAGTGATCCGTTCGAGTTTTCCGCGGTGCTTGCATGGGCCATGAAGCTGCGGCTGGTTGAGCGATGGGCGTCGCTGAACGATGAAGATGGCCGCAAGAGCTTTGAGAAGTTGATTGAACAAGCCATGAAAACCGGCGATGAAGGCGAGCCTTCAAGTAATGACGGGCCGGTGGCCTGAAACGACGGAGCGGGTGGAAGATCATGAAGAATACAGGACGAATCGTAGGCGTTAACGGAAACCTCCTGACCGTGGAGTTTGACTCGCCGGTGATCCAGAACGAGGTAGGCTACGCGCATCTCGGCGATACCCGCCTGAAGAGCGAAGTGATTCGCATTCGCGGCCGCTACGCGGAGCTCCAGGTGTTCGAAGACACGACAGGGCTTCAGGTCGGCAACGCGGTGGATTTTACGGGTGAATTGCTGGCCGTTGAACTCGGGCCCGGCCTGCTCACGCAGATTTACGATGGGCTGCAGAACCCGCTGCCGAAACTGGCGGAGCAGTGCGGATTCTTTCTTCAGCGCGG
>Ga0334884_1004178_pt1 | contig 15218 bp, 15 predicted proteins | sample GraSluR1_MG_7_FD_207215 | JGI IMG/M metagenome (GOLD analysis project Ga0334884, IMG submission 207215) | Sludge microbial communities from methane-producing bioreactor in Wageningen University, Netherlands - Granular Sludge_12_05 R1 | ecosystem: Engineered > Bioreactor > Anaerobic >...
TCGATCACATATATCAGGACCCGCACGCGGACGATCAGCGCTTCGTGCTGCACTACGGCGATCTGACGGACTCGTCCAACCTGACGCGCATCATTCAGGAGGTGCAGCCGGACGAGGTGTACAACCTGGGCGCGCAGTCGCACGTGGCGGTGAGCTTCGAGTCGCCGGAGTACACGGCGGACGTGGACGCGCTGGGGACGCTCCGCCTGCTGGAGGCCATCCGCCTTCTGGGACTGGAGAAAAAGACGCGCTTCTATCAGGCGTCCACGTCGGAGCTTTTCGGTCTGGTGCAGGAGGTTCCGCAGAAGGAGACCACCCCCTTCTACCCCCGCTCCCCCTACGCGGCGGCGAAGCTGTACGCCTACTGGATCACCGTCAACTACCGCGAGGCGTACGGGATGTACGCCTGCAACGGCATTCTGTTCAACCACGAGTCCCCCCGGCGCGGGGAGACCTTCGTCACGCGCAAGATCACACGAGGCCTGGCGAACATCGCGCAGGGGCTGGAAGACTGTCTCTATCTCGGGAACATGGACTCCCTCCGCGATTGGGGGCACGCGAAGGACTACGTCCGGATGCAGTGGATGATGTTGCAGCAGGAGACCCCGGAGGACTTCGTCATCGCCACCGGCCGGCAGCACTCGGTGCGCGACTTCGTGCGGATGAGCGCGCGCTGTTTGGGCGTGACGCTGCGCTTCGAGGGGAAAGGAATCGACGAGGTCGCCGTTGTGGAGCGCGTGAAAGGCCCCGAAGCCCCGGCGCTCGAACCGGGCGCGGTGATCGTTCGAGTGGACCCGCGCTACTTCCGCCCCGCCGAGGTGGAAACGCTTCTGGGCGACCCGACGAAGGCGCGCGAGAAGCTGGGCTGGACCCCCGCCGTCACGCTGGAGGAGCTATGCGCGGAGATGGTCGCCGAAGACCTGAACCTCGCCAAGCGCTGCGCCCTGCTGCAGCAGTGCGGCTTTACGATGCCGACGCCGAGGGAGTGAGTTTTTTTATGCAATCCAATACCTCGCAGCCTCTGTTTACAATCATCACGTCCACGCTGAACGCGATGGACTCCGTCGAGCGTTGCATTGAAAGCGTTTCGGCGCAAACATTCGATAACTATGAATATATCGTGGTCGACGGCGCTTCCACCGACGGCACGGCGGAATTTCTGAACTCGCACAAGGAGCTATTTTCCGTCCTGATTTCCGAGCCCGATACGGGGATTTACAATGCGTGGAACAAAGCGTTGAAACACGCGCGCGGCGAATGGATACTCTTTCTGGGCGCGGACGACGTTCTGGCGGATAAAGACGTGCTGGGCGATGTTGTCAGGTTTTTAGAAGAAGAACAGATATACAGGGGAATTCTCTACGGAGACCTTATGCTTGTTGCCAAAGGAACCCTTCAAGAGACAGAAAAAATTCATATGCCTCTTGAAAAACTTTGTTCTCGTGCTTTTCTAGAACTGCGTCCCAAAATACCACCTCATCCCGCTGTTTTTCACCATCGAGAGGTTTTTTCAGACCGTTTCGTTTTTGATGAGTCATACAAAATTTCTGCGGATTCAAAGCTTATCCTGCATCTTATCTGTCAAAAAAAAGTACCGGCGCATTATCTTTCCAGAACCATCAACAAAATGACTGTTGGAGGGCTCAGCAGTGCGATTGGGATACGTGTTTTTTTTGAGGACAGACGACTTTTGCGGGAACTGCAAATCCCTATACCTTTTTTTGCATCTCTTTGGACATTGTGCAAAACCCTGTTAAAGCAATGTGTTCAGAAAGTTATGGGGGACCAAGCAGCTTATAGGATGATCGATTTCGTTCGCAGACTGAAGGGCAAACCGAGAATATGGGGGCAATAAAAAAGAGAATTTTAAACGGAACAATGCGCTTCTGCGATTCTCCGCACTGTTTCCTTCAAACCAAGCGGAAAGACGAATCCTGCATCCAGAAGCTTGCGCGCCGAGTAACGCACGTCGCCCATGTTTCCTGTTCCGCGAAGGATTTTGCGAAGTATATAGGGTACAGCTAAAGGAAGGCCGGGGAGAGCGGCTGCTTTTTCGTCGGACTCGCCCCTGCGGAAGGCTTTATACAAGGGCCACAACTCCGACAGGGTGTCCATGGGTTCTCCGTCGCAGGAGACGATGTAGCGTTCTACTCTTTCAAAGGGGCGGTCGATGAAAAAAAGAGCTGCTGCGGCGACGTTCCGCGCGTGCACCAAATGAGCGCACTCTCTTCCCGTAAGGAATACTTTAAGTCGATCGGATAAACTCCCTCGCTCCGGCAACGATAAAATTCCGGGGTGCGTTTCGTCGACGACGTTGGTCGGTCTGAGGATGACCGCGCCATAGTCTTCCATCATGCTGGCGACAATTTTTTCGGACTCCAGTTTGCTTTTTTCATATTCGTTCTGCGGGCTGCATGGGGTTGTTTCGTCGACGGTTTTGAGGCACGTGCGTCCAATGACTCCGACGCTGCTCAGATGACAAAAATACGTAATTCCGGCCGACCGAGCTGCATGGACGACGAGCCTGGTTCCTTCGACGTTGACCTCGTGCATTGTGCGCTCGTCATTAAGTTCCGCTGCACAATGAAAAACGAACTGTGCGCCGTGCATTAAGCGAGCAAGGCACTCTGCATCGCCAAGCCCTCCTCTGAATATCTGGACATTCCGATCAGGGTCAATATTCTTTCGACTAAGCATTCTTACGAGAAATCCGCGAGACACAAGTCCGTCAACAATATAGGAACCAATCATTCCGGTTCCGCCGGTAACACAGGCAACAGGGCGACTCATGCGGTTTCACCTCCCTATGGTGTTTCAAGTGTCTTGATGAGTTTTTTTCGAGGGCTGCAATAGTTGAAGAAACCGTTCCAGTACGCTCTGTTCCGACCTATGCAAATGTACTCTAGCGGCGGAAGAAACATCAAGATATGGAAACTCGCCAGTAATAACCTGCTCCATGAACTCGGCAAGCGCTTCCGCGTTGCATACTTCAAAGAAGAGCGCGTTGGCGTACCCTTCGAGTATTTCTCGGGCGAAGGCGGTGTCCGCCGCAAGGATAATTCCCCCATGAAGACGGCTTTCCAATAGCGGCAGGCCGAAGGCTTCGATAGACGAAGGAAAGAGCAGTACGGATTGCGTGTAGTACTCATAGACCAGTGCCTTGGAAATACTTCCGATGAACTCTACCGGAAGGTCTGTTGATTGCGAATGCTCGGCAAGAGCTCGTATCTCTTGTGTTTCATCGCCTTGAAGGGTAAAAAACACTCTGAACGGAGGCATTTGCTTTTTTAGGAGTATTTTGCATGCTTCGATGATCGTACGATGATTTTTGTAGGCAAAGCCGCTTGCAGGATAAAAAAAGATCCGTCGATGCTCTTCCGAGGGAGTGAATTTTCCGCGGACTTCGACCTTGGCTCTTGGAGGAACAACTTCTATTTTGGCCGGGTCGGCCCCCGTCCTCGCGATGCACGCCCGCCTGACCCACTGGGTGGGGAAAAAAACGAAATCCGCTTTTTTTATCGCGCGTATCACGAAGCGTCCGATGATTTTCTGATGAATCCAGAGATGCCGGTCCTCAAAAAAGGAAAAACGGTGTTCGGCGAACGGCAGCGACTGGTGTACATTCAGCGCCTGCGGAACGTGCAGAAATGGGATCACCGTGTTCTGCAGCGAAAGTACCGCATCGACGCGGCGACGACGCGCCAAAAAAGGCGCGTAGAGCATGTCGAAAAATAGTCTGTGGAGTCGGCTTTTTTTCACCCAGGGCAGGTTGATCGTCGAGATACAGTCTGTTTCGGGAAGGCGCAGAGTTCCAAGGAGGAAGATCCACTGCACGCTCTTGTCCGGCCACGCTTTTGCGTCCTCGTACGTCTCTTCCAGAATGGTCTGCGCACCGCTGCTCTCGGAGGCGACGGCGACGATTAAAATTCTCATTTTCCGCCCTCTACCCCTTCCCCCACACAACCTTGTTCACTATCTTCACGTAGCTCTGGATGATCTTGATCACCTTCACCGAGACGTTCGCGTCCTGGTAGTCCGTCACCGGGAGGACCGGCTCGCCGCGCTCCCACATGGCCCGGCACAGTTCGACGGCCTGCAGGACGTCCTCTTTTTTGATGCCTCCGAGGATGATGCCGCCCTTGTCCAGCGCCTCGGGTCGTTCGGTGGAGGTGCGGATGGAGACGGCCGGGAAGCCCATGATGGAGGCCTCTTCGGGGACGGTGCCGCTGTCGGAGAGAACGCAGTAGGCGTTGAGCTGGAGCTTGTTGTAGTCGAAGAAGCCGAAGGGTTCCAGTTTACGTACGAGGGGGTGGAATTGAAAGCCCCGTCGTTCGATGGCCGCCCGGCTCCTCGGGTGGGTGGAGTAGACGACGGGCATACCGTACTGCTCCGCGATCTCGTTGATGGCCGTCATGAGCGAGAAGAAGTTGGCTTCGTCGTCGATGTTTTCCTCCCTGTGCGCCGAGACGATGAAGTATCTCCCGGCTTCAAGCCCAAGCCTTTCGAGCACCGTGCTGGCGTGGATCTTTTCTTCGTGGACTTTGAGCACCTCGGTCATGGGCGAGCCGGTGACATAGATATGCTCCTTGCGGAACCCCTCGGAGAGGAGGTAGCGCCGCGCGTGCTCGGTGTACGGCAGGTTGATGTCGGAGATGGCGTCGACGATGCGGCGGTTGGTCTCCTCGGGGAGATTCTGGTCGAAGCAGCGGTTCCCCGCCTCCATGTGGAAGATGGGGATCTTCAGCCGTTTGGCCGATATGGCCGAGAGCGCGGAGTTGGTGTCGCCCAGGACGAGCAGCGCGTCGGGCGTTTCGTTTTTCATCAGCTCGAACGACTTGGAGATGATGTTGCCGATGGTCTGCCCCAGATCCTTGCCGACGGAGTCGAGATAGTAGTCGGGCTTGCGGATGCCCAGCTCGTCGAAAAAGACCTGATTCAGAGTGTGGTCCCAGTTCTGTCCCGTGTGGACGAGGACATGGTCGAAGTAGAGGTCCATCTTTTTTATGATTTCGCTGAGCCGTATGATCTCGGGGCGCGTGCCGACGATGGTGATCACTTTCAGTTTCCGCATGGCGTCACTCCTGTCCGTTCTGTGCTCCGGGCGTTCCGGAGTAGTGGGGGTAGAGTTCGGCGTGCGCCTCCACCCACTGCTTCATCTCCTCCACCATTGCGCGGTAGGATGGAACCTGGAATGAAAAATCAGTCCTGCTGTTGCAAAGCGATTTGTCGGCGGCAACGGAGGGCTCCGGCGTTATATCCAGTTCGCCGTCTCTGAAGTATTCGTTGAACAGACCAAGAAGGTCGAGCTTGGATATCGGCTCGCCGTACACAAGATGGTACAGCCCGGCGAGGCCGCTCTCGGAGGCGCGCTCAATGGCCCGGGCAAGCACGACCGTGGTGACGCCGGTCCATATCGCCCGTGAATACCCCTTTATCCGCCCCCGCTGCTTCATGAACCAGTTGAACAGGCCGATGCCTTCCGGCTTGAGGTCGGGGCCGACAAGCGAGGTTCGGAAGGTGAGGTCTTTTTCGTTTTCGAGTTCGCCCAGCGCCTTCGAGCGGTCGTAGAAGGTGTCGCCGTCGCGCGGAGAGTTTTCGAGGTATCTCCCCGTCCTTCCGGAGAAAACGCAGTCGGTGCTGATGTGCAGCACGCGGGTGGACGTGCCGCGCGTCAGCTCGCTCAGGAGGTGCGGCAGATAGCCGTTCAGCCAGACCGCGAGACTCTTGTCCCTTTCCGCATCCTGATTGAGAACACCGACGCAGTTGACGACGACGTCGTATTTCCCTGCGGCAAGCACTCCCTTCAGAAACGAGGCGTCCTTCACGTCCCCCCGGATGAAGCGACCGTACGGGAAGGAAGCGCGCGTCAGCGCGGTCACGGAGTGTCCGCGCTCCGCAAGGTATATGGCCGTCGTATGTCCGGCCATGCCGCCCGCTCCCAGTATCAAAAAGTTCACGCTCGTTCACCCTCCTTGTGCGCCAGCTTTTTGCGGATAAACTCCGTCGACAGCAGCTTTTCCTTGATCTGCGGAACGTCCAGCCGTTCCGTTGTATGGGAGTTGTACTCCCTCTGCTGCGCCGAGGATTCGTTCCCTTCGGTGAAATACTTGTCGTAGTTCAGGTCTCTCTGGTCCGCCGGTATGCGGTAGTATTGCCCCAGGTCCTCCGCGCGGCAGTACTCTTCCCGCGTGAGCAGCGTCTCGTAGAGCTTCTCTCCGTGGCGCGTCCCGATGAAGCGTATTTCGTTGGGAGCGTCGAAAAGCTCATTCAGAGCCAGCGCGAGGTCGCCTATGGTACACGCGGGCGACTTCTGCACCAGAATATCGCCGGAGCGGGCGTTCTTAAAGGCGAAGAGGACCAGTTCGACGGCTTCTTCAAGGCTCATGAGGAAGCGCGTCATCTCGGGGTTGGTGACCGTGAGGGGGCGTCCCGTCGTTATCTGCTCGACGAACAGAGGGATGACGGAGCCCCGCGACGCCATGACGTTGCCGTACCTCGTGCCGCAGAGGAGCGTGCCCCCGGGGGGGACGGCGCGCGACTTCGCGATGAAGACCTTCTCCATCATGGCCTTCGAAAGCCCCATCGCGTTGATGGGGTAGGCAGCTTTGTCGGTGGAAAGACAGATGACCTTCTCGACGCCCGCCGCGATGGCCGCGTGGAGCACGTTCTCGGTCCCCAGGATGTTCGTCTTGACGGCTTCCAGCGGGAAGAACTCGCAGGAGGGAACCTGCTTCAGCGCAGCGGCGTGAAAGACGAAATCGACACCGTGCATCGCGTCCTGCACGCTCCCTATGTCGCGCACGTCGCCGACGTAGAACTTGAGGTTCGCGTCGCGGTGGATTCGCCGCATGTCGTCCTGCTTCTTTTCGTCGCGGGAGAATATGCGGATCTCGCGGACATCCGCGCCGAGGAACTTTTTCATCACCTCGTTGCCGAACGATCCGGTTCCGCCCGTGATCAGTATGGTTTTATTCGTGAACATGATTCCCGTCGCCGCCTTTCAGAACCGTTGAAAGCGCTTCGTACAGTCTTATGAAATAGCGCTCCCGTGCGAAATTTTTATTATAGCACTCCCTGGCGTTCTTGCTCCACCGCGCATGTGCGGAACGGTCCGCGGCGAACCGGCGGACGACATCCGCAAGACCTCTCCAGTCCTCCGCAGCGGCGCAGAGGCCGCAGTCGAAGCTCTCGACGACCTGGCGAGTCTCGCCGTCGATCGCGCCGAGGATGGGACGGCCCGCCGCCAGATACGACTGCACCTTGTTCGGAAGAGTGTACGAAATAGCCTCGTTCTTCCCGAGGGTGACGAGAAAGGCGTCGGCTTGCGCGTAGAAGCGGGGCATCTCCTCGACCGGATGCTGCCCATGAAAGAGGACGTTTCGTGCGTCAAGCTCCGAAGAAAGCGCCTTGCAGCGTTCGAGCGCGGAACCGTCGCCGACGATGTGGAAGCGGACGTGCGCAAGGTTCGGCTCGTCCTTCAGCACCGCGGCGGCGCGGATGATGGTGTCCACGCTCTGCATCTCGCCGATGTTTCCGGCGAAGAGGAGGTCGAGCGTCTCTCCCGGCGCCTTCGGCGGAATCTCCTCGAAGAGCGCCTCGGCATACACGGGGAGATGGACGACGGGAACGTCGAGTTTCAGCGTTTCTTTGAAGTAGCGCTCGAAGAGCAGAGAACTGGCGAAGACCGTGTCCGCCTTGGAGTATATCCAACGACTCAGGCGCAGCAGGATGCGGTAGATGGCGCTTTCGTTGGAAAACCCAGCAGAGGCGACGCTCTCGGGCCAGAGATCATGGCAATAGATGACGAGCTGTTTTTTCGCGCGCCGCTTCATCAGAATCGCGGGGAGGGCCATCGTCACGGGCGAGAGCTGGTACACCAGAATCAGGTCGAAGTCCGTCTTCATGAAGAGGGCTTTCCATGCCGACGAGAGCGCGAAGGAGAGGTAGTTCAGCGCGAGGCGCAGCGCCCCCTTCCCCCGCCCGAGCAACCACGAGCGGATTACCCGGACGCCCTCCACGGTCTCGCGCCGGTTGCGGAAACGGCGGTAGCGCGCGTCGACCACGCCCTGCGGGTAGTTCGGCAGGCCCGTGAGGACGGTGACGTCGTGCCCCCGGCGGACCAGCTCGAAGCAGATGTCGTTCACGCGGAACTGCTCGGGGTGAAAGTACTGGCAGACGACGAGGAGCTTCATCGGGGATCACACCGCCGGCTGGAAGCGACATCCGAAGCGGAGCGTCTGCGCTTCCGGTCGAAAGCGGAGCCGCATTCCGGCGCCGAAGCGAAGCGCACGCACTCCGCGCCGAAGAAGGCGCGACTCGGCTCAACCATCGGAACGCGCCTCGCCCTTTCGTCCGGTCCGTGAAGCCAGATACTCGCGGACCTCCTCGACGATTCCCTCCTCGAAGGAGAGCGGCGCGTAGCCGAAGTCGCGCGCGGCGTCAACATAGTCGAAGGCTTTGTCCTCCTGCATCCGCAGCACCTGCTCGACGGAGATGACCGGGGTGCGGCTGACGGCGTTGTACAGCTTCGCCCCCAATATCGAAAGGGGGAGCGGGACTTTGACGATGACGTTGCGCCGTCCGAGCGTTCGCGAGACGCGGCGGACGAGGTCGAGGTAGGAGATCGGGCGCTTCCCCGGCAGATTGTAGTCGCGGTTGAAGGTGCGTTCGCGGTTGGCGAGCACGTCGTAGTAGGCGTTGCCCAGGTCGCGGGCGTGGACCGGCTGCATCAGGTTGGCCCCCGCGCCGAAGAGGGGGAATAGCGTGTGCCGGTGGAGGAAGTCCACCAGCTTCCACATGTTCCGGTCGCGGGAGGAGCCGTAGATCATCGTCGGGCGGAGGACGGTGACGCCGATTTTATCGCGCATAGAAAGGATGGCCTCTTCTATTCGGATGTACTCCTCGGACGCGCTCTTATACTTGGAGTAGCGTCCCGTGGTGTGCACCATGACGAGCCATTCGACGCCGCTGCGCAGCGCGGCCTCCGCGACGTTCGGCGAGGTGAAGATGGAGGCGATGTGGAGCACGGCGCGCGCACCCCGCATCGAACGGAGCAGAAAGTCAATATCGTCGAGGTCGCCGCGCGCGATCTCGATCCCCAGCGGAGAGGCTTCAAGACGCGACGCGTCGCTCCCCGGCCGAACGGCGCAGCGGACGCCCGCGAACGGCAGCGGCATTCCGCCAATCTTCGCGGCCGCGCGCTCCATCCGTTCGAGGAACCAGCTCCCCGAGTGTCCTGTAATTCCAGTGACGTACAGCAATATCACTCACTCCCTCACGAAATCATTCCCGGCCGGGGTAACGAAGACCGGCGAACACGCTCACCGCGTTCCGCCGCCCTCCTTGAATCCTTCCTTGCATACCACGGTCCTGAACGTGCGGAAGAGAATCCGCAGGTCGAACGCCATGCTCGCCTTTTGCACGTACTCCCCGTCCAGCTCGGCCTTCCGTTCCACCGGCAGCTCGTCGCGGCCCGAGATCTGAGCCAGGCCGGTCAGTCCGGGGGGGACTCCGTTCGCGCCCCGCCGGTCGCGCTCGGCGATCAGGTCGTATTGGTTCCAGAGCGCGGGGCGCGGTCCGACGAAGCTCATCTCACCCTTCAGGATGTTGAGGAGTTGAGGAAGTTCGTCGAGGCTGGTCCGCCGCAGAAAGGCGCCGAGCGGCGTGATGTACGCGGACGGGTCGGCCAGCAGATGCGTCGGCGTGTCCTTGGGCGCGTCGGTCCGCATGGTGCGGAACTTCAGAATAAGAAACTCGCGCTTCCCCTTGCCGATCCGCCGCTGGCGGAAGAGCACCGGGCCGGGCGAATCGAGTTTTATCGCCAAGGCAAGCGCCAGCAGCGGCGCTGAGAAGAGCAACAGCAGCGCGAGGGAGAGCGCGAGGTCGAAAACCCGCTTGCAGAACGGATACATAGCGCTCATCGTCCGAGCCTTTTACGCGAGGATTCGACCGTGAAGCGCAACGCATCGCGCCGCTTAGTCCCAGCTGGATGAACGCCTGCGAAAACCGGCTCCGTTCTTTCCATCCGCATGCGCATATTCTTGTTTGGGTGCGGGTGGACGTCTGCGAAAGTCGGCTTCGTTCTTTCACCGGAAAGCGCACTCCGGCGTGTGAACGTCATAACGCGCCCTCTCCTTCAACCGAAGGAACCGCCTCTTCCCCGCAAAGAACGCAGCTCCGCTCCGGCGCGTCGAACAGGGCGTGCGGGATGATGCGCTTGAGGAAAATCCTGATGTCGCCGCGCCGTTCGTCCAGCGCCGCGGCGCGCAGGCCGTCGAGCAGTTCGCCGAAATGTCCGGGCAAGTCGTTGTTCCGCGCGAAGAAGATTTTTTGGAAGCGCGAGGCGTCCGTCCCCTCCTCGGCGGTCAGCAGCTCCTCGAAGAGTTTCTCCCCCGGCCTGATGCCCGAGAAGACGATCTCCACGTCCTTCTCCGGCTCCAGCCCCGAGAGGCGGATCAGGTCGGAGGCGAGGTCGGTGATCTTCACCGGCTCGCCCATGTCCAGCACGAAGACCGCGCCGTTGTGCTTCATCCCTCCCGCCTGCAGCACGAGCTGCGCCGCCTCGGGGATGGTCATGAAGTAGCGCGTCATGCCGGGGTCGGTGACGGTGACCGGACCGCCCCTGCGAATTTGCTCCTTGAAGGTGGGGATGACGCTCCCCCGGCTGCCCAGCACGTTGCCGAAGCGGACGGAGACGAAAGCGCGCCCCTCTCCGGCGCGGGCGGCGATACTGCGGATGATCATCTCGGCCACGCGCTTGGAGGCGCCCATGATGGAGGTGGGGTTCACCGCCTTGTCGGTGGAGATGTTGACGAAGACCTCGACGGCGTGTTCGAGCGCCAGCTCCGCGAGGTTCGCCGTGCCGAAGACGTTGTTGAGGATCGCCTCCTCGGGGTTCTCCTCCATCAGCGGCACGTGTTTGTGCGCCGCCGCGTGGAAGACGACCTGCGGGCGGAAGCGTTCGAAGACGCGGGTCAGTCGATCGCGGTTGCGCACGTCGGCGACGACGGTCGTGAAGGGCAGATCGATTTTTTTCGCGCACAGCTCCTGCTCGATCTGAAAGAGGCTGTTCTCCCCCCTCCCGAGCAGCACGAGACGCGCCGGTTCGAAGGGGAGCATCTGCCTGACGATCTCCGACCCTATGGAGCCGCCCGCGCCGGTAATCAGGACGGTCCTCCCCCGGATGTATTCGGCGATCTCGGCGAGTTCGAGCCGGACGGGGTCGCGGTTCAGCAGGTCCTCCACCCGGACCTCGCGGATATGCGAGATGCTCACCTTTCCGGAGAGCACCTCGAGCATCGCGGGGACGATACGCGCCCCCACCCCGGCGCGCCGCGCCATGTCGAAGACGGAACGCACCGTCTCGCCGCGCGCGGAGGGAATGGCGATGAGCGCCTCGTCGACGGCGTGTGCACGGACGGCCGCAGGAAGGTCGCGCAGAACGCCGAGCACCGGCAGACCGACGAAGGTCACGCCCCGTTTGGACGGATCGTCGTCGAGAAAGCCGACGGGCTCCAGTCCCGCGTCGGGACGCCGCAGCATCTCCCGCGCGATGAGCACCCCCGCGTCCCCCGCCCCGACGATCAGCACGCGCTTCGCGGGAGGATTCGCCCCCTTCCCCTCGCGAAGGCGCGAGAAGGCCGAGCGGACGCCCCCCTCGTGAAGCAGACGCATGCCCATCCGCGCGCCGCCCCAGAGGAGCACCAGCAGCAAGCCGTCGATCAGCGGAATGCTTCGCGGAAGGGGAAAGGCGGGCTTCCCCAAAAAGAAGGAGGCCGCCGACGCCAGCGCCGTGAAGAGCAGGGCGCTCCGGGCGATGACCATCAGGTCGCGCAGGCCGATGTTCCGCCACGACTGACGGAAGAGCGCATAGTGCAGATTGAGCACAATTTTGAGTCCGCCCGCGATGAAGACGTACGCGGGCAGCGTCTCCGCGAAAATAAAGGGGATCGGCAGGCCAAGACGCAGCGCGAACGCCGCCCACGAACCGAAAACGGCCAGAGCGGCGTCGATCATCAGTTTGACGATCAGGGGGTTGTTCGTTCTCTGTAAGTAGTTCACATTCAAACCTCGACGGAGTGTATTTTCGGCGGCGCTTCGCATTCGCGACTCCCGTACGCGGGGAATGCATGCGCGTCGGTCCCGAGCTGCGCGCCGTCTCTTTTCTCCGGAACATTATAGCAGAATCGGCGCGCTCTTTGGCGCTTCTCCGCCGGTAAAGGCGCCGTCTCCGAACGCGGCGCGGACGGATTTCCCGCGCCCGGCCCCTCTCTTCAAGAAATCCCCTCTTGCAAAAAGATAACCATTTGTATATATTACCTCTGCCGGGCACTCTATAAGATGGCCCGGAGCAATCCGGGTACTTCGAGTTCCAGGGGGTATGTGCAATGGCGCAGTATGTTCCTCTGAAGTCGTCCGTGGTGCTTCGACTGAATACCGGGGCCGATCCCAACACGGGCAAGGCGGTTCTGAAGACGGTGTCGATCCGCGGGGTCGATCCCGAGCTTCCCGCGGACAATCTGAAGGCGGTGGGCGATCTGGTCGCGCCGCTCCTCATCCACCCGGTGACCGCGGTGGAGAAGTCCGGAACCGATCTGCTGGAGTCCGCGTAAGCGGCCGGCGAACGAAAGGGTGATGCCGAATGAAGACGCTTCGTATGAAGTTTGCGACCGATGAAGGGAAGACGTTCACCATCTCGCTGAACTACGCGCGGGAGAACCTCACCGCGGGAGAGGTGGAGACGGCGATGGAGGCGATGCTCGACGAGGAGCTGTTCGCCGAGGGGCTTGCCGGGCTTTCCGGGGCCGATATCGTCGACCGCACCGTGACGCCGCTGTTCTAGCGGCCGGTCGGCAGGGGGGAGGTTCGCCTCCCCTCATTTCGAGTTTCTGAAGGAGGGAGCGCCTATGGACGAGCTGGTGGCGACGATGATGCAGAGCGGCTTCTCCGTGGCCGTGGCGGCGTTTTTGCTGGTGCGGATGGAGCGGCGGCTGGAAGATCTGACGCTGGCCATCAGGGAGCTGCACGGCGCCATTCTGCGGGGGAACGTAGCAGGGGGCGCGGGCGCGGACAGAACCGACGGTCTTCCCGTGGCGCGCTGACGGCTGCGCGCCTTCACGGCGGGGCGGCGTTTCGTGCAACACACGCCGAGAATATACATTTCTAAACGAGAGGTATGCACAATGACGACACAATCCAAGCGGCTGAACGATATGCGAATTTCGGAGCACTTCCGTCTGCGGGAGTTCGAGTGCCCATGCTGCCGCTGCGTGATGGTCGCGCCGGGGCTGGTGTGCCGGCTGGAGGCGCTGCGGGAGCTGTGGGGGAAGCCGATCGTGATCACCAGCGGCTACCGCTGCGCGGAGCACAACGTCTGGGTGAAGGGGTCGCCGAAGAGCCTGCACATGCGGGGGCAGGCGGCGGACGTGGTCGTGCCCTTCGAGGAGCAGGAGGCCGTGATGGCGATGGCGCGGAAGGCGGACTTCTCGTCGGTGATTCCGTACGGGAAGCGGAATTTCCTACATCTGGCGGTGAACTGATGAGGGGGAGCGCGCCTGATATCGCCGCCGAGCTGCTCCGCTTCCGCCCGCTGGTGCTGGCCACCGCGAAGCGCTACACCGGGCGCGGGGCGGAGTTCGACGACCTGGTGCAGGAGGGGTACGCGGCGCTGCTGGAGCTGATTCCCCGCTGCCCGAAGCCCGATCTGCTCCCCCTCTTTCTGAAGAGCCGCCTTCCGGGGCGCGTGCGGGCCGCAGCGCGGAGGTTCTGGCGCTGCGCGGAACATCACGGCTTCGAGCCGCTCGACGAACTGGAGGGCACGCCGCTGGAACCGTCCGTCCCGCCCGTCGAAACCGACGACGGAGTTTCCCGCCTTCTCTCCCCGGAGGAGCTGCGCATGGCCCGAATGCTCGCCGAAGGGTGGTCGCAGAAGGAGACCGCAAAGCGCCTGGGCGTCACGCAGCAGACCGTCAGCTTCCGCCTCCGGCGCCTCCGCGAGCGCCTGCGCGGTTTTGAATAGATGAGGGCGGAGCACGGACACTCCGCGCATCAGGCCTAATCGCAGGCTCTTTTTGCATCTTTCACACAAAAAAATCGCCGCCCCTGCAGTTCGACTCGCAGGATCGGCGATTTTTGATTACGTTCTTCCGGCGGGCTCTTTCTCCTTGACTCTTTCTTTGTTCTTCCGTTCCCGCTCGGCCCGGCTCTCCCGCGTACCGTAAACGAAGACGCCTACAAGCCCGCCAAGCCCGGAAGCCCCTATGAGACTTCCTGAAAACGGGTAGCCGCTGGTTACAATATATGCGCACACCAGAAGAGCCGTCACACCGATAAGAAAGCCGGATACTACACCCAGCAGACTGTCTCTCGCCCGAGCCTTGATTGTGATCTTTTCGATCTCGATTCTGTGCGCGGACTGTTTTTCCGCCATCGCGACGATCCTGTCCGCAGCCCCCGGCAACACCTTCTCATATCGCGAAAGGGCTTCGGGCGGCGGCAAAGGGCCGCAGAAATACGCCTCCTGCCTGAGCTGAATCTGACTGTTTTCCTTCAGCGGCGTCGGTTTATTCGCCATATTCACTCTGGAAAGCGGTTATCGCCGTCCGAATATCCTCGCCGACGACGCTCCAGTCCGAGGCCAACGCCCTCGCATCGCCCTCGGAGGGAGAGGGGGACTCGTTATAGACCGAAAGCGTCGCCCCCATGTCCAGCGTTGCCGCAAGGCCTCTCAAAAACCCGGGTTGTGCGAAAAGAAAATCCGTACTCGTCATCAGGTATCAGCTCCCTTCTATATGTCTGATTATACCCCTAAAATGCCGCTTTCGCCTTCAGCTCCCGGACGCAGAGCACCGGGAGGACTATAACAAAAAGCGGGGCCGGCGCTTGGGAACCGGCCCCGATGCTCGGGGAATGAATGTCCTATCCTGGGTTCGGACTGAATTTTTTATTCATCGGGGGGCGCTGAAGCGTTCAAAGTGTATGCGCATCCCCTTTTTAACTCTGGGACTATTGTACCACTCCCCCTCTGTTCCGTAAACTACGTAAAACTACCGTACATACCCTCCGCTCTTTCCGCAGAACGCTTCGGGTAGCGGCGCCGGCGTATTCTTCATACTGCGGCGCAGGTTACTCCTCAAGAATTTTCACGCTGCAGAGCATTGTCTTCACCCACTCCGCGGCGCCGGCGTACTTCGAAGAGGGCATCCGGATGGCGACCACCG
>Ga0334884_1004179_pt1 | contig 15215 bp, 16 predicted proteins | sample GraSluR1_MG_7_FD_207215 | JGI IMG/M metagenome (GOLD analysis project Ga0334884, IMG submission 207215) | Sludge microbial communities from methane-producing bioreactor in Wageningen University, Netherlands - Granular Sludge_12_05 R1 | ecosystem: Engineered > Bioreactor > Anaerobic >...
ACCAGCTGTTTATTAAGTTCCTTTTGTGTCATAGTCCTCTCTCCTATATGTCGAAGTCTGGTGTATTCCTATAATCTTCCGGTAAATCCTCGAGTTTTAGCCTCTTTATATTCTTGTATTTTTGAAAAAGTGATAGGTTTTTATCTCTTAAAATATCATCGGCAGTCTTGCCGTCAATATCCCTTTTTTCCGGATCACAGCCATGGTACAACAATACCTGCATGCAGAATATATTGCCTTTTTTGGCGGCATAATGAAGAGCAGTCTGGCCGTCGGTATTAAGCTCATTGACGTCCGCTCCGGCTTTCAGGAGCAGCAGTACCGCTCCGGCCTGCGAGAAGGAATTTCGCGCCGCATAATGAAGCGGCGTATCCTTGTGTTCGTTTGAGGCGCAAATATCTGCTCCCAGATCAAGAAGAAGCTTTATACAGTTTAAATTTTCATTTTCACATGCCCAATGAAGCACACTTTGTCCGTCACTGTCTTTTGCGTTTATGTCCGCCCCGCTGTCCGCAAGAAGCTTTGTTGCCTCCATATTTCCCCTGAATGCAGTGAAGTGAAGCGCAGTGACTTGGTACCAGTAAGTTGCATTGGGATCTGCCCCGGCTTCCAACAGTTCCTTTATACGGTCAGGTGCGCCCTTACCCCTGGTCTCCATACCAAGCTCTTTATTCAGATCTTCCTGCTTATTCTTATCCATGCCACATTCTCCTGTGTCATATATCGTAATCGGGAATATTGCCAGATGCCGTACCAAAATCTTCTTTTCTCAGCTGTCTTTTCGCAAATGCAAGCTCCTTAAGTTCTTCTATATATTGTTTATATACGCGACGATACCTGTGTTTTATGATATCTTCCATATTTTCCCCCTGATTGTTTTGGGCAAAAATATCGGCGCCGTATTCTATGATCAGTTTCATACAGTCAATATTACAGCCTCCGGCCGCATACATAAGCGCAGTCCAACCGCAATTATCCCTGACGCATACGTCAGCGCCAGCGTCAAGGAGCAGGCGTACACATTCCGAAGATCCGTACAGCGCGGCTATTATAAGTGGAGTATGCCCCTCTGAATTTTTATGATTGACATCAGCCCCGGATTGAAGCAATATGCTTACAATATCGGACATGCCTAGTTTTGAGGCGTACATAAGGGGAGTTGTTCCGTTGTCGTTGCACGCATCTACATACGCACCCCTGTCAATAAGATCTTTTATCTGTTTACATGTACATTTCTTGGTCATCAAGACCTTTATCAACTTACCATCCAGTTCCATTTGTCTGTCTTTATTCATAACAAATACCTCCAGATTCTGTACTTCCTATATATTGAAGTCCGGAACACATTCACTGACATATGCGGAATCTTCGCGCTTCAGGTTTGCTTTCCTGTGCTTCACGGCGGTATCACGGATCCACTGATCATATTGCTCCGGATGGTCCTCTTTAAGCATGTCGAACGCAGTTTTGCCGTCATTATCCCCGATACTGATATCGGCCCCGGCCTGTATCAACAGTTCCATAACACCGGTATGTCCCCACGCCGCGGCCATCATCAGTGCCGTCCAGCCATACTTGCTTGGACGGTCGATGTCTGCCCCGGCATCAAGCAGCAGCTTTATTGTGTCCGCATAGCCGTAGGCGGCGGCCAGCATAAGCGCCGTCTGTCCGTTATTTTCCTGAATATCAATGTCTGCCCTGGCATCAAGCAGCAGCTTTACTGTGTCCGTACGGCCGTAGGTAGCGGCCAGCATAAGCACCGTTTGACCGAACTTGTTCTGAATATCGATGTCTGCCCTGGCATCAAGCAGCAGCTTTACTGTTTCGGCCCAGCCCGCCGCAGAAGCCTTCATAAGCGCCGTATCTCTCCATTGATCAGCTGAGTTTATGTCGGCTCCGGCATTCAGAAGTTCCCGGACCCTCTTTGTATCGCCGTGCTCCGCTGCCTTGATCAGTTGTCCGTTCAGTTTGTTTAATTTATTTTGGGTCATAATTCCTTCACTCCCCTATATATCATAGTCCGGGGCACACCTGTCATCTAACGCGTCTTCTTTCTTTAATATTTTTCTTCTCGTCTTGACGACCGTGTTTTGCATCCACTGTTTATATTTTTCGGGATGAGACTCCTTCAGAATATCAAGTGCAGTCTTGCCGCGATCATCTTGAATGCAAAGATCAGCCCCGGCCTTAACAAGCAGTTTCATAATGTCCGTATGTCCATAGTACGCGGCCCGCATAAGCGCGGTCCATCCACAATCGTCACGCGCATTTATATCCGCCCCATGCTTCAAAAACAATTCGGCAATTTCAGTACGGCCGTTATACGCCGTAGCAATAAGCGCAGTATTGCCTAATTTGGTCCGGTAATTAATGTCCGCTCCAAATTCAATCAACATTCTGGCAATTTCAATATTACCCTGACCGACGGATCTCAGAAGCGGTGTAGTGTCATAGTCATCCCTGCATTCAATATCCGCGCCGCGGTCAAGAAGCAGTCTTGCCGCTTCAATATACCCCTGTTCACATGCCATATATAAGGCAGTTTGTCCTCCGATATTTCGGGCTTCAATATCGGCTCCACGGTCCAGCAGCAATTCTACTATTTCAATATGACCCAACTGTGCCGCAATCATAAGAGGAGTTTCTTCCCACTCGTCAATTGTATCCACATAGGCCCCTGCATCAAGCAGTTTCTTGACCTGGGAATAATTACCCCTGTTAGATTCCTGCAGAAGATCTTCTTCCGGATCTGCTTTCATACTCACTGCCTCCTATATGTCGAAGTCGGGTGTAAACCCGCTGCGTTCCGAATCTTCGGCATTGAGTATTTTTTGCCTTGCTCCCATGACATTGCGTTTGATCCATGACTTATATTTGTTTGGATATCTATACTTAAGTATATCCAGTGCAGTCTCTCCCCGATCGTTTCTTACAGTCAGATCGGCTCCCGCAAATGCCAATGTTTTTATCAGATCTGTAAAACCCCTCTCTGCAAGAAACATTGCTGCTGTATGGCCGTAATTATTTGCAATATTCAGATCAGCCCCCGCGCTTAGCAACATCAGAATATATTTTTTGCTGTATTTATTATGGCGGCATGCTTTCATAAGCGCTGTTTCGCCTAAATTGTCCTGTTTATTGACATTGGCGCCATGGTCAAGGAGCGTCTCAACCATATCGTTATAGGGACCGCGACAAGCCAGAATAAGTGCCGTCGCCCCGGTGGATACAGCATGATCAATATCTGCTCCTTTTCCCAGAAAGTACACTGCCTTATCAACGTCGCCCCAGTGGCATGCATATGTAAAAACATTCCAGCCTTCCCGATTCGTAGCGTTTATATCCGCCCCTCGGTCTAACAGCATGTTTACGGTATCAGAGTGTCCGTAGGTAAAGGCGGTCGTAAGTGCATTCTGCCCACACTTATCGGTACATCCGATATCTATTCCACGATCCAGAAGTAATTCAGCTATTTGCCGGTAACCATATCTGCAGGCAAGCATCAAGGCCATATAACCGTTATGATCTTTCTTCGTTATATCCGCACCACAGTCAACCAGGATCCGTACCGACTGCATATCTCCCGCCTGTACTGCATAAAACAATGGGGGCCAACGATATATGCTGTTTTTATTGATATCAGCACCTATTTTGATCAGGAACTTAACAGTATTTGTTTTCCCTGTTCTTGCAGCTTCTGCCAAAAGCGTGTAACCTGCCGCATTAAACTTATTTATATCAGCTCCCATATTTATTGCATCTCTGGCTTCTTTTATATTGTTATTTAAAACAGCGTTTTCCAGTCTGACCTGTGATATTTCGCTGTTTGTCTGATATTTTTTGCTGTCCATGTTATTCTCTCCTTTACACACAGCTTGTTGTTATAACCTGTCTCCCGGACACCTATATATTAAAATCCGGAGTGTATCCGTAGCTGAGTGTCGAGTCTTCCTGTTCAAGGTTCTTTTTCCTTGCCTTGACTACAGTATTCTGTATCCACTCACTGTACTTTTCAGGGTGACATTCTTTCAGTGTTTCAAATACAGTACGACCGGCATTATCTTTTATGCTTGGGTCAGCCCCTGCCTTAAGTAATATTTCCATAATATCCGTATGACCGAATTGTGCCGCCCAGATAAGTGCCGACTCTCCCATGTTATCCCGCACATTCACATCAGCTCCCGCATCAACCAGCAGTTCGGCTATATCCGGGTACCCTGACCACGCTGTCCACATAAGTGCGGCACGTCCTTTATTATTTTTAATGTTCGTGTCAGCCCCACGCTCCAGCAGGAGTTTCACAGTCTTGGGGTTTTTATAGTACACAGCCCACATCAGCGCAGTAAATCCGTTTTTATCACGAATATTTGGATCTGCACCATAGTCAAGCAGAAGCCCGACTGTTTCAACATTCCCTCTCCACGAGGCATATGAAAGAGCAGTTTTTTCATCAGCATCAGAAGCATTGGAGTCGGCACCGTTTTTAAGAAGTTTTCTTACCTCTTTTATACAGCCTTTGTCCGCCGCTTCTATAAGTTCCCTGTTTAAATCGTTCTGTTCCATCTGTACCGTCTCCTATATATCATAGTCGGGAACGTTCTTCAGATTCTCTGTAGAATCTTCTTTTTTTAAAATCCGCTTTCTGGTTTCTTTAATCTTGTTTTGTAACAATTTTTTATATTGCTCAGGGTAATGTGTCTTGAGTATATCGAGTGCTGTTAGACCCTTTTCATTCTTTGTCCCAATATCCGCATAGGAATCGACAAGCAATTTTATGACTTCAATATGTCCGTTAATGGATGCCCGGATAAGCGCAGTTCCGCCATTTTTGTCCCGAATATTAGGATCGGCCCCATACCCAAGAAGCAGGCGGGCTGTTTCAGTATGGCCGGCATTGCAAGCGTAAATCAATGCAGTACGACCATATTTATCCCGGGTATTCGGATCTGCATCATGATCCAGCAATAGCTTGGTTATTTTGATATGATTATCCCAGGCCGCCTGCATAAGCGCAGTTTGGGTATTCTTACTATTTCGGAAATTCACATCGGCTCCAAGGCTTATAAGAGTTCTTACTGTTTTAATATAATTGCTTTCTGCAGCATACATAAGTGCGGTAATACCATATTTATCATATGCATTTAGATTCGCTCCTGCTTTAAACAGTTCTTTTATCCTATCTGTGTTATCCTCTTGCGATGCACTGACCAGCTGTTTATTCAGCTCTTTCTGTGTCATGTTTACACCCCCCATGTTTACCCCCCCCTATATATCAAAATCGGGTGCGCAGCTTTCAATTTTCACCGAATCTTCCATGCAGAGTCTTTTATATTCAGGAAACTCCTGTATTAACTCGTCGTATATTTTTCTATATACAGTTTCGCTTTCAGCCTGTTCCCTCAGGATATCAAGAGCCGTCCTGCCCCATTGATCTGTTTTCTTTATATCGGCGCCGGCTGAAATAATGATTTTCATATAACTGACAAGAGTCATCGAAGCTGCTTTCATCAATGGTGTCTGTCCCTTGTTATCCGGCATATTTACGTCTGCTCCCATCCCGATAACTGCAATGAACATATCTTCCGGTACAGGAGACGAGCTCAATAAAGAATAATTCAGGGCATTGTTGCCTTCGTTGTCACAGATGTTAGGATCCACTCCGGCTGTGGCCAGCATGGACATTATCTTTCTTTGTCTTTTTAGCAGCGCGATGCAAAGCGGCGTGTATCCGTGCACGTTTCTGCTGTTGACATAAGCCCCCATTTCAATAAGCATGGTCGTGACCTCTCCGGGACAGTACCATATCGCATGATGAAGGGGGGTGTCTCCGCAGACATCCTTAGCGTTGGGGTCGGCGCCGTGCTCCAAAAGAAACCTTGCTATTTTCGGTTTCCTCTTAATGGCATAGCTTAAAATAGGAGTCACGGGCAGTCCGTTTGTCCTGTTTTTGATGTGGCGGTCAACGTTTGCCCCTGCCGCAACGGCCGCGGAAGCGGCTTTAAGGCTTCCGTTATTTACAGCCTCAAGAAGCATATCGTCGGGATCTGTATTCTTTGTTTTTTGCATGACAACAACCCCTCGCACAGACATCCTCTGCATTCATATCTTTTTAATTACATGCAGGCCTATGAGTGATTACAGTTCCGGTTCAGCCTGCTGTGAAACTTTCTTGATATCCCCGTCCATCATTTCCCTTATCTCTTCAAAGGCGATGTTCCTGCCTATAAAAGTACTTGTGAGATAAAGCATAATCTCATCAGTTATGAAGTTCAGAATGTCTTCCGGGCACGATATACTGATACTTTCGGTATCTTCCGTTTCGACGTTTATATATTTGAAGGTCTTGGGCTGAAGTTCCAGCAGGTTGCTGGGCAAATCTATATTCAGCACACCTTCCAGTCCCGGATAGGACTTTTTAAGCATGCCGCTCAGCACTTTTTTCTTACCTGGATCCGTAATGGCAAGGGCTGTCAATGCTCCAAGTTTCCTGACCGATATCTTGTTTTTGCCGTTGATAATATATGCTTCTATTCCTCTGACCTCTCCATTTTTGTACACCGTATCTTTTTTTATCCTGTATTCGATCTCGATCGAGGTCCCGGCACCGGTCCTGCTCCTATACCTACGGAAGGTACTTTTGTCAAATGAGCTTATCAGCGCCTGAAGCTTCGATATGGTCATATAAAAACCGTCGGCGAAATAAGTTTTCACTATATATTTCTCGAGTTTTTTTAGCCTGTTCATCTCACGGCCTTTCGCCATCAGGTGAAAACTGCGCATCGCCCTGACAAATACGTCGCTGATCTCGTCCTGGCATATGGATCCAAGCCGGGGAGGCATATTCAGACAACGCTTCAGCACCTCTTTCTTGAAATAAAAATAATCCCTCATTTCAGCAAGATCCTCTTCCTCAAGACAGCCATTCTGTTTTTTCTCCTGCAGAGATCCCATAAATAGCCTCTCTTCGTATGATGTTACAAGTGATTCTCCGTTCATATAATTTGCCTCCCGTGATCATATTCAGCCCCGCCGGAAGTTTTTCCCGTGAAAATAAATACCCGTGGACTTTTTTAAAGTATATGAATGAAAAAGAGAGTACCCACGGCACCCTCTTTCCCTGAATATACATATATATCTGCGCCTCATATTTGTTTCATTTTGCCCCCGGCTGTCAATATAAGTTGTACCCAAGATACTGTCACGGAGATGCCTTATCTCAGCCCCCGGGCTTTCTTTCTGAATATCCTGCAGACCCCGTCATTTTCCCTGACCTCTGTGTTCCATATATATCTGTTGACACGCTCTATTCTTCTGTTGTTCCAATCATAGTCCTTGTTAAAATATTTTCCAGGTCGTGTCTTTCTGAACATTCCCCTGTATCTTCTGTATTCGCATGCACTGTGTTTTAAATCGGGAAAGAACTTGTCAAAATAACCAAAGAGAAGATTGTAAAATCTGACTGCCTTTCTCTCTCCTGCCCTTAATCCCCTGAGCTTGCGGGCTCTTCTGATCTCCTTCATCATATTCAGTTTCCGCGGCCCCGCTTCTTCTGTTCCCTCGGGATACTCTCTGTATGCGTTCACAGGCAAAACCCCTCTCTATATATCTTTATATTAATATTATGCATATTGGTTTGCTCTTAAACAATACATCCGTGAATTAATGATATTTTCAGAATATATTATTAAATTATTAATATTCACAGTATCATACCATGATACTCTTTATTTCACGGAACATCCGGTCTCTTTTGCAATAAAATATAATTTTGTTTTTTTATATTTTCCCTGTTATATTTGAGAACAATGCCGGGACTTATATACTTATTATGAAGAAGAACAGAGGGGGCGTCTTAAATGGATCAGAATGAAAAAGAGAGACTTGTGGAAATAATGGACGATATAATCAGCAGGGATGACCTTTCTGTGGATGAGGACATCAGCAGTCTGGGAGGAATGCTCTACGCCGCTGTGATCAAGCGTATACTTGACGACGGATGGCAAGAGGGGTATGTGGAATTCCTGGAAAATATGAGGGATACCCTTCTGACAGACAACGGAGAAATGGATGAGGAGTCTTGTCTGACAGAACTTTCCGCGGCACAGATCTCAGGTCCTGCGCTCGAAGACGACTACGGTAAAACATTCGAGGCCGTTGACCTGGCGGGCGAGATCCTTGATATTGACACGACGCAGCTTGATACGCCGAAATACATATCAAAGGGACGTGAGCTTGCTGAAGTTTTTAAGAAATTTCCCAAAAAGATCCTTATCGCCGCACTTGTCGGGGGGATACTTTTCTGCGGACAACCCGGATCCCCTATACTGATCGGACCGAAACCGGCAGAGGCATCATCACTTATAGGTGCTGTTTTTGGGATACTTGCCTCACAGGTCGATGTTTCATTCAGAAACGGTAATTTTGACGTGAGTTATGATGCTGAAAATGCCGGGGAAATTATAGCAAGACATGCGGCAAGACAGGCTACCTATGCGCTCGCTGAGGGAATAGAAAATCTTCCTGATAGACTTGAAAAGTCCAAAAACGGAAGCAATAAAGAAATATATGAACTGCTGCAGAAGATGGAGCAGAACAGCGTAAAATTCAACGCGGACGAAAAGGTCACAGTACTCAAGTCAATTTATATGCTGCATGATTTCAACGGACTTTCTCCTGACGAATTCGTACTCTGTGTTCTTATGCTTAATCCTGCCCTTTCAAACCAGAGGCTTAGCGACATATGCAGTTTTATGGCAAAAAATGCGGATACCTCCGGAGGAAAAATAAATTTCGGTGTCATGGAGGCAGCCGGAGCGCAGTCTGTACTTGAAAAAGCAGTAAAAGATTTTGACAGGGATGAAATCATGATAGGATTTCTGGCAAATGTTGTTAAGGTCTCAGAGAGAATTGTAAAAAATGATAAAAACTCCAAAAATGTAGAAACACTGACGAAACTTCTTGACACGGTCTACTGGTCTGTCAGAAGATACTACAATAATCCGACTCTTACGAACATGGCAAGAAAAACACTTGATCGTCAGCTTGGAAGAGATGTGGAAAGCTTCAACGTGGATAAGATAGTGGGAGAACTCTGATAAGCCCATAGCCGTCGAGTGGTTGTTTCCATTTTGGAAAGATCCATAACAACTGTTTTTAAAACAAAAAGGGCCGCGGAATTACCGCAGCCCTTTTCTTACGTTTCCGCCGAAAAAACTAAAAACTTACGTTGGTACGGAAGCGGACTACGCTCTCTTTTCCATCGATCGCGTTGAGCACGCCCTGGCCATGGTCGACCTGATCGTAAGCAAGCTCGAAAGCGACTGCCGGGCTGTACTGGAGCTTCACTCCGACGCCCCATCCATCTGCGTCGTCTACGCCTGCAGTGTCAGACTTAAAGTTCGTGTAGCGGAGGAATGTCCCCCACTTGTCGTTCCACTGCTGTCCGGCCTTCACAAAGAGGAACTTTGATGCTCCGTTGTCTTTGACAAGGTTAAAGCCAGCAAAATCGTAGAAACTTCCGCCTATGCTGTAGCGGTCGTTGTTTGCCCCCCAGAAGTTGTTGTCCTGCTGGCTGTATTCCACCCAGAGATCAGTGAAATTCAGGGCGTCCTGCTTAACGTCAAGCACTGCCTTCCATGCTTTGGGACTGTCCTCAAAACCGCCGGCTGTATCTGCCCCAAGGTCCTGCATATAGTAAATGCCTTTCAGTGACACCGCCGGGGTAAGATCATAGCCCATATATCCGGCATATGTGTTCACATCCCAGTCTCCTGCGGCAAAATCGTCCTCAAGGAGCCAGTATCCCGTAAGTCCTGCAAAGAACTTCTCGGAGGGCTTCCAGTTGAGGTCAAGCGCATAGAGCATATGGGACTCCGAGAAGACCGGCCAGTCAACATCGACGTTGTCGTCGCTGAAGTTTCGGCCTGCAACAAGCGTTCCGTCCACTGTCCCGAAGTTCTTCGCGAAACGGAAACCGTCAGTGCGGAAGTCTCCGAAGAGGGCCGTATAATCGTTTACAAGACCTTTGTCGCCTTCGAAGTCGACCCCGAAACGGCCAACGCGGAAGTTGACGTTCCAGGGGAGTTCCGTGTCAACGTACATACGGGTCCAGAGGGCTCCGTTTTCATCCCCGCGTCCGGTGTCGTTGCCGTTGTCACCGCCGGTACGCATCTCGGCAAAAAAGCTTGTCTTTTCATCGATCTGTTTCGTCAGGTAGAGACGGAAACGTTCCTTGTTGAACTCGTGTTTACCCGCAGCTCCGTTGTACATATATAGATCGCTGTCGCTGTTTGCGAACTTTGCGTCAAAACGGAACGACCCGCGGATCTTCCATCCGCCCACTCCGTCTTCAAGCGCCGCAACACGTTTATCGATCTTATCTACTTTGACTCCGAGTGCGTCAAGCTCGTCCTTGAACTCCATAACGAGCTTCTTGAGCATCTCGAGGTCCTGCTTTGATGCCTTTTCAAGGTCTACCTTTGCAAGCGACCTCGCCACCACAGACGCCATTTCGTAGCGTGTGGCAGGCTGAGCTCCCTTATAGGCCCCGTCCGGATAACCGGATACTACACCGCGTGCTGCAAGCTGTGCTACTGCGTCATATGCCCAGTGGCCCGCCGGCACATCCATGAATGGATTGGCAGCGAATGCCGTTCCGCCGAATACCATAAGCGCACAAAGAACGACTGCAAATACTGCTGAATATCGTTTCCTCATATTTCTGATTCCTCCCTGTGTTCTGTCTTTTGTCCGGTCTGTCTTTCCCCGAACTCCGATGCCCATACGCAGGGGGATACTTTATATCACGCCAGCTGAAGCATAAGTCTCCAAGGTTTCCTTAATGCACCGCATGACGTCTTTTAAAGATATCCTGCCCTTATTGCTGTTTGTTAAAAGCAATTGAAGGCGATCACCCCCAAAAAGAACTTATAACAGGTATATGTTCCTGTTCTGGGGAATATATCAGCCGGCAATTTCATTTACAAAAAAAGGAGGTTTTTATATTTTATGTAAAAAACATCTGTTCTGTAGATGTTTTCATGCATGATCCGCATGATTTTGTCTTAAACAGCATATCCCGGGATATTGTTTAAATTACCATCATATAGATATAGACCTTGTTTATCCTCCAAAAATTATGTATAATATTCTTATAGGAATAATATTGCTATGTTACGCATAATATAAATATTGACAGGATAATATTGGAATAATCCCGATGATAAAAATATTTCTGACAACAGCGTTTATATATATAATTCTGCCGGCGTCCGCTGGACATGCAGTCTGCCCGGCCTGCATAGCTGGGGCAGGTCTCGGCGTAGCAGGCGCCTTTGCTGATAATGACCTGTATAGGCTGGGATTCTGGCTTGCGGGGTTTTCGTATCTGGCGTTCCGGTATATCCAGACAAAGGTCATATCGAGAAGATACGCGACTGCAGAACTTATACTTCCGGCATTTATTACGGCATGGCCTGTTTTTTACTTTATTGCGGGAACAGCAATAATATTTGGCGCACAGAACATTCCGGAGCTTAAAAGCACTTCCGCCATGATCTTGTTTGCAGCAGGAAGCGCAGTCGGGACCGGTACGGCATTTGCAGGCACGGTTGGGACATGCGCTCTTAAGGCCAGGTACGGTATAAAGATCCCGTTTTTTCGGATAACGACGATCCTTACTCTGCTTTGGGCCGTATCGCTTATATAAAAAACAGGCAGATCGGCAATACTGAGGCAACAAGACAGGAGATGAATAGCATTGCACAACATGGATCTTGACAAGACCAACGGAAACATAAACTCCCTGGAGGACAGGCTCTGGCTTGCTGCGAACCTGGTGTCGCTCGAAGAACACGCTTATTCTTCATATCTGCGTACCTCCGACTGGAAATACGTGAAGATGATGGAAGTTTACAGGGAGCAGAGAATAAAGGTATTTGAGGAAATACTCGGAGCACATGCAGCACTGCATGAAGCAGAGATATGGTGTATGTTCAAGCATACGCTCGGCGCTGCGATGAGGGCTTACGAGAGCGGAAACAGGGATACCCAGACAGACCCGATCCTGGCTTCCGTTTACTTTGACATTTCAAAGACATTGATAGAACAGGCATTTGAAATGATCGAGATCATTGTCGCATCCGAAGAGTATGTAAAACGGGAAGACCTTGGCAAACCTGAAACTTATAAGAAATCGCCTGAAAATACCACAGTGTCAGGCAGTACGGAAAAGACAACAAAAAAAGAAAAAAAAGGCATTCTTTATTATCTCAAATGCTGTTTGGAATAACAGAAGGTATTTAAGGAGGAAACAGACATGACAGAAAACACAGGGGCGAACAATATAACCACGGAAGATAAAAAGTATGAAACTATATCGGCAAGTCTCGCAGAACTGGAGGAAGCTGTTGTACTCATGACAGAACTTTTTGACCGGGGGTCTGTTAAGTCAGAACGTTACGGCGATATGTCGATAGAAAAGCTTTCACAGGTAGCTACATGTCTGACAGCCCTTTACTCCACTGCGACAATGCTTTGGGGCGAAGCCCGCGGAACAGTTCAGAAAAAGGAACTTGTCAGAAAATACTATGACAACAGTAAGTATACGAAGATCAAACAGAAGTATGCTGAAACCGGCACAAAGGCTACCCAGAAGGATATTGAATCCCTTGTGGCCATAAACAATAAGGACCATATTATGGAGGAAATAAGGTGGAATGATCTTTATTCCCGCCTCGGTGCGGTGCGTGATATCTTCGAAACACAGCTGAAGAGTACCGATGTGATATGGAGGATGAAGCGCGTCGAGATGGGACTGGGACAGTATTAAACCCTCCTGCTGAATAGAGTGCTGCGCATTCTCGTGAATTTATTCGTGAGTTAGCAGCACAAGATTTGTTGTTTAACCATATTCTTCCCGATATAATTATTACAGTACACAGTTATCAATATACAAGAGGGCAGGACAATGGAGCAGGCGTATAAATACCGCATATATCCAACAAAGGCCCAGGAACGGCAGATTCTTAAAACCTTCGGCTGCACGCGCTGGGTATACAACCACTTCCTTACTTCCCGCAAAACGGCATGGGCGGAACGTGGCGAGTCTTCGACCGCTTACACCGATATGTACGGGATCCCGAAGCTTAAGCGCACCGCGGGCACCGAATGGCTTGCCGAGGCGGACAAGTTCGCGCTCCAGAACGCTGTAAGGGACCTCGACAAAGCGTTTCAGAACTTCTTCCGCGGCTGCAGGACAGGAAAGCATGTCGGGTACCCAAAGTACAAAAGCAGGAAGAGAAGCAGGAGCTCCTACCGTACCAACCTTACAAAAGGCAATATCGAGGTAAGCGACAACTGCGTCAAGCTGCCGAAGCTCGGACATGTAAAGGCATCAGTCCACCGCAAGCCGGAAGGCCGGATCCTGTCGGCCACTGTGTCGCGTGATCCAAGCGGCGAATATTACGTCTCGGTCTGCTGTACCGAAGTCGAGTTCGAGAAATACCCTACAACAGGGAAATCGGTTGGGATCGATCTTGGGATCACCAGCCTTGCCACTCTCTCTGACGGTACTGTAATAGAGAATCCAAAGCGCCTGAAACAGATGTCGAAGAAGCTCGCGCGGGCGCAGCGGGCATTTGCGCGGAAACAGAAAGGCTCAAAGAACAGAAACAAGGCGCGTATGCAGACAGCGCGCATATACAGGGACGTTGCAAACGCAAGGCGTGACGCGGCCCATCAGGCGACAGCCAAGCTTGTACGGGACAATGGCGTCATTGCAGCGGAGACTCTGTCTGTAACAAACATGCAGAAGAACCACAGGCTTGCGGGAGCGATCGCAGATGCCGCCTGGGGCGAGTTCTTAAGGCAGCTCAGGTACAAGTCAGAGCGTCACGGCAGGCTGTTTGTCCAGGTGCCGCGAAACTTTGCCTCCTCCCAGACCTGCAGCGTCTGCGGGACAAAGAACCCGGCAGTTAAAGACCTGAAGGTCAGGGAGTGGAACTGCCCGGCGTGCGGTACGCACCACGACAGGGATATAAACGCCGCCGTCAACATCCTGAACGAAGCACTAAGGCAGGAGGAGCTGAAGGCGGGGTAACGCAAGGATTTAAAATACCGCAGGAACTGCGGAAATTCAGGCCTGCCGCCCGTGTATACGGGCTGAACGCCGGGACACCGGCGCGAGAGGGAGTGTAAGACGCCGGCAGTATCAGGCGCTGTTTCCGATGAAGCAGGAAGCTCGCGAATTCATTCGTGAGTAGTTCACAATAAACGGCAAAAGATGTAAATACCTACTTTCCCGTTCCTGTTTATATACTCAGTTAGGTGAGAACAGAAAAAAAATAAGACAGGAGGTTATATTATGAAAACAGTATCGGAACATTATGACAAAACCAAAGGCGGGTCACCTGAGCAACATCTTTACCGGGCATGCCTGAACGGCAACGCCGAAGAAGTGGCTGCGTTGCTTAAAACAGGTGCGGATCCCAATACCGTGGCAACAGAGCACGAACAGATCCAGACCAGCCTTCTCGGTATTGCCGCAGATAAAGGATATTGCGATATCCTGTCTTTGCTTATTGCCGCAGGAGCTGACGTAAACCTCAGGGACAGTTCAGGCAGGACCCCGCTGCATATTGTTTCCGAGAACATAACAAGCGACCGCTCGGCAACAGTACGTATAGCCCGGGAACTTATCGCAGCCGGGATCGATATAAATGCCGTAAGCTGTATAAACAGAACTGCACTTACCGAAGCTGTATTTGCCGACAATGCAGAGCTGGTGCAGCTGCTGTTGGAACACAAAATGGATCCGCTTGCCGCAGATAAATATGATATAACACCGTTGTCCGCAGCCATAGACCCCAAAGTCAAGCAGTCTGCCAGACATATAGTTCAATATATGATATCCCATGACCTGGTGACAAAAGAAATTGTTTACCTGTTTACATACCATGCGATATTGTCTCGCGACAAATCCCTTCTTGCTGAACTGGCCCGGAAATGGGATAACTGGGCTGATCCCGGCAGAGCGCCGAATCCGCTTTATGCAGCGGTAAACATGAATGATCCGGACATACTGCATTTTATTCTGGATCTTGGTGCCGGAAAACCGGAGGGTGCATTCAGACATACACTCAGTATGGCGGTATCAAAGGGAAATATCGGCATGCTTCAAATACTTCTTGAAGCCGGAGCTGATCCCAATGCAGAGG
>Ga0334884_1004180_pt1 | contig 15206 bp, 6 predicted proteins | sample GraSluR1_MG_7_FD_207215 | JGI IMG/M metagenome (GOLD analysis project Ga0334884, IMG submission 207215) | Sludge microbial communities from methane-producing bioreactor in Wageningen University, Netherlands - Granular Sludge_12_05 R1 | ecosystem: Engineered > Bioreactor > Anaerobic > Unclassified...
GATCCGCTCCAGGGCCCAGGGAACGACCCACTTCCCGAGGACCACCACCACCCCGACCAAGCCAACCACCTTCAGCGCGGCCAAGCCCAAGGCCAGCTCAGCGCTGCGCTCACTGGCACTCTGGCCAAACAAGATGGGCAAGAGCAGGAGCAGGGTGACCGCGATGAGATCCTCCACCACGGTCCAACCAAGGGCAATGTGGCCAATACGCCCATGGAGATCGTGTCGCTCGCCGAGCACCTTGGCCATCACCACTGTGCTCGAGCTCGTGATACCCATCCCCAGAATGATCGCCGAGGTCCAATCCCAACCCATCAAACGCATCAGCACGGCCAGCAACAACGCCGAACACGTCGCCTGGATGAGCGCCCCCGGGATGACCACGCGCCACACGGCGAGGAGCTCGCGCAGGTGAAAACGCAGACCAATGCCGAAGAGAAGCAAGATGACACCGAACTCGGCAAACTGATCTGCCACCCCACCGTCAGCCACGAATCCAGGGGTAAAGGGGCCAACGATCACGCCCGCCAACAAGTAGCCGACGATGGGAGACAGCTTGAGACGGTGAGCCACGAAACCCAAGATCAAGGCCCAGACGAGGCCCCCCGCAAAAGTGATGAGAATCCCAAGGTCATCCATCGCAGCTCCCAATCCAGCGACACTTCATCCGCGACCTGCCTGGCCTCGCAGCGCGCCGACCACCCCCAAGCCCCGCAGCCGCACCGCGACTCTCGAACTCAGCCCATGACAACATCAGTGGCCCCAGCGCGCGCGCCCCTGACATCGCTCAGCCCCTTCGGCGCCACCTCAGTGGGAACCAGGTGCTCACACACCACAGATCGCGGTGTGCCAGTGAGCGATAGCACACGCTGGGGCGATTCGCCATAGCGCCTGCCCCAGACCCCAACCCACTGCAGCGACGCAGGAAGCCCTCTATCGCCAGCAGCCGCGCCTCGCCGCCACCACCCGGCGGCCCGTTGCCCTCGCGCGCGACAAGGGCGACAATGCCGCCACGCTGAACGCCCAGGCTTGGGCCACCAACGCGCGAGGTCATGAGATGGCACAGGCTCCCCCAACGCGGCGTCACATCATCCGCACCACCCTCTCCCCAACGCCAGCACTGGCCCTGTTGCTCGCGGCCCTCACCCTGGGGCCCCTCAGCGCCTGCGACGGCGACGACCAACGCCGCGACCCGGCCGACAGCCACAGCGACTGGGATGGCACCCCGGTCACGGTCGATCCCACCTGCTCTAGCGTCCGCCTGACCCAGTATTGGTCCACCGCCTGGGGCTGGTGCGAGTTCCCCAGCGACCGCAGCTTCCTCCCAGCCTTTGCCCGCGCGGGCCTCACCTTGGCCATCTCCGAACCGTGGAATGGCGGCTCCTATGAAGGAGATCCCGGCGAGGCCTGCGGCGAGTGCTGGGAGATCTCTACCTCCTTCGCGACGGAGGTGGTCATGGTGCACGATCTCTGCCCCATCGAGGGCAACCCCCTCTGCGCCGGGGCCCACTTCCACTTCGACCTCACCCCAGAGGCGGCCAGCGCCCTCCAAGGCGGTCACAACGACGCGGCGACGGCCCGGCGCGTGCCCTGCCCGGTGACGGGTGACGTCCACGCCGCCCTCCTCGACTGGAACCAGTGGGGCTACCTCCGCCTGTCTTTCATGAACCACCGCATCGCCATTCGGGCCGCCGAGGCCCGCGCCGAACCCGACGGCACGTGGATCCCATTGGAGCGATCCGGTGGGGCCTGGCACCTACCTCAGGGACCGGCCCACAGCGCCGGCGAGGGGCTGCGCTTTCGCCTCACCAGCGCCCAGGGTCAGGTGGTCACGGGCGCGCGGGTGCTGCCTTTTCAGACCGTTGCGCCCGGCCGCGACAACGTGGTCACGGCGGACCTGGGGCTGCAATTCGACGACCTGGAGCCGCCCACCCAAGGCACCTGCCCCTTCGTGCCCGACGGCCGCGTCTTTGGCGACCACTGGGGGGGCATCGACCAGGTGCGGTGGACGCCGCTCTTGTGGTCGGGGGCCGAGATGGGCGAGACCGACCAAGGCTGCCACGCTGGCGACACCTGTCTGCGGGTCCAGCTCGCCCAGTGGAGCGGCTTTCATCTGTACCTGCGGCAGGCTTTCCCTGGCACGACCTTCACCACCCTGCGCCTGTGGGCGCGCAGCGAGACCCCGGGGACGGAGCTCAGCCTCGCCCCGAGCTATGAAGGCGAGCGCTGCGAGGAGCAGCTCATCACCCTCGACACCCAGTGGCAGGCCTTCAGCTATGACGTCGCTGCGGGCTGCGCCGGCTTCCCCCTGCTGACCTCGGTCACCCTCCAGAACCGCTCTGCGGCGGCGACGTTGTTCTTGGATGAGATCGCCTTTTCGCCGGATTGATTGGGGTGGTCCGGGGGCTTGGCTTCCGCCCACAGGGTCAACGCCTTGAAACCACCATCGCCGCCACCTGCTAGGGCTCGCACGCAGTCTGCCCCCCGTGCACACGGCAAGATGAAAGTGTCGATTTCGCCAACTTCTCTCGTCGCCCCTCTGGGTTCAACATAGAGGGGTTCCCTTTTGATTTCGTGCACTCTGAGCTACGACGCCAGGTTGACGAGCCTCAGAAAATGGGCGAGGCTCGCGAAGTGTTAGCAGATTGAACGCGATCGCTTGGAGCGCACGAATGGCCACAGACGAGTTCCTGCCCCGAAAAGAAGTCGCGACCCTTCTGAAGATCCCTAAGCGTAACGCCTACATGATGTTTCAACGAAGCAGTCTGCCGGGTCTCGAAGTCTGGTGGCAGTGGCGGCTCGCGGGGAAGAACATCGACGCTGGGGTCGAGGCCCAAAACCAGCGTCACGTTGGCCACTGTTTCCGTGGGCGCAAGGCCGGAGGGGGGAGCTGACATGGACGTCTTCGATCTCCGCAACAACGTCGTTGGTGACTACGGCACCTATGTCCGCAGCTTCCTGACCATCAAAGACGAGCGCATCCGGCACCTGGTAAAGGAGGAGTTGGACGGCGGTTTTCTTTGGCCTGACCCGCTGATCCAGCTCAACCCTTCTTTCGAGGCTGGAGAGACCCTCCAAGAGCTCATCGGCAGCGGCGAGCTTCATCCCGAATGCATCAACGTCTTCCGCGACAAGCGCGAGGACGGGACCGTCGGCGCGCCATTTCGCCTTCACCGCCACCAGATCGAAGGTATTCGTGCCGCCCGCGCGGGGGATAGCTACGTCCTGACGACGGGCACGGGTTCCGGCAAGAGCCTCTCGTACATCGTGCCCATCGTCGACCACGTGCTGCGGCGCGGGAGCGGCAAGGGGATTCAGGCGATCATCGTCTATCCGATGAACGCCCTGGCCAACAGCCAAGTGGGCGAGCTCGAGAAGTTCCTCCGCCGCGGCTACCCGGCGGGCAACACACCCGTGACTTTCCAGCGTTACACCGGGCAGGAGTCAGACGAGGAGCGCAAGGAGATCATCGCCAGCCCGCCCGACATCCTACTGACCAACTACGTCATGCTCGAGCTGGTTCTTACCCGGCCCTGGGACTACCAGCTCATCGACGCTGCCAAGGGTCTACGCTTTCTAGTTCTCGACGAGCTGCACACCTATCGTGGACGCCAGGGGGCCGATGTCGCCATGCTCGTGCGGCGCGTCCGCGAGTCGTGCAATGCCGACAATCTGCAGTACGTCGGCACGTCGGCCACGCTCGCCGGAGGTGGTTCTTGGTCTGAGCAGCAGGCCGAGGTTGCGGCGGTTGCCTCGCGCCTATTCGGGACCACAGTCAAAGCCGAACGCGTTATCGGCGAGACGCTGCGCCGAGCAACACCGCCAAACGACGTAAGCGATCCGGTTTTCATCGAGCGACTCCGGGCCCGCTTGAGGGTCAATGCCGAGCCATCAGCAGGAGACACGGCAGCGTTCCTTGCCGATCCGCTCTCGTCATGGATTGAGTCTACCCTTGGCCTTCGGGAAGAACCGGAGAGCCGCCGCCTGGTCCGCTGCACTCCCCGTTCACTCACTGGCGATGAAGGTGCCGCAACTGCCCTCGCCGAATTGACAGGCGGCGATCTCGCAGTCTGCGAGGAACGGCTGCGGCAAGCACTGCTATCTGGCTATCTCTGTCACGACGAGCACGGTCATCCGCTCTTTGCCTTTCGCCTGCACCAGTTTGTCTCGAAGGGCGACTCGGTCTACGCCTCGCCAGAGCCGGAGTCAGTGCGGCACGTCACGCTCCAGGCACAGCACTTCGTTCCCGGCAGCGATCGAAGCAAAGTGCTGCTCCCCGTCGCCTTCTGCCGCGAATGCGGCCAGGACTATTACTCGGTCCGTTACGGCGCGAATGCGGACGGGCGGCCAGCCTACCTGGAGCGCTCTGTTTCCGAGCGCCTCGACAACGACGATGGTGAGGCGGGCTATCTCTACATCAGCGAGGCGGTGCCATGGCCGGATGACGCTGAGGAGTTCATCCCCAAGCTGCCCGATACCTGGCTCGAGACGAAGGATGGCGTCGTCACTGTCCGCAAGAGCCAGCGCAAGAACCTGCCGCGGAAGGTGTTCATCTCCGGCACGGCGTTAGAGAACGAGGGCGATCAGGTTGCTTGGTGGTTGCCGTCGCCATTCAGGTTTTGCTTGCACTGCGGCGTGGCCTACAACCCGCGCCAACAGTCCGACTTCGGCAAGCTCGCCACGCTGGGTTCTGAGGGCAGGAGCACCGCGACGACAGTGATGACCCTGTCCACAATCCGCAAGCTCCGCGGTGACGAGGACCTCGTGCGCAATGCACGCAAGCTCCTCAGTTTCACCGACAACCGCCAGGACGCATCGCTCCAGGCCGGCCATTTCAATGACTTCGTCGAGATCGCCCTACTCCGCTCGGCGCTCTGGCGCGCTGTCGACAGGGCCGGCGAGGAAGGCATCCGACACGACCGGCTCACGTTGCGCGCCTTCGAAGCACTCAATCTACCGCTTCAGCTCTACGCCGCCGATCCTGGGGTCAAGTACGCCGCTCGCGAGGAAACGGAGCGGGCGCTGCGCGAGGTGCTCGGCTACTGCCTCTATCGCGATCTCCGGCGCGGCTGGCGGGTGACGTCTCCCAACCTCGAACAGTGCGGACTGCTCGACATCGACTACCTGTCGCTGGCCGAGTTTTGTGCCGCGCATGAGGAGTGGAAGCACACGCACCCAGCCCTTGCGCATGCGAGTACAGGCGATCGCGAGCAGATCTGCCGCGTGCTCCTTGACTTCATGCGACGGGAGCTCGCCATCCGTGTCAACTACCTCGATCCGGTTGACCAGGAGAGCATCCGTCAGCTCTCCCGCCAGCGACTGACCGAGCCGTGGGCGCTCGACGACAACGAGCAGCTCGAACGAGGCCGGATCGTCTTGCCGCGTCCTCGCGGCGCATCGAGCGACGAGGCCGGACATTTCGTGTACCTCTCGCCTCGCGGCGGCTTTGGGCTCTTCCTCAAACGCCCGGGCACGTTCCAGGAGTGGCTTGAACAACTGAAGCTCGAGGACGTCGCGGAGATCATCCCGCAGCTCTGCGAGCAGCTCACCATCCCCGGCCTCGTTCATCGCACCTTGGATCCGCGTGAGGAGGGCGACGTCGGGGGCTACCAGCTCAATGCTGCGGCGCTTATCTGGCGCCCTGGCACGGGATCTTGCGGCTTCCACGACCCGGTGCGGGTGCCTCGCAAGCCCGATGACGGGTTGAGGACCAACCCGTTCTTCACCGAGTTCTACCGAGGCGAGACAGATGACCTGAAGAACCTCGAGGCGCGCGAGCATACTGCACAGGTGCCGAGCGAGGTCCGCGAGCGGCGCGAAGAGAAGTTCCGTAGCGCTGACCTGCCCATCCTCTATTGCTCTCCGACGATGGAGCTTGGCGTCGACATCTCGCAGCTCAACGTCGTCAACATGCGCAACGTCCCACCGACGCCAGCCAACTACGCCCAGCGCAGCGGGCGTGCAGGCCGGAGCGGACAGCCCGCCTTCGTCTTCTCCTACTGCTCTGCAGGCAGCCCTCACGACCAGTACTTCTTCAAGCGCCCGGAGAACATGGTCGCCGGCTCGGTGACGACCCCGCGCCTCGATTTGGGCAACGAGGATCTGATCCGCGCCCACGTTCACGCGATCTGGCTTGGCGCCTCAAAGCTCTCACTCGGAAGCTCGCTGAGCGACGTCCTCGATGTCAGCGGCGACACGCCGACGCTGCGCCTACTACCCAAGGTGATTGATGCTCTCGCCAACCTCTCGGCGCGTGAGAATGCCCGCGGCGCGGCGCGTGAAGCGCTCGGTGAGGCGATCACCGAGCTGGTGGCGCCGGATGGCGACCCGGAAGATTGGCTCGACCGTGTCCTCGTGCAGATTCCCACCAGCTTCGACAACGCCTGCCGCCGGTGGCGCGGTCTCTACATGGCCGCGCTGAACCAGTCGAAGCGACAACACCGGATCATTCTCGATCCTTCTCGCGATCCCAAGGACCGTGAAAGCGCCAAGCGACTCCGAGCCGAGGCCGAGGCACAATTGAGACTTCTGCTCGAGACGTCGGCCTCGACGCATTCCGACTTCTACAGCTACCGCTACTTCGCCAGCGAGGGATTCCTGCCGGGCTACAACTTCCCGCGACTGCCACTGTCCGCGTTCCTGCCCGGTCGCCGTCAACAGCAGGGAAGGGACGAGTTCCTCACCCGGCCACGTTTCCTCGCGATCAGCGAGTTTGGTCCACGCAGTATCATTTATCACGAGGGCTCTCGCTACGTCATTAACAAGGTGATCCTGCCTGTCGATGGGGACGAGAACAGCACCAACATCAAGCGGCGCGCCATCCAGTGCGAGAGCTGTGGCTACATCCACCCGCTCGAAGACGAGCCGGGTCCCGACCTGTGCGAGAACTGCAGTGCGAGACTGCCACCCGCATACGACAACCTCTTCCGCATGCAGAACGTGGCCACGAGGCGCCGGGACCGGATCAACTCCGACGAGGAGGAGCGCTTCCGACTTGGCTACGAGCTCAAGACGGGCGTCCGTTTCGCCCGTCGCGGTGGCGTCGTGTCGGCTAGACAGGCAGAGGTCATCGCCGAAGACGGTGCCCCACTTGCCACCTTGGTCTATGGCCATGCCGCTACGCTGTGGCGCATGAACCTGGGCTGGCGTCGGCGAAAGGACAAGGATCAAACCGGATACGTGCTCGATATCGAACGGGGCTTCTGGGCCAAGAGCCAGGTCGTCGACGACGACCCCGACGATCCGTTGTCGCCGCGTGTGGAACGCGTTGTCCCCTATGTCGAGGACAGTCGTAACTGCATCCTGATCCGCCCCGCGGGAGAGCTTGCTGCAGCCCAGATGGCGTCCCTCGAGGCCGCACTCAAGACCGCCATCCAGGTGCACTTTCAGCTCGAGGATCGCGAGCTCGCCACCGAGGCACTCCCCAGCTCGGACGATCGCCAGCAAATCCTGCTCTACGAGTCATCTGAGGGGGGAGCAGGTGTGCTGCGTCGCCTGGTCGAAGACCCGACCGCGCTGCCCGCCGTGGCGCGCCTGGCCATGGAGATCGGCCATTTTGATGCCGACACGGGCGAGGACCAGCGCCGCGCCAAGGGAGCGAGGGAGGACTGCGAGGCAGCCTGCTACGACTGCTTGCTGTCGTACTACAACCAGCGCGACCATCGGCTACTCGATCGCCTGCTGCTGCCCGGCATTCTGCAACCGTGGATTGGCGCCACCGTGCGAACCTCGCCGGTGCCAATCCCCCGCGACGACCAGCTCACGCGCCTACTCAACCTGTGCCAGTCGGAGCTGGAGCGACGGTGGCTGCGCCTGGTCGATCGACTCCAACTCAAGCTACCGAGCGATGCCCAGCGCCTCATCGAGAGCTGCAGCGTTCGACCGGACTTCCTTTACCGAGACGAGGGGGCTGCCGTCTTCATCGACGGCCCACGTCACGACGAACCCGAGCAACGAGCGAAAGACGACCGGCAGCAGGACACACTCGAAGACCACGGTCTGACCGTCATCCGCTTCCACCATGCCGGCGAGTGGGAGCCCATCCTGGGCCGATACCCCTCTCTGTTTGGGAGGCCGGCAGCCGAACCAGACCCCGTCGTCGCAGCCGAGTCACGAGCCCCGCGCTTCGAACTGGATGACTTCGAGCCCGAATGGCGCTCCACGATGATGCAGCTTGCGGAGTCCGAAGGAGTGGCGGTCGAACCTGGCAACGAAGTGATGTATAGCGGTCGCGTGCTTGATCTCGATCTTGCCACAGTCCATCGAGGAAATCGGACTGTCCGCTTGGTGGACGATGTGCGTGCCAGTGCCTCTGAAGTGGCCAATGCTTTGGCAAATCAAGGCCACCGGGTCGTTCGCGGCCAAGCAACCGAATCGACCTTTGTCTCTCGCGTACTCGCAGCATTGGATGAATAGTTATGGCAACAAACCTTCTCATCGCCCCGCAGCGCTTCGCCTCCCTCGGCCAGCTCACGGCAAACGATCAGGCTCGCGTCATCGAATTTATCACAGCTTTTCGGGCCAACCCCGCAAGCCCGGGGATCAGTCTGGAGCGTCTGACCCGGGCGCGCGATGAGCTCGTCGCGAGCTGGAACGGACGGCCAAGTCGATTCATCGAGGCCTTCGTCGGCGAGGCAGAAGGAGACCCGAGATGAGCTTCGACGTGGGCGCACTGGTGCGGGCGCGGGGCCGGGAGTGGGTCGTCCTTCCCGAGAGCAACGACGAACCGGGGCTTCTCCTGTTGCGCCCCCTGGGTGGGACCGAGGACGAAGTCACCGGAATCTACCTGCCGCTGGAGACCGTCGAGTCGGCCAACTTCCATCTGCCGGACCCGGCAAGCGATCTGGGCAACCACCTGTCGTGTGGCTTGCTTCGCGATGCCGTCCGGCTGGGCTTCCGCTCCGGCGCGGGTCCGTTCCGTTCGCTGGCCCGCGTCGCGGTGGAACCCAGGCCGTATCAGCTCGTGCCGCTGTTGATGGCGCTGAAGCTCGATCCGATCCGCATGCTCATCGCGGACGACGTCGGGATCGGCAAGACGGTGGAAGCCTGCCTGGTGGCGCGCGAGCTCATCGACCGCGGGGAGGTCCGCGGGCTTTCCGTTCTCTGTCCGCCGCACCTCGCCGAGCAGTGGCAGAAGGCCCTCGCCGAACAGTTTCACATCCACGCGGAGCTCGTGCTGTCGGCGACGGCGGCTCGCCTCGAGCGAAGTTGCCGGCAGGATGAGTCGCTCTTCGAAAGGTATGCCTTCACCGTGGTCTCCACGGACTACATCAAGAGCGACAAGAGGCGCGACGAGTTCCTCCGCACGAGCCCGGATCTGGTCATCGTTGACGAAGCCCACACTTGCGCCGCAGCACCGGGTCGAAGCGCGAGCCAGCAACGACACGAGCTGCTCCGCGCTCTGGTCGCACCCAACACGGAGGATGGGGCTTCGCGCCACCTCATTTTGATAACCGCCACCCCCCATAGCGGCAACGAGGAAACCTTTCGATCACTGCTGTCACTGCTGGACCCGCGCTTCGCCAGCCTCCCCGTCGACCTCTCGGGCGAGGAAAACCGGAAGCATCGCGAAGGGCTAGCCCGCCACTTCGTGCAGCGACGCAGGGCTGACCTCGAGGCGTACCTCGATACGGTCACACCTTTCCCGCAGCGGGAGATCGCCGAGAGCCACTACACCCTGACCGCTGAGTACCGCCGTTATTTCGACCGTGTCCTGGCTTTCTGCCGCGAGAGCGTGCTCGATGACACGCTGGAGAAGCGTCGGCAACGGGTTCGCTGGTGGTCCGCCCTGGCCCTCCTTCGTGCGCTCGCTTCCAGCCCTGCTGCTGCCGCGGCCACACTCCGCAGCCGGTCGGCGACGGCTGATGGCGAGACCGTAGAGCAGGTCGACGAAGAGGGACGCCGTGCCGTACTCGATCTCGACGAGGACAACGCCGAGGGAATCGACGTCATACCAGGCACCGAGACTGGGGAGGAGGAAGCGGGTGAGCGTGAGCGTCTTCTTCGTCTCGCCCGCGAAGCCGACACTCTCGCCGGCAAGGGAGATGCCAAGCTCGCCCGAGCCTTCGAGCTGGTAGAGCAGTTTCTAGGCGACGGCTACGCCCCGATCCTGTTCTGCCGCTTCATCCCGACCGTGGCGTACGTGGCCACTTTCCTGCGTGAAAAGCTCGAGCGCAGGGGCGTGGTGGTCGAGGCGGTGACGGGTCTGCTGCCCCCGGACGAGCGCGAGCGACGCGTCGAGGCCTTGGGGGCCCACGACAAGCGCGTGCTGGTCTGCACGGATTGCCTGAGTGAGGGTATCAACCTCCAGCAGCATTTCGACGCCGTGTTGCATTACGATCTGTCCTGGAACCCGACGCGCCACGAGCAGCGCGAGGGCCGGGTCGATCGGTACGGCCAGCCGCAGAAGAAGGTTCGGACGCTCACCTACTACGGGCAGGACAACCCGGTCGATGGCATCGTGCTCCAGGTCCTCCTGCGCAAGCACAAGGCCATTCACAAGCAGCTCGGCATCATGGTCCCCCTCCCGAGCGACTCCGAGGTCATCGAAGAAGCGATCCAGCAGGGGCTCTTTCTTCGTGGAGAGAGTCCCGTCCAACAGCTCAGCCTGTTTCCAGAGCTCGACAAGCTGTGGGACGCCGCAGTCGACCGCGAGAAGCGCAGCCGCACGCTCTTTGCGCAGAATCAACTTCTGGCGGCGGTGAACACCGAGGTCCGCGCCGAGCTGGACGAGGTCCGCCGTGTGATCGGCGCCGAGGCAGACGTCCGCCGGTTTACGCGCACGGCGCTCCGGACACTGGGCGCAGTCGTCTCCGGCGACGAGCCGCTGCAGGTGGACCTACGAGAGACGCCGCGCGCCCTCAGGGATGCAGTCGGTCACGGCGAGCGCTTGAGCGCCGTGTTCTCGGGCCAGCCGCGCAAGGGCTCTCTCCTGCTCACGCGCACCCACCCCGTCGTCGAGGGCCTCGCCGCCCACGTCCTTGAGACAGCGCTCGATTCGGCGCTTGTTGGGCCAGCTCGACGCTGCGGCGTCGTTCGGACCAGCTCGGTCACGCTGCGCACGACGCTGCTCCTCCTGCGCATGCGCTTCCACATCGTCAATCAGGGACGCGACGGAAAGGAACGTCCGCTTCTCGCCGAGGACCTGGTGCTGGCCGGGTTCACCGGAAGCCCCGAGCGCGCCGAGTGGTTGCCGTCCGACTCCCTGGAGGCACTGCTTGACCTAGGCGCTGACTCGAACATCGACGCGGAGCAGGCGCGAACACACCTCCGCCGCGTGATCGAGCGCTTCGAAGACCTGCTGCCGCGCCTGGATCAGATCGCCGAGGCGCGCGGCAAGGCCCTCTTCGACGCGCATCGGCGGGTACGCAAGGCGACCAAGAGCGGCGTGCGAGCCCTGAAAGTGGACGCCCACAAACCGGCCGACGTGCTCGGCGTCTACATCTACCTGCCGGCTGCCATGGGAGAACTGAGATGAGCGAGCGCGACGGACGTTCGAGTCTCAGAAAACGCGGCATGAAGCGTGAGCCTGGTGATTCATCCACGCTAGCAAGCGCTGATCTCGTGGCCGCTGGCGAATTCGACGAAGTGCTGGCCCTCATCGAGGCGGCCCAGCGCCGCGCCTTTCAGGCTGTCAACACCGAGCTGCTCCGGCTTTACTGGCAGCTCGGCGAACACATCAGCGTGAAGCTTGGGTCGGCCCAGTGGGGCGATGGCGTCGTCGATGTGCTCGCCCGAACCATCGCAAACAAGCACCCGAACGCACGAGGCTTCAATCGCCGCAACCTCTTTCGGATGAGACAGTTTTTCGAAGCCTATTGCAACGACGCGAGAGTGTCACCACTGGTGACACAATTGCCGTGGACCCATCACCTCATCATCCTCAGCCAGGCCAAACACCCTGAGGAGCGCGAGTTCTACGTCGTCGCGGCCATCCAGGGCCGCTGGAGCAAACGTGAACTCGAACGCCAGCTCCGAAGTGGGGCCGCACTTCGTGCTGCGCCCCTCCCACAAGTGTCACCAGCGGTGACACAACTCCATCCCGCAGCGCTGGCAGAGTTCAAGAATGCCTACAGTCTCGAGTTCCTGGGCTTGCCGCCGGATCACTCCGAAGCAGACCTGCACGGTGCGCTCTTGCGGAACCTAGGCCGCTTCATCAATGAGTTGGGACGGGACTTCTGCTTCGTTGGATCCGAGTATCCCCTGCAGGTCGGCCATCAGGACTTTGCGATCGACCTGCTCTTCTTCCATCGCGGCCTGGCCTGCCTCGTCGCCTTCGAGCTGAAAGTTCGCGCATTTCGCCCGGCCGACCTGGGGCAGCTCAGCTTCTATGTGGAGGCCCTGGATCGCGATGTGAAGCTGCCGCACGAGCGGCCCTCGATCGGCGTACTGCTGTGCGCCACCAAGGACGATGAGGTCGTCGAATACGCGCTCGCGCGTACCAGCTCCCCCACGCTCGTTGCCGAGTACCAGACGGCTTTGCCCAGCAAGGAGATCCTCCGCAAGAAGCTTCACGAACTCTACGCCCAACTCGTACCGGCCGAGGAGGCGACGTGCGAGGAGCCCGAATCATGAGCCGCCGCAACCACCAGTTCAGCAGCGTGCGCACCGAAGGCGGCCTGTTGCCCCAAGACGTGCTGTCCCGCATCCAGGCCGGAGACAAGAACCTGCCCGGGCTCATGCCCGATACCTACCACCTTGGACCCCACGAGCGGATCGGCGAGGCCGTCAACCGCGCTTGGAGCCGGTTGATCGGCGCGTGGCGCGCGTTCCAGGAGGCGCTGGGCAAAGTGCCCGACGCGGCCTTGGCCACGGGGCTCACCCGAGACCGGTGGCTCCTCCCGCTGTTCCAGGAGCTCGGCTACGGCCGTCTGCCCAAGGCGCAAACCATCGAGACCGAAGGCAAGAGCTTCGCCGTCTCGCACCTGTGGCACCACTCGCCGATCCACCTGCTCGGCGTCGGGGTGGATCTCGATCGGCGGCAGGCGGGCGTCGTCGGCGCGGCCAAGGCATCTCCGCATGGTCTGGTCCAGGACTTCCTGAACCGTTCGCAGCACCATCTGTGGGGCTTCGTCTCCAACGGCCTACATCTCCGTGTCCTGCGCGACCACCACAGCCTCACCCGCCAGGCCTACGTGGAGTTCGACCTCCAGGCGATCATGGAGGGCGAGCAGTACAGCGAGTTCCTCCTGCTCTGGATGGTATGCCACCAGAGCCGTGTCGAGGCCGACAAGCCCGAGGACTGCTGGCTCGAGCTCTGGTTCAACACTTCGCGCGATGAAGGCGTCCGCGCCCTCGACAAGCTGCGTGGCGGGGTCGAGAAGGCGATCGAGGCTTTCGGCACGGGCTTCCTGGCCAATCGAGCCAACACGAAGCTGCTCCAGGCGCTGGAGTCGGGCGAGCTCGACAAGCAGGAGTACTACCGCCAGATCCTGCGGCTCGTGTACCGCCTTATCTTCCTCTTCGTCGCCGAGGAGCGAGATGCGCTGCTCGCGCCGGACGCGGATGATTCAGCGAAGAGCCGCTACCTCCGCTTCTACGCCACGCGCCGTCTCCGCGAGCTGGCCGACAAGCGGCGGGGCGGTCCGCACGGCGATCTGTGGCGGGGGCTGCGGCTCGTCATGTCCAAGCTCGACGACGGCTGCCCCGAGCTGGCGCTGCCCGCGCTGGGCAGCCGCCTCTGGGGACCGACTGCCTGTCCGTGGCTGATGGAAGCGGAGTGCGGCAACGAGCACCTCCTTGACGCGTTCCGGCAGATGTCCAACATCGAGGAGGGGCGAACCCGCTACGCCGTGAACTGGCGCAACGTCGGCGCCGACGAGCTTGGCAGCATCTACGAGGGCCTGCTCGAGCTGCATCCAAGGATGAACAAGGAGGCCGGCACATTCGCGCTGGAGACCGCTGCCGGCCATGAGCGAAAAACAACCGGCAGCTACTACACCCCGACCGTGCTGGTGGACTGCCTATTGAACTCGGCCCTCGACCCGGTCCTAGACGAGGCGAGCAAGAAGCCGAATACCGAAGCAGCCATCCTCGACCTCAAGGTGTGCGACCCGGCGTGCGGCTCCGGCCACTTCCTGGTCGCTGCCGCTCGCCGCATCGCCAAACGTCTCGCGGCAGTGCGGGCTGGAGAGGACGAGCCCAGCCCGCGCGAGGTGCAACGCGCGCTTCGGGATGTCGTCGGCCGCTGTATCTACGGCGTGGACGTGAATCCCATGGCCGTCGAGCTGTGCAAGGTGAGCCTCTGGATGGAAGCCATCGAGCCCGGTCGGCCGCTGTCCTTTCTCGACAGCCACATCCAGTGCGGCAACGCACTGCTCGGGGCCACGCCGGCGCTGATGGCCCGGGGCATTCCCGACGAGGCCTTCAAAGCGATCGAAGGGGACGAGCCCCGGATGGCGAGCGCGCTCAAGAAGCGCAACCGGCTCGAGCGGCTCGGCTCGCGGCAGGCGACGTTGTACGAGGCCTTCGACAAGGCCGACGAAGCTGATGATGATCTGGTGAGCATCGTCGGCAGGGCGTGGGCTGTCGAGGAGGCTCCCGACGACGAAATTGGCGCGCTGCGGGCGAAGGAAGCGCGCTGGGATGAGTTCAGGCGCTCTGTGGAGTTCCGCGAGGGCTGCTTTCGCGCCGATACCTGGTGTGCGGCGTTCGTGTGGCCGAAGCACAGCGCCGAGCTGGTGACTGCTGCTGTCACGGAGGAACTGTGGCGGCGCTTGCAGCGTGATGCGTCGACGGTGTCAGGGCTGACGCGGCAGACGGTGCGCGAGCTGGCGCGGAGCTATCGTTTTTTTCACTGGCACCTGGCCTTTGCGCAGGTTTTTGGGGAGCTGCGAGGGGACTTCGACGAAAGGGAGAGCGCTGGCTGGACTGGCGGTTTCGACGTGGTGCTGGGCAACCCGCCGTGGGAGAGGATCAAGATCCAGGAGAAGGAGTTCTTCTCCGCGCGGGCCCCCGATATCGCAGCGGCCGTCAATGCGGCGGCGCGCAAGGAGGCTATCGCGCGGCTGGAGGCCCAGCAACCCGGTCTATGGGCGGACTGGCAAAATGCCCTGAGGCAGGCGGACGGTGAGTCCAACTTCGTGCGCGACAGCGGTCGATATCCCCTATGCGGGCGAGGGGACGTAAACACGTACAGCATCTTCTCCGAGATGAACCGAGGTCTGCTTTCACCCAAGGGGCGCGCTGGGTTCATCGTGCCCAGCGGG
>Ga0334884_1004181_pt1 | contig 15205 bp, 15 predicted proteins | sample GraSluR1_MG_7_FD_207215 | JGI IMG/M metagenome (GOLD analysis project Ga0334884, IMG submission 207215) | Sludge microbial communities from methane-producing bioreactor in Wageningen University, Netherlands - Granular Sludge_12_05 R1 | ecosystem: Engineered > Bioreactor > Anaerobic >...
GTTATTTTCCGGACGCGTTCCTCAAAAAGGGCCGTTGTCTTTTTCCTCACATCTGCCAGCTCTGCTATGAGCAGCTCGTTTTCTATCCCGCTTTCGGCAAGCGCACGTTCCTCGAGCAGGCGGATGTGGCGGGCGACACGCTCGAAGAGGCCCTCGTTGATGGCAGCAAGGTTCGGCGACGACACCTCTTCGGCCACCGCCAGGTCGAGCTCCTTCATCGTTCGATCCGCGGCGCGAGAACGAATTTGATGATGGCGCCCCCTATTTCAAAATTCATGAGGATGGGGGCGTCCATGCCGAGCTCGATTGAGATAGGGCCGGTGATGGAACCGGAAACGTCGGCGAGGTAGCTCAGATTAAACGTCGACTTGCAGGGTTCCTGGACCTTGAACTCAACGAGCGTCTCCTTCGTAATGCGCGTCTCGATGTCGCCGATGTCGCCTTCAGCGCGCATGACGAGGGCATCAGCGGTGGCCTCGAGAGCGATGTGGTCAGCGACGATGGAAGCGTCCTTGATGCCGTCCTTAAAGACGGAGGCGTCGATGCCGATGATGGCGCTGGTGGGAAAATTGGGCATCTTGAGCTGAGACTGCTCGGGGGTGTCGATGATGGGAAGGCCGAATCGGCGCGTCGATTCGCCAACAAAGGTCATAAAGAGCTTGTTCGTCTCCTCATCGACCTTGATGACCAGCATGTCGGTGGGTTTTCCCCGGCTCATGACACGGGACATCTCATCGACATCGATGCCGACGACGCGCTCAGAGCCAACCTCGTAGGAAATGAACTGGTCCTTCGGAAGCTCGAGGTCGATAAGGGAAATGTGGGAGGGGTCCATGGCCCGCAGTGTCATGCCGTCTGCCGTAAGCTTAAGGGGGGCCTCCTCGATGATGCTCCCGATAATCGAAATAATGCTTTTCCAGTTTTTGGCTTCTATTTTCGCTTCAAACATCGCTACCACCACTGAAATGAAGTTTTATTGTACCCTTATAAAGGTTTTCTTGGCTACGCTTCATAGGGTTATAATTCGGCATATTTTTGCAAAACAGGGAGCGACTTGTTGTAAAGGTCGATATTGACCCCCTTGGCGGGCTGGACGACCTCCGCTTCTATGGTGCCGCCGTAGACGCGGCCTATGACCCATACGACGTCGCCCACCGATGCCTGCCCTTCGGAAAGGGCTACTTCCACCTGCCCTGCCGCATCGGCAAGGACGGCTATGCCGCCATCAAGCGCCACAATGGCACCGAGAATGGCGACCTTAGCATGGGATGACACCTCATCAGTACGGGAAAGCCGCGCGGGAATGCGTCGCATAGGCGGCACTAGTACTCCCTCCACGTATGGCCGCATTTTGTGCAGCGGAAAAACTTCGTGGAGGGCTCATCGGCAGACCGGGTCTGGAGCTCCCACCAGTATGCTTCCAGATTCTTGCACTTGGGGCATTCCTCCCTCGTCTTGGGCAGGGTGTCGATATTTTCCTCTATGACGACAATCTTTTCCTTGGGCGCGGTCTTTTCTTTGATGGTAAACTTGCTTGACTCACCCTTCTCTAGTTCCCGGCAGTAGCCGCACTTCTTGCAAACGATAATCGTCTTTCCGTCCTTTTTTGTTGGCAGCATCAATGATTCGCACTCAGGACAAAATTCCACATAATCACCTATTATTCAAAAATACGATGAGAGACATAAAGGGGGAGGGGACATATAAACCTTTTGTCACCGCCTCCGTCCAGGGTAGAGAGCGGGAAGGGGCAACCAGCGTGAATACCGTTCTCGGAACAGGCGCACCAGGGGACCCAGACGCCCTGGGCCCTACGCATGCTGCAACCCTATTCCCCTGCCCCGCGCCGTGTACGCACCGCGATGCCGCGGGAGAAGAACGGGATCTCCCTCGGGGCAAGCTGGAGCCATCCCGAGCCCAGGAGGGTGTCGTCCTCGTCGACGACAAGCACCTCCTCCCCAGCGTAAAGCGAAGGGTCGACGCCACGGACGAACTTGGCAAACACGTCGCCGCGCTCCTTTACGAATGGTGCAACCTCATTGTCCACCACGACGCGGTACGTGGGTGCCGGCAGGATGCGGTGCAGGCGTTCCTGGCCTGCCTTGCCGAGGATGAACAGACCGTCCCTCGCTCGGAGGGTGGCGATGACATCGGTGCCGTCTGTGACCGAACGCACTCGGTCGGTGCGCGAATATGAGACCGTGCCCCCGTCAAAGAGGCGGGCGCCAACGCCTCTGCCGTACTGGTAGTCGGCAAGCTCCCGTATCATCACATCCTCATCCACATCAGCATAATACTCCTCCCCCATTTCCACATTAAAGGGGTAGGTGTGACAGAGCGAGGCGGGCATGGCCCCAAAGAGGGGGTGACGCAGGGTGACGGCGGGAGCCGGTAGACGCTCGGACGCCCGGGCCCGTGCCGTGGCAAAGACCGGCCGAGACCTCGACTCGATACCCGTATAAAACGGGGTGGATCGCTTCACGAGCGGATCGTAGGCCTGTATGAACCGCCGGTACTTTGACACTTCCTTGAACGCGAAATACAGCTTGGGGTGGCCACGCACCCGCATCTCCACGTAGTCCCACAGCGAGCCCTCGTGGATGGCCTGCCTGATACGGGCAAATTCCTCATAGGTGACGTGGAGATTGTGAAGGGAAAGCTCGCGGACCCGCTTTTCGGGTGGCAGCGCCAGGAGCGACTGCGGCGTGTGGCGCCTGCAGACGGGACACCTGCACGGAAGGTATGCCATCTCCTCAAGCTTTTTGGTACCCGAAACCGTGAGGTACCTGTTGTCCCGGGCATAGAGCACGTAGGCTGCCGAGTCGAAGAGGTCACAGCCGAGGAGGACGAAGAGGGAGAGCGCCATGGGGTGGCCGGCGCCGAACAGATGCACCGGCTTTGCGGGCGAGAGCTCCTGCTTCGCCGTGAGGACGATATCCACCACATCCTTGAACCGATAGTCGAGGAAGAGGGGCACGACCGCGCCGATGGGGTGGACTTCGAAGTCCATGGCGGCCATGGCCCTGGCAGATGCGCGGCGAAGGCGCATATGTGTCGATCCCTGGACCGTTCCGTTGAGATAACCATCCCGGAGCTCCCTCGCCTCCTTTGCTCGCGCTATGGTCGTTTCGAGCTCGCGCCTCGCCTGCGCATACGGCGTGTCGGGAAGGGTGGGTATGTCAAGCGACGTCGCCACGTCTACACCGATATCCCCCTGGAATCGGATAATATCGCTGTTGGTGACATCGACATCGCGATACTGCATAAGCTGGAACGACCCCGAATCGGTGACGATGATGCCCTCGTAGTCGAGCAGGCGGTGCACCCCCTGGGCCAGTGCCTTCTCCCGAAGCCGCGGCGAAGAGTGGATGATATAGGAATTCGTAATGATGATGTCGGTCCCAAACTGCTCCTTCATTTCGGCGGGGGATACGACAACCTTCCCCGGATTGATGACCGGCATGATAGTCGGCGTTTCCACCGCCTTTTTTCCCACCTGGAACTTACCGATGCGCCCCAGGCCGTCCTTGGCCTTTACCTCAAACATCGGGGCATCTTTGTATCAGCTCTTTAAGAATGCTTTGTCAGTTCGACGTCGGCCACCGCATGGACGACCCCCGGCGCGTACTTCTTGATGACCCTGGCGCCAACGACATGCGCCTCGACGCCTGCACTGTTTGCGGCCGGCAGTATCTGGTCGGCGAGGGCGTCAAAGAAGGTATCGTGTGGCACGGTCTGGTGGAAGTGGAGCAGGCACCGCTCATCAGCGTAGGAAAGGGCGGCGGGGAGGTACTCGTCCGTGGTATGGACATACCCCATGATGATGCGCCGTGCCGGGGGCCCGACATAGTTCCTGCAGTCGATGTTGAGTGGCGTGACCCTTCCCTCAAGCCGATTACGGGCTATGTTTTTGCATAGGTACCCAAAAGACACGGGATTCTTTTCCAAGGCAATCACCCGCGAGTGCGCATGCTTTGCGATGGGAAGGGAAAAGTAGCCAATGCCCGCAAACATGTCGAGGGTGAGGCCCCTGTCGGGCACATGCGCCATCCGGATGCGCTCGGCGATGTTCCCGGCAGAAAACATAAGACGGGAAAGGTCCAGCTCGTACGCCACGCCGTTTTCCCGATGGACCGTGGTCGTCCGCGAGCCACAGAGAAGCGTGTGCCCCGGCTGGCGGTACTCCCCCTGCACCGGCGCCTTTTCCATGACGGCGGCGGGGGCGAGAACGTCATAATACGCCTTGGCCACGGCATCCCTGTGTTCATGCAGGATGGGGGGAAGCGAGAGCAGGATGATATCGCCCACACATTCATACCGGCGGGGAAGGGCAGCCACCTCCTCGGGTGACAACCATGGTGAGAGAAGGGCGGCGATGCGCGCATAGTGGCGCTGTTCCATGTGCTCACGGATTCTCGATGGTGATGTGAACGGCACCGTCATTGTACTCGTTCAGGGACGAGATGAGGCCGAGAATCGTATTTCGCACAATGGCCTGTACAAACTTGTTCATCTTCACCTCGCGCTCACCGATCATGATGTGCACGTCCTGCTTGTACGTAAGGCACGAATCGATGGTTGCCTCCCCGTTTACGATGCTGTAGAGCATCTCCTCGCACGACATGCCGCAACCGCGGCAGTTGAGCTCGGGGATCTTCTCGAATGCCTTTTCCTCGATGAGGTCGACAAGCTGCTCGATCTTTCCGATGGAAACGGCCTTTTTCCCTTTGTAGTCCGTAATCTCATTGGCCACAAGCCCACTGATGGCAAAGACCTCTTGACGGAAGTCTTTTTCTAGCTCCTCCTTGTTCTTTGCTGTGAGCACCTTGGGTACCAGCGCCTGCCTGAATCCTTCCAGAACCAGGTAATCGGCATGGAAGAAAGGCATGACATCCATGAGCGCCTTTTTCTGCTTGTAGATGATGGACGTCTCCTTTTCGCTCATGACCCCGATGGTACGGGCGCCGGCCTTTGAAAACATGTACGAGTCGGCACCGGGGGTGTCGATGGTAAAGTCGGCGTGTGCAATCTGCTTGATGGCCGCAACGCTCTTTCCACGCCGCCGGAGCTCCCGGATTATGGAGGTGACAACGGCGGTCTTTCCTGAATTTTTGAATCCGTATACGGCAAACACTTTCATGATATCAGTGAGGGTAGGGTCGGGGGATTATTAATAAGTTTCCATTTCCCGCCACGTTTAGCGACTGCACGTGTCGCACGGGTCTTAATATATAGAAAAATATTTAACACAATAAAAAGGAAGGGAACGTGATACGAATGTCTTTCAGGGTCCATATAGCTAGGAGCGTTGAACAGGCGCTGCGCATGTTTGTGTCCATTCGCGACATATTTGCCCTTTACGGGTTCTACGCCCAAAAGGACGGTTCGCTCCAAGTAGTTGAAGCGGTGCCGGTGAAAGAGATGGGGGATCCCCTCACCTCCCTTGAGCTCAAGCGGGGGCCGCTCGACCTCGCGGGATGGGCATATGTGCGTGACCCCAACGAGTCGTTTATCCCCCTTGAAAAATTCAGGACCCAGACACGGATTCAGGATATCATGCCGCACGCCGTCATGTGCATCGTGGACCAGGACCCCGAAAAGGACATCAGGGCGCTGTGGATTCACGGCCTCAAGCTGGAGCGCGTGCCGGTTTCGGTCGAGGACACGCCGCGGGCGGCCCTCGATACCATCATCAGGCAGCAGCAGAATCTGGCGCCGTTTACCGAACAGGCAAAACCCGTCGTGGAAGATGTCCGGGAGGAACGCATCATTCCGACTAAGAAAGGCATGATCATTTCCCTCATGGACGAGATTGACGAAAAGATAGCATACCTGGCCTCATTAGGGAAGGATACACGGGAATATGAGGACTATTACCGGGCCAAGGAGCTTGCTAAGGAGTCGCTTTATGGCAGGGCGGCGTTTTATCTTCGTAAGGTGCAAAAGGTCATTGAGGAGGATGTCGTGCAGTACCGGTACAAGGACAAGTACGAACAGCTTCTCGCCACGGTCGAAGAACAGCTTCCCCCGGAACTCCGAAAAGCAACCCGCACCGACGAGCAGGACGTCCTCGCATCCATAGAAATGAGACTCAACAGGGCTGCGTCGCACTACCACGTAGAACGCTACAAGGAGGCCTATGCAGAACTGTCCTCTGCCTGTGTGGACCTTCCCTCGCTGCACAGAGCCCCTGCGCCACCGGAAGAACAAGGTGCGGCTGATGACCTTGGCGCCTATCAGGCTCTCTCAGACCTCCCCCTTATGGAGGAGATGCCCGCGGTGGCGTTCGATGAAGAGCCCGCACCGGTGATAGCGCCCCTCATGCGGCTCGAGGAACTGGAATCGGAGCGGAACAAGACCTCGCCCAAGACGCCGGGAAATGACATCCTTGCAGAGCTTGCGGCCCGCAGCGACCCCTTTGAGCGCATATCGTTCCTTGAGTCCATCCAGCGAGAACAACCGCTCAACGAATGGGTCTGGGGGGAACTCGGCGATGCCTTCTTTGAGGCGGGTGAGATGGAAAAAGCCATCGCCGCATACCGCAATCAGCTCAAGAGGACACCTGAAAACGCAATTCTTCTCAACAATCTCGGAATGATTTACAAGCTCCAGTACCACTACCGCCAGGCCATCGACTTTTTCAAAAAAGCCATCGATGCAGACCCGGGCTATGCCGAGGCACACTATAACTACGGCTTTATCATGTTCGAGGAAGGCGACTTGGAAGAAGCGATTGCAAGCTACGAGCGGGCGCTCGAGCTCAATCCGGACTTTAATCTCGCCAGGGATAGCCTCGAGGTCGCCACCAAAAGGCGCACATCATATGCATCACAACACCGGATTTCACTCCAGCACAAGGACGGCATATGACCTCCACATTCACCTCGATACCCACTCGGGCAGACGATACGATGCAGAGGACTACCTCGTTTCGCTTCTCGAGGCGGGGATTGGTATAGCGGGATTTGTATGCCATGATACCTGTGCCCCCCGCGGGGACACGGGCACGATACGGGCGCTCTTCGGCGCAGAGGTACGGCTTGTGCCAGCATGCCGTCCCCCCAAAGGGGCAGCGTACCTCCTCGGTCATGCCCCGCAGGGAATAGGATTCGAAGAAGCCCTTGTCATGGCGGCCGATGCGGGCGTGGCCATCCTTGCCCATCCGTTTTCTACCTGCCCAGCGCCAAAGGCGGCCTGGGACGGCATTCTCAAAACGGCACAAAGAGAGGGTGTGGCCATGGAATGGAACGCCGCGTACGGGGGGCCTGAACGCTTTTACACCGAAGCGCGAAGGCGGGGTATCGCCGTCACCTTCGGAAGCGACGCCCATGGGCCTCACGGCATCTCCCAAGACATCCCGTCCTTCGTTTCTCCCTTCCACGAGCTTTCTTTCCTTGCGGAGGGGGCGACATGAACCCGCTTACCGTGGGAGTCGGTTCGAAGAATCCCTCCAAGGTCGGTGCGGTGAAGATAATGATGGGTGCCTACGCCGACCGCGCGGGACTCGAAGGACGCGTTGATGTCACCGGCTACGACGTGCCCTCGGGCGTCCCCCCGCAGCCGCTCTCCTTGGATGACATCTACACGGGTGCCTGCAACAGGGCACGGGAGGTCATGACACGCCATCGCCCCCACTATGCGGTAGGCATCGAGGCAGGCATCTACCCGCAGGGTGTCCATCGCATCGACACGCAGTACTGCGCCATCCTTGACAGGGAAGGCATCCTCACCATCGGGCATAGCGGCGGATTCACCTACCCGCCATCCGTTGTCAAGGAAGTCGAGAAAGGAAAAGAAATAGGGGACATCTTTGCCACGCTCAGCGGCACAGAGGATATCAAGCACCGAGAAGGGGCGATTGGCATGCTCTCCAAGGGATGGATCACTCGAACGGAGTTCAGCTGCCAATCGGTGCAGATGGCACTCATACCCCGATTCGGGGTCCTTGAGGACGCCTTACTCCTTTGAGCCATACTGGCGAAGGACAAAATCTATTTGCATGTTGGACTCGGGGTCGAGCTCCACCTCTGATGCGGCATACACGGCCTCGGCGATGAACTCGCCAAGGGTCTTGTTGCGGTCCTTCTGGCAGATGCGGGCAAAAAGCACGCCGGCACCATAATCGATTGCTAGTTTTGACGCACCATCGCACGTCTCCCCGCAAAACAGGCAGGTGGTATCGTCTATGGATCCCTTCTTGTTGTATATGAGGATCTTATCGGTCTTGCGAGCCAGCGTCAGTTCCAAATCTCCCATGCGTTCACCACCTATGACTCGTGACGCAACCTTTTAAGCCTATTGGTTTTCGAAGTGGCGTTTGACGATACCCCCTTCCCTTACGTGTGAATGTGCCGACCCGTGCGGGCACGTATCGGCAAGAAGGCATGATTCGCACCGTGGGCGAACAGGCCGGCAGACTTGCTTGCCAAACGTCACAAGCAGCTCGTTTATGGGGACCCAAAGGTGCCGGGGAAGCACAGCCTCAAGGGCGGATTCCGTGGCTTCCGGAGAGGTGGTATGCACCCACCCGAGCCGGTTGGCAATGCGGTGAACATGGGTGTCCACGGGGATGGCATCGTCGCCGTAGGCAAAGACACGGACGCAGTTGGCCGTTTTGGGCCCCACCCCGGGCAGGCGCATGAGCCCCTCCTTCGTACGGGGGACGACACCGCCAAGGTCCTCGTCGATGATGCGTGCCACCTCGATGATGCGTGCCGCCTTCACCGAATAGAATCCTGTTGGACGTACGAGCGTCTCAACCTCTTCCAGAGGCGCATTCTTGAGCTCCCGTGGACCAGGAAATCGCTCAAAGAGGCGGGACGCCGCGGTATCGGTGGTTTCGTCCCTTGTACGGTGGGAAAGGATGGTCTTGATAAGAACCTGGAACGGGTCCCCGTGAAGCACGCCCGAAGGCAGCACCATGGAGCGTATTCGCTGAACCTGCTCGTCGATGGATGACATGCATCCAAAGGGGGAATGATATTCAAATGGTTTTCCATATGATGGCCTTAGGAATAGTTTTATCAATAAAATATATAATAATCACAGGTATCTATCGAACGGGAAGATGTGAGACATCATGGAATACTGGGACCCTGTAGAGACACTGGCACGAGAGGAACTCGGTTCGCTGCAGCTGCGCCTGCTCAACGAGACGCTGCACCACGCTACGTGCAACAGTCCCTACTATGCCGCCTCCATCCCTCGCGATTTACGCAGCCTCACGTCACTCGAAGACATCGCAAAGCTTCCCTCCCTTTCCAAGGATGACATCCGGGTAGACCAGGAAGCTCGCCCACCCCTTGGCAACATGGTTGCCGTACCGGAGGACGAGGTGGTTTACATCTCGGCATCATCGGGTTCTACGGGGGTACCTACGGCATCGCCCTTTACTTCGAAGGACTTCGACGAATGGATCGACTTTGAGGCACGCCTCTTCTTCTCTTCCGGGCTGCGGCGCCACCACCGCTACTGCCATGCCCTTAACTTCTCCCTCTTCGTAGGCGGGCCGTGCGTGCTTGGCGCCCAGCGCATCGGGGCGCTTTCCATCCATGCGGGAACACTGCCGTCGGAGCGCCTCATCATGGTCATCGACCAGTTCAAACCAGACACCATCTGGACAACGCCCTCGTATGCATGGTACCTGGGCGAGACCGCTGAGAGGATGGGATTCGACCCCGTAGCCTCCTCCATCAAGCGCATTTTCGTGGCAGGAGAACCAGGCGGTTCCATCGAAAACACGAGAAAGCGCATCGAGAACCTTTGGGATGCCAATCTGTACGACTACTACGGCATATCAGACATCTTCGGCGCATGCGCGGGAGAATGCACCGAGAAGGCCGGGCTCCACGTGGCCGAGGACCACCTGCTCGTAGAAGTGGTGGACCTAAAAACGGGCGAGCACGTGGCCGAGGGCGAGCGCGGCGAGATGTATCTCACCACCCTCAAGAAGCGCGCAAGGCCGCTCATTAGATTCCGGACAGGCGATATCGTGTCCTACGAAGAGGAGCGCTGCGCATGCGGCCGTACGCACCTTCGGCTCATGGGCATCCACGGCAGGGTTGACGACATGCTCATCATCAAGGGTGTCAACGTCATGCCATCGGCCATCGAGGCGATTGTGCGGTCGAACAGCGCACTCACCGGCGAGTACCGGCTGGTAGTCACGAGAGAAAATCACCTCGATGCCCTGACTGTGGAGACGGAGCATGTGAAAAGCTTCAAGGGCAATCTGGGGGTGCTAGAAAAACAGATACAGGGGGACATCAAGGCAACACTTGGCATATCGCCGCGTGTTGTCGTCTACGACGAGGACACCCTTCCCCGGGCAACGCACAAGGCAAAGCGTATCGTAGACCATCGCAAGGATGTCTGGAAACCCTGAAGTGGACGCACGAATTGCGCTCCCGTTCTTTTCTTAATTGCCTAATAAGATACCTTTATATAGGCACTTGCAAAGCGTTGTACATACTTTTTCGTGGTGAATACTCATGGCAGGAGAATACCAAGCCAGTGACATCCAGGTGCTCGAAGGGCTCGAGGCAGTACGTAAGCGGCCGTCGATGTATATCGGTTCCACCGACGCCCGTGGCCTCCACCACCTCGTGTACGAGGTCGTGGACAACAGTATAGATGAGGTGCTCGCAGGGGTCTGCACCGACATCACCGTCGTCATACGCAAGGACAACTCGATCACCGTCACCGACAACGGTCGCGGCATTCCCACCGGCATGCATCCCATCTATGGGAAACCAGCCCTCGAAATTGTCATGACAAAGCTCCACGCGGGAGGAAAGTTTGACAACAAGACCTACAAGGTGTCCGGCGGGCTGCACGGCGTCGGTGTGTCTGTTGTCAACGCGCTCTCTCTCTGGCTTGAGGCCAAGGTGCGTCTGGAAGGCAAGGTCTTTCTCCAGCGATTCGAACGGGGTATCCCCGCGGGGGAGATGGAGGTGGTGGGGACGACCGCCGACACGGGGACAGAAATTACCTTCCTTGCGGACCCCACCATATTTGAGACCACGGAATACGCCTTTGACACGCTGGCCAACAGGCTCAGGGAGCTTGCCTTTCTCAACAGCGGTGTGAACATCACGCTTATCGACGAACGCACGTCCAAGGAGAAAAACTTCTGCTATGACGGCGGCATCGTCTCTTTCGTAGAAAAACTCAACACGAACAAGGAAGTCCTCCACGAACCGCCCATTCTCCTCGCCAATGAGAAGGACGGCATAACGGTGGAGATAGCCATGCAGTACAGCACGTCGTACTCCGAGACCATCTACACCTTCGTCAACAGCATCAACACCATTGAGGGCGGTACGCACCTCAGCGGATTCAAGGCGGCGCTCACGCGTTCCCTCAACGACTATGCGCGGCAGAACGCCCTCATCAAGAACGGTTCCATTTCGGGTGACGACACGCGCGAAGGGCTCACCTGCGTCATCAAGGTGCAGATCCCCTCCCCACAGTTCGAGGGCCAGACAAAGACGAAGCTCGGCAACAGCGAGGTCAAAGGCATTGTCGAGTCCCTTGTGACACAGTCACTCGGGGAATTCCTTGAGGAGCATCCCGCGGTCGCCAGAAAGATTATTGAAAAGGCTATCGTCGCATCGCAGGCCAGGGAAGCTGCACGAAAGGCCCGTGAACTCACGAGGAGAAAAACGGTGCTCGAGTCGACGTCCCTGCCGGGGAAACTGGCGGACTGCTCGGAAAAGGACCCCGCGCTCTCGGAACTCTTCATCGTCGAAGGGGATTCGGCAGGCGGTTCGGCAAAGCAGGGCAGGGACCGCCATACCCAGGCCGTGCTCCCGCTCAGAGGAAAGATCCTCAATGTGGAAAAGGCACGCCTTGACAAGATATTCAAGAACAAGGAGATTTTCGCGCTCATTACGGCCATCGGCGCCGGCATCGGCGAGGAGTTCGACCTCTCCAAGTGCCGATACCACAAGATAATCATCATGACCGATGCCGACGTGGACGGGGCACATATCCGGACGCTCTTGCTCACGTTCTTCTTCAGGTATATGAAGGAGCTTATCGACGCTGGATACATCTATATCGCCCAGCCGCCGCTCTACAAGATAAAGAAGGGAAAGCGTATGGAGTACGTCTATTCGGACGAGGAAAAGGACCGCCTCGTCACAGAAATGGAAAAGGGTTATGAGATCCAGCGCTACAAGGGCCTGGGTGAGATGAACCCCGATCAGCTGTGGGAGACGACCATGCACCACGGCCAGCGAACGCTCCTGCGGGTGACCTCGGAAGATGCCATTGCCGCCGATGAAATCTTCACCATTCTCATGGGCGAAAAAGTGGAACCGAGAAAAGAGTTCATCCAGACCTACGCCACATCGGTCAAGGTCCTGGATATCTAAAGGACACCTAGAGGTACAGCTCGCTGTCCTGCTTTACCTCTTCACCACCCATTTTTATGACATAATCGGCAGCGTTTTGCAGTGCCACGGAAAAGCCTGGTTCGGCGCCGATGACAATCGTCTCCTTGCCATGCTCCTTGGCCTTTATGAGAACGGGAAGGAAGTCGGCGTCGCGTGTGGCGAGTGCAATGGTGTTGATATTTTCTAGGTATATGATGTCCATGGCCTCAACACCAAGGCGCACGTCGGTGTCCCCGGTGACGATGATGACATCGAATCCCTGATTCGATATGGCCTCGATGAGGCCCTGTGAAGCAAATTGATTGAGAAACACCTTGGCGATACGGATGTCGCCCAGGTCATCGAGGATTCTTCTGATGTCTTCGAGGTCTATGGAAAACTCCTTGCGCAGGATGTTGGGGCCGTCGACAAGGAGCCCAATCCTTTTTTCCTCGCGCTTCTCCTTACGGTACATGGACCCGACGTAGCGGGATATGCCCTTGCCAGCCGTCTTAATATTTGTAAGGTTTGGCATTCTTCTCACCGAAATAATAGCTGCAATACCTTTAGTATCATGTCAAAACAATAAATAATTATCTCATACCGAGGAATACCGTTCAGAATCCCCTTCCCTCAAGACGCTGATAGATTATATGGGCCAGACATTCGAGATTGACCACATCCTCCCTGTTGTACTGGATAAGGGTTTCAAGGGCGTCGGGGTCGCCACGTGTGTGCTGGTGCCAGAGCCTGACGGCATCCCAACCCGAAAGGCCGTCGGTCTCGTCAGAGCGTCCGATGCCCATCTCCTTCTCGATGCGCTTCAGGCCGCCGGACAATCCGACACGCTTGCCGGCAAAACAGAGGTCATAGTGGAGCTGCGGCATCGGCACCCCGAATTCACGCTGGAGGACGGGAACGTCAAATCCCCTTCCAAAAAACGTCACGAGAAGCTTTTTTCCTTCCAGGGCTGCCGAGAGCGTTTCCGCGCTCAGATCGTCATCGCGCACCAGCACGCGAAAGTCCGACCCGTCGTAGATGCCCACCATGGTGGTGACATCAGAGGCGGAGCTCCCGGTGGTCTCGATGTCAAGGTACGCCACCGAGTCCTTAAAGGCCTCATAAGTCCGCCAGTGCTCACCAGAGGGAAGACGGTATGAAAAGAATACCTCGTTCCTACATGCAAGATTCGCCTGTGCCTTTGCCAGCTCGCCATCGTAGAGGGCTTTGCGGGCCGGGGCGATGCGTGGTATGTGCTGGCACTCCCTAAAGGCATCCCACGAGGTGATGCCACGGCGCCAGATGGCCTGTTCCATGTACTCGCCGATACCGTCAAGGATGATGAAGCTGCGCCGTATCATAACCCTAGCTTTTCTTTCGTTCCTTAAAAGCGTTATCTCGCCCCCCGGATTGGATGGGGTGTTTGTCGTCCCCTGCAGTGCAGGCCGGTATCGTCAAATGAGAACGCAAGGGTGGCAAAGGAAAGAGCGGCTCATTCCTCGAGGGAGGGAACCCGAAGGCATACCTGCGCCCAAGGGTGCGCCCGAAGCTCGCCAAGACGCCGGATAATGGTGACATCGGAACCAATGCGCGCCAAAACGGCGCATAGGGCGTCAAAGGGCCCGGTGACCCGCGTCCCGAGGCATCCGCCCTCCGACCAGAACGCCCGCAGCCACGACCTGCAGTCAAGAGGAAGGAGGTACGGGGACAGCATTCCAGCAAGCTCACGCTCTTGACACAGGGCCTCGAACACCAGGGCGTCAAGAAGCGTGGCAACGTGGATTGACGTTCCGGTACCCCCCCTGAGCCCCGCAGCGGCGGCGGCACAGAGTATATGTGCGTAGTCCACAAGCGTCTCCACAACACGTGTCGCTTCGGATGAAAAGGGGATGGCCGGCAGTTCGCCCAGCTCGTACGGCTTGACATTGTAGGTATGCGAAAAGAGGGAGAAGTACCAGTTGTACGTGGAACTGTTGAGAAGAGCGCACAGGAGGCGAGAACGCATACCTTTGAGAGGATAGACGATGCGCACGCCGTTCGTAGGGACGACCCTGCCGGGATGGAGAGCAAAGTGCAGCTTTTTCACCTCGCCGCGATGCGCCATTTGGCGCCCCACCACGGCATCGTCGGACTTCAGGAAGTCATCAAGCGTCATGGGGTTACCCTCAGGGCCCCGGACCATCCGCGAGGACAGCTTGTGCCATCCGGCCACCCATCGCTTGGGGGATGGCGTCGGTGAGAGGTCCACATACCAGTCCTTGATGTGCGTAGACGAAAAGGCCAGCATCTCTGTCTCGCGGGACGTGAGATGGGCGCGGCCAAGGGACTCGTCGATAACACCGACCCGCGAGGAGAGGAAGGATTCCAGGGGCTCAAAACGCGCGGCACGTTCAAGAATCTCCAACTCCACAGCAAGGTTGACAAAGCGCGGGACACGCCACAGTGACGACCAGGCCACCACTGTTTCATGCCTAAGGCGGAATGATTCGTCCCCCTTGGCAATATGGAGCGCCGCGTTCCCGTCGGGAGCAATGTAAGCAATACGACCATCAGGTGCCGGCGTGCCGGAACAAAAGACAGAAAGCTCGTAGTGTGTCCCCGCACCGAAAAAAAGCTCGGAATCCGCAAGGCCAAGGAACGCAAGATACCGACAGCCGCGAGAAAGAAGCTCCCTGCGGAGATGCTGGCTTTCCTTGTCACCCCAAAACGTGACAGGTATGACAAACGATATGCTCGTGTCGTCATCGGCCAAGGACAAGGCACGCATGAGAAAGAGCTTGTAAAGGTCAACGTTTCCCCGATACGACGGGAACGCATGGGCGTACCGG
>Ga0334884_1004184_pt1 | contig 15197 bp, 14 predicted proteins | sample GraSluR1_MG_7_FD_207215 | JGI IMG/M metagenome (GOLD analysis project Ga0334884, IMG submission 207215) | Sludge microbial communities from methane-producing bioreactor in Wageningen University, Netherlands - Granular Sludge_12_05 R1 | ecosystem: Engineered > Bioreactor > Anaerobic >...
GTGGATATAGTCCAGGTCGCAACACTTGGGTGGATTCAATTTTATACGTCACCTCATATTTGTGTTTGTATTTGGATGGACCGAATCATCTAAAAATCTTCCGTCAAATGCGTAAGTCCTAAAAATAAGAAATCGCTGTTGACAAGCCTATTGACAAAGCGGCATTTTCCAATAATATCCTAAATTTGCTCATATTATTTTTTGGCTCGCATACTGGCCTACGCGAATGAGGCGAATTAGATTGAGACCTCCTTGAGCCCCGCGAGCTATTATGGTTGGTCATGAAGATCATCTCCAAGCATCACCCATAATTATCACATGGATTATGCAACCATAGCGTGCTAAAACTATTTATTACTTTCTGCCTATTATAAAGGAAGAGATGCCCCATAAGAGCACAATCTATCTCTAAGCAACGCTGGTAGCAATTTTCTATTGGATCAGCCTTGAAAGCAGACTGCTTATGAAATAGCAAATCTTCGGTTATGAATCTTGTATGAGATTGCTAATACCGGGCAATTCTTCGATCTTAAAACTGGGCGGGAGGCCCGTGATTCTTTACCCGACAACCGCCCCCGAGGCGGAGGAGGCGGAGATCGAGGTGAGGGATCCCGTCGGCGGCGGCGGGAGGGCTCGGGTGGTCCTCCGCCCCGTGGATTTATATAAACTGAACGATTTAATCTCCGACGGTCGGGCTTACCGGGACCGGGCGGAGTACGCCCGGCGGCTCGCGTTCGGGGATTGAGGAAATGAAATCCTGTTTACGCCGTCCGTCTCCGTTTTTGACAGCGCTCATCATGGGGATCGAGGACGAGATGCAGGGTTGAGGTCGGGGCTTAGACGCGAAAGCCTTCGTGTTTCAAGAATAGATAAAACAGATCCGCCAGGAGGGCTGGCTCATTTCGCTTTGCTTCATCAGAGGCCTATCTTCGCCTTTATCTCGGCGATATCCCTTTCCATCCTTTCCATCCGCGCGGCGTGGATGGTGCCCAGGTCCTCTCTAAGTCCGCGCACCTGGTCGACGGTTTCATCCTGCTTTTCGAGCATTCTATCCATCTTCTCGTCCATCCTCCCCATCCTTTCGTTCATGCTGATGAGGATGGGGATCGCTTTATCCATCTGCTCCACTGTGCTCAAGGCCGTCGCCTCCTGAAGGGTCATCACCAACCCCTTGAAATCCTCTATCCTGACCTCCGAGACCTGAGCATGCTCTGGACGACGGGTGAGGAGAAACTCTTTGAGGCTTGATATCTTATCCTCTTCGGCCTCGGCCAGGACGACCACTGCGTTATCTGATACGTTCAGGGCTGCAAACCTCTCAATCCCCTCGATGATGGCCTGGTGCATCAGGAACACTCGGTAGCCCACCCCCTGCACCATCGGACCTGTGATCACTGCCTTTATCTTCATTTAAGATCAACCATTTACTGGCCACCAATGTTATTTGATTTTTTGGTCCCTGATTCCCCACGTCAGAATCAACCTGCTAGACCACGAGGGGGCGCGGGGGGAAGGTCAGCGATCCTCTATCCGACGACCTTCGCTGAGGCGGAGGATGCGGAGGTCGAGGTGAGGGATCCGGTCGGCGGCGGGGGCGGTCGGGAGCGGGGGGGCGTACGCCCGGCGGCTCGCCTTCGGGGATGAGATCCCCTCTCTGGGAGAGAACCTCAGAAACGGCGGTCCGGGAGAGTCCAACGATAGATGGATACCCGGATGAGCAGGTCAAAGGGCGCGCCGTCGCAACGCCCCGGGACCCGAGCCAAAAGCCCCTCCCTCTCGTTTGGCCCAAATCCTCCAGGCCGATCCAAGATGGAGGAGGGGTCGTCCCGTCACTTTCGAGATCTACATACGCCGCATTCGGGGCCTTACACCCTCCGTGGTGCAGATGGAGAAGATCTCTCTAATAAAAATAAATTCTAAATCAGTAATTTAATATACTATAAAAAACAGTTGATTAGTAGTATGTCAGACGACCCCACTCCCAAATTAGAAGAAGAATTGGAGATGAGAAGATGGGCAGAAGAACGGCTGGTCAAGCTTGGAAGCCTCTTGGAGATAGCAGAATCGAGGGACATCGACGTCTCCGGCGCCAGAACCAATTATTATGCGGCTCGAGATGAGCTATACACGAAGAAAGAGCCCCTCAAATCTATCGAAGATACAGATAAAGGAATGGAACAGCTTACAAGAGAACTAAATAGACATAAGTTCAAATTCTTTGGTCTTCCCAGATGGACCTACCTCTCCTTCGTCATCGCCAAATATGGTCTCTTCTCGATGTTCTATGGGATGGCAGCGGCGATCTTCTTCGGATATCTCCTCGTATTCAAGGATACTGATGGAATTATCCTCAACGTTCCCCTCTGGGCGGCCCTAATAGCGGGACTTGGGGCGTCGGCACAAATCATGGTCGGGACGGTAGAGGATATTAAGGCGTACGGCATCGTCCGGGAATATAAGAGGCTCTGGTATACATCCCTCCCCTTCCTGGCGGCGATATTCGGCTTCATCGCCTACATCCTCACAGACCTCGGGACGATGACGACAGCAGGCGGCACAGCTGTCAGCTCTTTGAATGCCACTGGTCTCGGAGTCTTAAACCTCACAGGGTTGGAAGGTGCTCAACTTACTGCCAACAATTCGATTCTGAACGCTTCGAGGGCCGATAGCCTTGTGGCTCAAGACGTAACGTCCTTTGAGGCGAGCATAGGCGACAACACGAGGATTCTCTTCTGCTTCCTGGTAGGGTTCGCTACGAACGCCTTCATCGAGAAGCTGGGAAAACTGTCTGAGAAGCTATAAATCCCCGCCAAACGTCGCCGGTGGCGGGGGGGTTAATGAACCCTCGGTCTTGACAAAGCTCGCTGGCGACAACCCCATCGGCAGCGTCATTATGGCAGAAGGTGGCCGGCTCATCGAGGAGTTCGCCGGCCCATTCTGCCTGGTAAGAGGGGGCGGCTATCAGTTCATTCCATACAGCATCCGCTATAAGCTTGTACAAAATCTTCTCTCTTGTTGGCGATTATTTAACGAATATCCTAAAGCCTTCTATGCTTCCGGTCCTCGGACCGGCTACCGAAGGCGTAGTACCGGCTCTGGTCGATGAGCTCCGCCAGCGCCTCCTCGGAGGCCCCCTCGCCGCCCCGGCCGCCGGGAGAGAGGATCTGGGCGATCTCCTCAAGGGTCGGGGTCTCCGCCTCGCACTGGGATATGATCCGGGATATGAGGCCTATGAGGGGGTCGACGGAGGGGCCGGAGGTGAGGAGGAGAAGGAGGACGTCCCCGTGGGTGAGGTGGTAGTCCTTCGCCATCTTCGATAGGGTGAGGAGAGCGGAGATGGAGATGCCCCGGACGAGCCCCGCCTCGTCCCCCCGGGCGATCACCCCCTCGACTCGGAGGATCTCCGAATCGAGGGCTACGAGGAGACCCAGGGAGGTCATCCTTCCCTCTGGATCCGACGATCCTTCGCCCTTCTCCGCTGCCTCCACCACCCCCTCCGTCGCCGGAGGGGCGGATGAGATGGAAACGCCGCTCTCGATCCTCTCGACGATGGATCCCAGGTCAGCCTCCACCCCCTCGCCGACGACCTCCAGGAGGAAGCTGACCCCCGAAGGGGAGGCCCAGCCCCCGCCCTCCGGAAACCTCAGCTCAAACCCGAGGGACGCCCCCAGGCTGACGACGAGGTCTTCGAGAGCGAGGCGGTATTCGTGCCCCTCCCCCTTCAGGGCCGAGGCGAGGAGCTCTCCGATGGCGTCGGGGTCTTTCGCCGACTGGAGGAGAAAGGCTCGAAACCTCTCTCTTGACTCATCCCTGGAGAGGTCGCCTGTCAGGGCGAAGACCTGGTCGAGATCGATATTCATCGGTGGAGGTTTATCGAGGCCGGTTTAGATATAGCTATCTCAAGGAACCGGCAGAGGATGATCCCGGGACTTGGAGATCTATTTGCGATCCCAGTTCATCTCTACCGTCATTTTTCGATTGATTCAAATAGGCCGAGCCCCCAACGGGTGAATGATGCGACTTTTGGGCGCCGATGAGGCGGGGAAGGGTCCGGTGATCGGCTCAATGTTCGTCGTCGGCGTCGTCGTCGACGAGGAGAGGCTCTTCGATCTGGCGGCGCTGGGGGTGAAGGACTCAAAGCTCCTCGCCCCAGCGAGGAGGGAGCAGCTCGCCGCTAGGATCGAGAAGATCGCCCGGGACCGGTACGTCCTGGAGGTGAGGCCGGAGGTGATCGACGAGCTCCGCCAGCTTATGACGATGAACGAGATCATGGTAAAGAGCTTCTCAAAGGTGCTGGAGAAGCTCTCGGCGGACAGGGCGATCCTGGACGCCGCCGACGTCGACCCGGAACGATTCGCCAGAAGAGTGAAGGAGGGGAGCAGAACCGGGATGGAGGTCGTCGCCGAGCACAGGGCAGATAAAAACCACACCGTAGTGGCCGCAGCCTCGATCCTGGCCAAGGTGAATAGGGACAGGTCGGTGAGGGAGATCGAGGCGGCCGTAGGAAAGGTGATCGGGAGCGGCTACCCTTCAGACCCGGCCACCATCCGTTTCCTGGAAGGATGGACGAAAGAGCACGGAGACCTTCCGCCCTTCGCAAGAAAGAGCTGGAAGACGGCGGAGAGGATAAAAGCTAGATTTATATAGACTTCCCGGTGTTGTTGGGCTGAGGGATAATATTTGGATATCGAGGATACGCTGCTCATGATCCCCGGACCGGTCAAGGTGCCTCAGAGGGTCCTCCGGGCCATGTCGAAGCCTATGATCAGCCACAGAAGCGCCGACTTTGAGACGATCTACGAAGACTGCAGGTCGAGGCTCAAAGAGCTCTTCGAGACGAAGAACGATGCCGTCGTCCTGAGCGGCAGCGGTACCGCCGGCATGGAGGCGGCCGTCGGCGGGATCATCGACAAAGAGGATAAGATCATTACCGTCACCAACGGGAAGTTCGGCGAGAGGTTCACCGAACTCGGCGACAGGTACGGTACCGCCGTCCTCCTGGAGTTTCCCTGGGGGACTCCCTTCGATCTGGACCGGATAGAAGCTGCCCTCGAAGAAGGGGCGAAGGCGATATCCATCGTCCACAACGAGACCTCCGTCGGGATCGTCAACCCGGCGAAAGAAGTGGGGAAGCTGGCGAGAAGATACGATGCCATATTCATCGTCGACGGGATATCTTCCGTCGGCGGAAACGAGTTTCTCACCGACGAGTGGGGGATCGACATAGCCATCACCGGATCTCAGAAATGCCTCGCGGTCCCGCCAGGCCTATCCATGGTGACCGTCAGCAAGAGGGCCGAGGAGATGCTGGAGGACGGGAAAGGAGGCTACTACACCGACCTCAAGGCTCACCTCGATAAGTCGAGGAAGAACCAGACGCCTTACACCCCTGCGGTCTCCCTCTTCTACGCCCTCCAGGAGGCTCTCACCATGGCAGCAGAAGAGGGGTTCCCTGAGAGGCGGGCTCGGATGGCCGGCCTCGCGAAGGGGGTGAGAGAAGCGGCATCGGCCCTGAATATCGAGCTCTTCCCCCAGGTGAACGAGCACTCCACCTACTCCAACACCGTCACCGCCATGAAGATGCCTGAAGGGATCACCGACGGCCAGCTTCGAGGAGGGATGAGGAAGCGCGGCGTCGTCGTATCGGGGGGCCAGTCGGCCCTGAAAGGTAAGATCTTCAGGATCGGGACCATGGGCGCCTGCACCGAGGCCGACGTCCTCAGGACGATCCAGACTCTGGAGCTGGTCCTGGCTAAGGAGGGCGTCATATCCTCCCTGGGCGCAGGGGTTGAGGCGGCGAGCAGGGCGATCGACGGGTGAAGCCCTCGCCACCTTTTTTTCCTCCTGGCAAAGAGCCCCTCAAAAAGTCCATCCGTTAACATTTAATAGAGAAATCTCTCATTTGAATTAGATACAATTTCAAAAGTCATCTCCGGCCGTCGAGCTATCATAAATCTAGGGGGTTTGTAGAAGCTTGAGATCTTTAAAATGGACGAGGAGGGCGGCGGCATTCTTCATCGTTGCCGTCATCGCCCTCGGGCCAGCTCTGGGCCAGCTGGAGGCCTCTATCAGTTTTCTGCAGGTTGGCGCCGACAAGACGCCATTCAACGTAAATCAGCCCATCGTCTATAAGGTTCACCTCACCAACAGCATGAGCAGCCCCATGCGCTACTCTCTGGAGCTGGAGGTGGGGCCCGACTACACCGATTATTCAGCATCAAAAAAATACACCACTGACATCAGCCTCACAGCCCGCTCCTCTCAAGACGTCAACTTCGACGTCAACTTCAGGGCGCCGGAGTTGAGCCGTGGAAGTTTTGGAAGATGGGCCTCCGACGATAACGAGACCAGCACCTGGGAGAAGAGCTGGTACAGGGTCATCATCACCCCCCTCGTCGGAGATCCGGTGACCTTGGATGGGTACGACGGCCAGCCCCCTCTCATCAAGATGATCACCTTATACAGGAACCCCGAGGTCTCTCCCAAGATGGGGACGGACGATACCCTCTACAGCTATAGGATCGACCTCTTCTCCAGCGCCGAGGACGCCGTCTCTCTCCAGGTCGCCCCAGAGTTGATCGGCCCGTGGGAAGATCTGGGGGGCCAAAACTACACCAACGTAGGCGCCTGGCAGACTTTGAGGTGGGACGAGGTATCCCTGGAGTTCGATTTCATACGTGCCCACTATAGGTTTTCCGGAAGGAAGCAGACTGAGGCGTTCGAAGGACCCTTCTGGCCGATAGATTACGAATATGGGAACGCCAGCGTCGATCCCGTCGACGGATTTTCAGGTTCGCCCTTCACCTACTCTCTGGACTTCAACGGATCAAAGAACCTGGACGTGGGCCTCAACATCTGGGACATAGATCAGAACCTCTTCAGGCTCGTCGAGAAGAAGAGGTACACCGACGCCAACCGATGGCAGAGGTTGGAGTGGACCGGTGCCATGCCCAGCGAGACGATAGGCTCGGAGGGGACTTCTTCATACTACTTCAGCTTCTACTACCCCGGTTCTGAGAGCCCCCTGGCCACCAGTCGGGAGGAGGAGGGGAAGGTGTATCTCGGTCCCGAGATCGTCCTGATAAAGTATGAGAACGTCTCCGTCTCTCCCGAGAGGGGATCCTCCGTCTCACGGTACACCTACTCTGTGGACGTAGAAACCGCCCTTCCGGTCTGCGACATCGAGCTTCAGACCAGTGAGCCGGGATCCTCCATCTGGCGATCTCAGGGGATCGCCACCTACAACGGAGACCCTCGGATCAGCTGGAGGGACGTATCCTTCGACGGTGACGCCGCCGGGGACGTCAGCTATAGGTTCATCAGGGTTGCTTCACCCCCATCGATTTACCAGGGACCAAATCTGTTCAAAGAGTCGATCTCCGGGAGGGCATCGCCCAAGAACGGATCCCTCGGCTCCTGGGACGCCGCCTTCCACCCTCCGGGGGAGAGATTGATCAGATCACCATTCGTCTACACCATGGAGATGGACGCTCCGGAGAGGACAGAGCCCCTGGTGGTGAAGCTGGAGGTTTACGATCCCGTCCGAAAGGCCTGGATCGAGGCGGGCAGACCTCAAAGCCTGAACGTCACAGAGATCTCCACGAACTTCACGATAGATCAGCTACCCTTCGCCGAGCCGTTCCTCGGGGAGTCCAGGTTCAGGTTCCTCTCCGGGACCAGGTTCCTGGACGGCGAGGAGGGATACTCGGGCCCCAACATGGTGGCAAACTTCAGAAACAAGACCTGGAACGTGACTTACGACAACGTCCGGGGCGAGTACGTCTACACCTACGGCGTTGAGGTCCGCTCATCTTTGAGCAGTTTATCCGTCGATCTCGTCACCACCATGGACCGGACAGCATGGACCCTGGCAAACGATCCGAAGGTCTACGCCTCTGATGCCACGGAGTGGAAGAGGCTGGAGTGGAGAGGTTACCCATACCATCTGGAGGTAGACTTCACGCCTATCGGGGTTTGATATGAAGAGACTCGCAGCATGCATCATCATAATTCTGCTCTTCCTCCCCCTGGCGGCCCAGGCCCAGGGGGTGAGCCCATCGCCGCCCAAATCCACACCATCCTCCTCGGGAGGGAGCAGTGGCGGGGAGTCCAGCAGCTCCAGCGGAGGGAGGAGGGTAGTACAGCTGGACCTGGACAGCATGGTAGGGAACATGGAGAAGTGGAAGCAGGATGATCCCACCAAGTTCGAGTACCTCAAAAAGCTCCTTCACATACCCTTCGTCCCGCCCAAGGAGTACGCCCCTCCCACGGTCCTCGTCTGGTACCCATCGGGTAAGGGCGAGATCACAAGAAACGACAAGCTGGATATCTACGCCTGGGTGAAGAACGACAACCCCATAGAGGTCCGTTCGGACGTTTACCTCTGGCTGGAGGCGAAGGGCCCCGGAGAGGAGGAGTTCACCAGGATAGGATCTCAGAGGGTGATCCTCGCCAACGAGTACTCCGAAAAGACCAACGCCACCGTCAGGGACTGGTCTTCTATCACCCCATTCATCGACTCCCAGGAGGTGGGGAATGCCACCTTCCGGATATGGTTCAACGACATGCACAACACCTACTTCACCGACACCATGTACGCCAAGCCCTACCAGCAGGATGACTATTACAGCGTCCTCCGGCTGGACCTGATCAACAGCCCCCCAAAGGTGGACGAAGATAGCATAAGGGTCAACCCATTCAGGGCCAGGTACAACGATCCCATCCGGTACGAAGCCCGGTTCGTCGACACCGACGGAGACGCCGTCAGCGTTACCCTCCACATCTTAGACGACCAGGAGAAAGAGGTCTGGAACTGGACCCAGATCGTGAGGTCTGGAACGAACGTCACCTTCATCGCCAGCGAGTACGGCTTCTTCGGGGAGGAGGACGCGGGTAAGAACTTCTCTTACTTCTACACATTTGGCGACGGCCTCAACTCAAACAGGACGGCGATCCATTCAGGACCTCGCCTCCTTGCGAGCCCCAAGATATTCGTCTCGGACCCGGACGCTTCCCCCGCCGACGAGAACCGGTACTGGTGGCAGAACTACAGGTTCAGCCTCAAGGTGAAGAACCCGGAGGTGAATAACCTTCGGATCGATCTGTATACCAGCACTCCGTCTCATCCGAACAGGCGCCAGGATACAGTGGTCATCAACGCATCGGAGGAGGTCCAGGAAGTTCTCTTTGACCTAGCGCCCTTCGACGTATCCGACGCGGGCCAGAGCTTCAGCTATCATTTCAGGTATTCGGCGACGGACCAGAACTCCAGGGAGGAGACGGGGGTCATCTCAGGAGGGGCGATCAACCCTAAGATCGTCAAATATCCGATATACTCGGCGGTGACGGTCGCAAACATCCTCGCCGTCCTTCTGGCGGCGCTGGTGGGGGGGATCGTGATCGAGAGGAGGTTTTACCGATGACCAGCCTCTTTTTGAACGGCATCTTCGGAGTGGGGCTATTCCTTCTGCTATTGGCAGGAGGCGCAGCGCTCCACAGGCTTAATATTGAGAGGACTTACCGGAGGGTGGCGGCCACATCCAAGGCGAAGGTGGTTGATAACAGAGAGGCAAACTCCAACGGCGGGAAGATCTCCAAAGACAAACTCAAAGAGGAGATCATGGAGGAGATGTTCACCCGACAGGGTTCGAACTTCAACGCCTGCGCTGTGGCTGCCTGGATGCTCCTCTTTGCCGCCTTCGCCTACTTCTACTTCCTAACCCCGGAGATATTCCCCCGGCATAACTACTTCCAGGTTTCAGCTGTAGCCTCAGGTCCCCTGGGCTTTGGCGCCTTCGGGCTTTCTGTCCTCCTTTTTAGCCTGGTGGTGGCCGCCTTCATCCCAGAGAAGGTTTACGGCTATTACGAGATCTCCAGAGGCACGAAGGTCGCCGTGATGTTCGCGGTGCCTCTCCTTGCCGTCTCCATCTTCCTATCCGTCAATCTGGGGACGATATATCCCGAGACCGATCTTCCCTCGAGGTCGTTTGCCTTCCTCGCCCTCTTCGCCTCGGAGGCGGCGCTCCTCTGGCCCGTTTACGCAGATGCCCTCGGAGGGATGAGATGAGGTTATGCATAGTCGGAATCGGAGGCTGTGGAGGCCATCTGGCGGAGCGGTTCCTCCAAAACCAAGACGTTCCCATCCTCAACCGGTCTCTGGGGGAGCACGTATCCTTTGGTGGGGTGAAGGGGCTCTGGCTTGAGGCCGACGTCCAGGAGACCCAGAACCAGAGATTCTTCGGCTCCCTGGATAATGGATGCTATCCCGGCTTTTTCATACCCCACGACATCATCGGGACAGAATCGAAGACCTCTAAGCTTATCGTAGACCGTTACGGGTACGACGTCAAAAAACAGGGGTTCATGAGGCAGGCCGAGTTTCTCAAGGCCGTCTTCGAGATCTTTGGGAGTGATGGAGAAGTAAAGAGGGCAGCCCTCAATGAGTACGACTCAGAAAACCCCATCCTGAGGGAAGCATGGGATAAGATAAGGGGCTATACGACCCTCGCAGCCCTCAAGGGGAACAGCGGGTCGGAGATGTGCGACGGTATCCTCTTCATAGTCTCTCTCGGCGGAGGTACGGGGACAGGTTTTGTCAACCCGATCACCAGGTACATCCGGGGAGAGAGGCCCGCCTATCCCGTCTTCGTCCTGGGGGTTCTCACCGAAGAGGGGACGGACCCTCAGCAGAGGGCGAAGGAGCCGAAGAGGGCCCTGGGGGCGACGATCTCTCTTTACGACCTCATGACCAAGAAGGTCGGAGTCGGGGTGGACGGGATCGTCCTAGTCGACAATCAGATCATGGTGGAGAAGCTCGGCCAGGACTACTCCGCCATCGACGATTTCATCCACCAGGCCATGAGGCCTTTCGTCGCCGGCCGCCACTACCCCGGGGAGGACCCACCGAGCCTTGCGATGCGGGAGAAGTTCGTAGAGGGGGTGAATCGACCTCCAATCCTGGTTCCCTGCTACTGCAGAGAGAAGAGGAGAAAGGACCCTGAAGACGAGCTGGCCAAACGAGCCCTGACGGAGGGGAGGCTCTTTGGGTGCGATCCGGGAAGGGCCGAGAGGGCTTATGTCTTCACTCGAGGGTTTATCGACCAGAAGGAGATCGTCTCCGCGGTCGCCAGGCATTCAGGGATTCCAGCAGGCCGGATCGAACCCTGGAGAAAGCTGGGGGAGAACGGCTGGGATGAGATCCTGATCCTTCTCCGAAACCCCTACGGCGAGGTGAGGGGATGCGAGGTGAAGGGAACCCTTGAGCACCGTCTCCACAGGGTCATCAGGATGGCCATCAAATACATGGACGACCCCGAGGCGAACCTCGTTTCGCAAGGTATGCCGGAGCTGACAAAAAAGGCGATCGAGGATTACTTCTACGGGGAGGATGGGATCCGGAAACGGTTTGAAGATGCCCTCCTCAAGATCGAGAACGGCGAGAGGCCCTTCTTCCTAGAAGAGAGGAACATCTTCGAGAGGTCTATCCGGGAGTCCCATCCTCAACAGACCCAGCAGACCGGCCGAAAGGTCGACGAGGATGAGGTTCGAAAGATCGTTGAGGAGGAAGTGAGAAGGGCTCTAGCCGAAAGGGGCTTTGGAGCTGGTGGCGATCCCACGAGGACTTTACAGGAGGGGTGAGATATGGCGAGATGGCAGATCGTCGTCGTGGTCGCTCTCGCTCTGGTGGGGGCTTACATCCTCCTGGATGGTGGGAGGGACGACATCCTCAGAGGCGATATATCCAGGGGCGTACCCGACCCCTACTATCTGGAGCTGAAGCCCGCCGACGTCCACAACCCCGACGACGTCATAAGGTACAGCAGCTCCATCAAGGGATACGCTGCAGACCTATCGGTATTCGAGAGGGCCGCCTTTTACGAGTGGTACTTCAAGAGCCACGGCTTCGACGCCACCTTCGCCTATGCCGAAGATTTCGACGATACGGGGAACGATCACCTCTGGCTCCTCGTAAAGAACCAGAAGGGGGAGGTGATAGAGGTCGACCCCTCCTTCTCAGCGGTAGGTGGCAGATCGATGGTCCCCCTCGACCCGGCGTACACCAGGTACGACCGGGAGTTCATGGACGTATACGAGGCCATAGATGGACTCGGCATGAAAAGGCTCGCCTGGTGGGAGGACGACTCGGCGATCCATATCTTGAACGAGAACGTCCTCGTGACGGAGAAGGAGAGGGCCCAGAGGATGGCGGAGGCCTGAAGGTCCGCCCCTCTCTATCCGCCCTGCCCTCTCTGCCCTCTCTTCCAGGGTCTATCTCCCAGAGTCTATATCGTCTCCGGGTTATCTCCAGAGGTCTCTTCCTCTATGGGAGACGATGGGGTCCACCTCCATCAGGTCCTGGGGGTATGGCTCAAAGATGGTCTGGCTCGATAGATAGTCGTCATCGAACCGCGCGATCCAGGACTTGAGGATGGTGGTGTTGGGGCAGATGGTGATCTTTCCGTCCCGGTACCTCTGGACGTTATCAAGGAACAGTTCTCGCTCCCCCGCCGAGATCCGGTCTGAGAAGTGGCCCAATATGTGCATCAGGACGTTTATGTTGGAGGTGTACCTCCGGGGCCTGCATAGCGCCCTCTTCAGATGGAGCTCGTACGAGGCTGCGACCTCGGGGAAGGGGCGGTGGTCGTGGTTTGCGGCGATCTTACCCAGGGCCCTCGTCTCCGCCTGGTGGTAGGCCATAAGGAGCATCTTGTTCTCCGTCTGGAAGCCGACCAACTCCCTCATCGACCCCGACGTCTTCGCCTCGCGAAATCGAGCCAGGGCGAAGAGCTTTGAGAGGAAGTGCTCTTTTATCCGGGGGTTTCTAAGCCTCCCCTCGTCCTCCACGGCGAGATCGGGATATCGGGCCATGACGGCAGCGCCGAAGAGGCCGCTTTCGCTCCTCGATAGGGCCGCCGACTTTCCGGCGGTGGGATAGACCTTCGTATTCTTGATCCCGCAGGAGGGGGAGCTCGCCTTGAGGATGAAGCCGTCGACGTCGCCGACGGAGTCGAGATAACCCGTGGCGAAGGAGGTCATATCGGCTGTGACGTCCCGGCCCGTAGTCGGCTGGATGAGGCTGATCTTTGCCAATCCAACCTTTCCACTTCCACCATCTCCTCTTTCACCATCTCCTCCTTCACCCTCTCCACCTTCTCCTCTTGCTCCCTTTCCACCATCTCCTCCTTCACCCTCACCTCCCTCTCCACCTTCTCCTCTCTTTGAGGTCGAAGAGACGAGCCGGACCGAATCTCGGGGGACGCCGAGGCCGATCTCCACCTCGGGGCAGACCGGCAGGAACTCGACGTAAGGGGCGAGGCTCGCGACGAAGTCGCTGGCGATCATCTGACCGTTATACCGGCAGTGGTCAAACTCGATGCATCTGCTGACGACGACCCTGGGCTTTGCGAACTCTCTCAAGATAGACGCCTCCACCTTATTTTAGCGATTTATAGCGATTTATAGCGATAATAGTGGGCTGTAGGTAGTTAAAACCTGCGCGGAATTCTATGCTCCAGGGGTTGGAGAAGGGGTGGCGATGAGATATGTAAACCCCCGAATCCCCCTCGAGGAGTAGGGAGTTTTTATCAAAATAGTTAAAAATATCGATTAAGCTTAAATCTTATGAATGCGTAATCTGGATGCCGATGTATTGGTTTGAGCAGGTGGTGAATTATGGCTGGAACTATTGAGGAATACAAAAGGGTCTTTAGAGAGGCGACGGTCGCCGACCAGATGAAGCTCTTCAAGCTCCATCTTGGGATATATCTGGTTGTGAACGTAATATGGATAGCCCTGAACATGATGGGCTCGATAAGGATCGACCCGTCCCTGGCCGTCTATTACTCCCCCTTCGGGTGGGGGGTCCTGGTGGTCGTACACTACTGGTTCTACGTCCGGGGGGCTGAGAGCCTCTGCAAGCTGAGGGAAGATATGGTGGAGTCGAAGATCAAATAGTTCTTGCGAATAAATCCGCCGCCTTTTAGAGGGTTGCCGGTTGTTCGGGCCCTCTAACCACCATATTTTTTTTGAGGTTTTGGTTTCTATTTTCTTTTCTTCGATAATTGCATGACAGCAGCGCTGCATAGCGGTTCCGGGCGGCGCAGCCACCACTATGGCCCCATCTCCGCTCCGGGCGAGAACTCGTCCAGCAGGGCGGCGAAGCGGGGGTCGTCCCGGATGAACTCAAAATCGGGGTCCTGGCGCGCAAAATCCGCAGTCTGCTGCTTCTTCTCCAGGGCGGTTCTGAGCAGCTCAAGTGCGGCGTCGGGGCTCCCGCAGACCGCCTCGAAGCAGGCGCGGTTGTATTCGCTCTCACTCTCGATCAGATCGCGGGCGAGTTTGCACTGCTCGGCAGTCTCGGCTTCCTTGCCCAACTTGCGATAGTGGCGGGCAAGAGTGATGCAAAGCGTTGCAGATTTCAGCCCGAGTTCAGCTGCCTTCTCAAAAGGTTTGAGAGCATCTTCGTGACGACCCAATTCGCTGAGGGCGACGCCCTTGTCATGCCAAGCGTTTGCGTTTTGTGGATCGAGTTCGAGCGCCTCCTCGAAAGCTTCGAGAGCATATTCGTGATGACCCAGATTGCCTAGCGCAACACCCATTCCGTACCAAGCGTTGGCGTTCTTATGGTTGAGTTGTAGCACCTTCTTGGAAGATTCGTGCGCCTCTTCCCAACGCCCAACATTGCCGAGAGCAATCCTCTTGTAGCTCCAAAAGTCGGCGTTCTTCGGATCGAGTTTGAGCGCTTTCTCGAAATATTCGAGCGCCTCATCCGAACGCCCCAAGCTTTCGAGAGCAATGCCCTTGTCGGCCCAAATGTCGGCGTTATGCGGACTGAGTTGGAGCCCTTTCTCAAAATATTCGAGCGCCTCTTCCCAACGGTCCAACGCGCCTAGAACCACCCCTTTGTAGTGCCAAAAGTCGGCATTCTTCGGATTGATTTTGATTGCTTTATCAGAAAGTTTCAGGGCCTCTTCCCAACGTCCTAACTTGCTGAGGATCAGACCCTTCCCGAACCAAACGAAGGCATTATTCGGATTCAGTTCGAGCGCCTTCTCATAGCATTCAAGGGCATTCCATTGGTCATCGGTTAAGGATCGGTTTAAATAGTCTCGCTGATTTTTGATCCCACTCCGGTTATACAAAGTATAGCATAACCTTATTAATAACCTATTTGAACTATGGACCACTGATATATAATT
>Ga0334884_1004188_pt1 | contig 15185 bp, 12 predicted proteins | sample GraSluR1_MG_7_FD_207215 | JGI IMG/M metagenome (GOLD analysis project Ga0334884, IMG submission 207215) | Sludge microbial communities from methane-producing bioreactor in Wageningen University, Netherlands - Granular Sludge_12_05 R1 | ecosystem: Engineered > Bioreactor > Anaerobic >...
GAAAGAAAAAGCGCCCTCCGAAGACGGAAGGCGCTTTGAGATGTATGGCGCGAGGCCTATTTGACGAGCATTGCTCTGCGGACTCTGTTTTCCTCGCCGAAATTCGCGCGGACATAGTAGATTCCGCTTGGAAGATCGGTGCCGTCGATCGCAATCTCATGGCGACCCATCGGAAGCTCGCCGCGAAGAAGTGTTTTGACCTCTTTGCCGAGGATGTCGTATAGCTTGACCGAGATTTCGCCGTTTTCGGGTATATCGATTGTGAATTTTGCGCTCGGGTTGAAGGGGTTCGGCACGACCATCCCGAGCTCGAAATTCGAGGGGAGGGCTGAGATAATCTTGCGAAGCGGCACTTCGTCGCCGTGGCCGTTGCGAATGTCTGCGATGCGCACCACGAATGTGTTTTCGCCGCTATAACGGATTTCCGCGAAACCGAATTCGCCTGACAGTTCAGCATTTTCGCCTCTATCGGCGAGTTTCATCATCGCGAGGTCGATTTCGTTCTCGGAGATTGTTATAAAGCCCGCAGGAAGATCGGCGAGGCTTGTCGAGAGGACTTGCGTGCGTTTCGGGTCGAAACTTATAACGAAATGAGCCATTCCGACCGGCGGAAGATTTGCGCCACCGATGGTTATCGCGCCCTCTTTTTCGGCGAGTATGAGATCGCCGCTCGCCGGCCCCGGACGTGGATGCCCCAGGACTGTGAGGTGATACCAGTTCCACATCCTGCTGAAGACGAAGAGGTCTTCATAGTTGACATTGCCGTCGGTGCCGCGTGTGATATTCGGAGCGATTCCCGATGCCGGGCCGACATCGCCGAGCGGGTTGTTCGCCGGTTGCCAGTAAGTTCCAAGAAGGACGAAATCGCGGGTGTCGATGTCGCCGTCGCAATCGAAATCGCAGAGGAGGCAGTCGCTTGGGTCGCCCGGAGTTCCGCCGCCGGTTCCCGACAGATAGATGATATAGGCGAAGGTGTCCACCGCGGTGGGAATATCGACGAAATCGGGATCGCGAACGACGACCTGCGAGAAGGAGAGCTGGCTTGTCGGGTCGTTTGCAATGGCTGTGAAATAGCATTTCGCCAATGTGCCCGAGCCGTTGACTCCGGATATCGAGCCGTTGCGTGTGATGGAGATGTCAGCGACTCCGGGGGCGAGGGTGATTATCCTCAAGGGGGCTGAGGCGCTACGTGCGAGGAGTTCGTCAACCGTTACAGAATCGAGCCTGACCTTTGACGGATCGTAATGCACCTGGAAATGGACATCGAAGAGGTTGATCATCGAAGCGGCCTTTACGCTCACAGGGAAACTCAAGCCATTGCGGGTGAGGGTTGTTTCGGGCGAGAAATATAGCCCCGCAGAGGTCGGTGCGTAATAGCCGGAGCCGTCGCTACCGGTAAAGCTATCGACGACAACCTCGACGTAGATATTGCGCCAAGTTCCGTCGGGAGATGGGTTTGGCGTCTGATAGGTGATAGTGTAAGGTCCGAATTCGCTAATGTCGCCTTCGATGAAAGGTTCGCCGAGGCTGTCCATCAGTGAATTTACCATTTCGATAGGCATCCAGCGGCCGTTTGTGCTGTCCGCGAGCATCTGCATGTCCGGGTTATTGGGGCCGAGGACGAGCATTCTTGCGTCAATTTCTCTCAGCCAAGAAATCGTTCCCATGGTCGAGTATGTGCCTCCGGTCGCGAAGGGCGCGGCTGAAACGTAGATGACTAATTTATTAGACGCGTCGTTCCATCTGAAATCGCGTGTGCGGTTGATGGCTTCGAGACCGCAGGTTAGCGTGGGTGAGTTCGGGCTTCCGACGAAGGCGTTTTCGACCCAGCCGCCTATCTCGTTCGGGTCGTTTGTGAAATCATAAATCTGCTCGACAACATCGGTGAATGTTACCAGAGCCGCTTGAAAGCCGAAGGAGACCGAATCCGCCGCATTTCGAAGGAACGCGAGAATGCTCTCGGTGTTTGTGTTGTATGCATCCATGTAAGCAGAAACATCGACAACGAGCACCAAATCTATAGAAAGGTCTTCTTCTGTATCGCCCGATTTGCTTCCGCCGACCGGCAGAGGATCGTAACGAAGGGTGAAATCTGTGATTCGGTTGCCATCCTCCCAGAGATTAAAATTTGAAGCGGGAAGGTTCGGGATTGCGACTAATGCATTTGTGATGTTGTCGAAAACGGACATCGATGTGCGAATGTTTGGATAATCGCTCGCGCTTACGCTCTTAATTTCGAGAGTAACATCGCGAATGATTAGAGGTTCGGCATTCGCGGGAATTGTGATATTTCTATGCATCGAATTTGTGTATCCGCCGCCGTTAGCCGTCACGGAATATTGAAGCGTCGATGCTTCGTTCCGATTGATCGCAATGACATCCCAAGATACTGAACCGGTAGCGCCCGCACCGAGAGAGGAGGGGGTAACGGATTTCGTAGCGGTCTCGCCGGAGGCTAACTGGAGACCAGCCGGAAGGTTAATCGTCGCTGAAACTGCGTCGATTGCCGAAGAAGTTGTATTTGTTACAAGGCAGTTTACCGAGAAGGGATTCGGGTAATAGGTATTCGCGACTGAATCGACGGAGAGGGTAAGAGGGGCAGTGAGGTTGATCGCAAGCTCGCCCGTGGCAACACTACCTGCACCGATGCCATACAAAGTGGCAACTCGATGTGTCCCGCCCGGGGCTATACTGACCGGATTCCACCAAAGCAGAACCGCAGAATCGCCGTAAGAGCTACCCGAACTCGTGTAGTTCCACTTCACATTGGAATAGGTTCCCCATTGGCCGAGGCAGAACCTGTTCGGCATAACCGCGCCGCTTCCGATAAGTGTCCCCTGCCCGACGAGAAGCGATTCGTCCTGTGTGGGAGAGTATTGGAAAGCCTGCCAGTATTGCGGAATATCGGGTATCGAGAAATCCTGTTCGACGCCGACATAGCCGTATGAGGTCGAAATCGGCGCGGCATCGTTATAATGAATCATTGTGTCCATTTCGAGGAGAATGCCGACGGATCGCGTGGTAGAAGCCCTGTTGGAGATTAAATATTCGATTAGTATCGTGTCGAAATTGCCCGTGGAAGGCCCCTGCACTATAGAAAGCCTCTGTGTAATATCGACATCCGCATAGGAGAAGGTCATCTGCATCACACCGCCGCTGGTGTGAAGCGCTTCGATTATCTCGCCGGAAACCCCGAAGGTTCTCCAATTGCCGTAGCCGAGAGTATCGCCGTCGATACGGACATTCGTATGGCTGGTCGAACCTTCATAGGGGAAACCGTAAAGCAGTCGTCTGCCGTCCGATGTTCCAATGGTGAATCTTCCGTCGTTGCCGCAAGCAACCTTAATGTATTCGTTACGGATTGAATCCATAACGGCGAAAGGCTCGGCGGTCTTTGCGAAAACCGATCCGCAGATGGACAGAAGGATTAATGCGAATATAAGCTTTTTCATCTCGAACTCCTTATTTAGAAGCGCTAACGCTTACTGTGAGGTTTTCGGTCTTGATTCCGGAGACCAGCGCGGCACTCGAATTGAACACGCCGAGGTCGCTGTCGAGTGAGTTGTTAATCGAAACCGAAACAGTGGCCTGTCCCGGAGAAAGTGCTTTGAAACGGAGCTTTGCGATAGCATGTTCCGCATCTGTATCGTCGCCGACCGAATTCGCGGCGGGGAAAATCGCGAGAACAATCTTGCCGAAACCGGCTGTATTATCCGTATTAAAGGCCATCTGTTGAACCGTCCCGCCGCCGGAGGTTAGCCATGCATCCTCGCGAAGCATGAGCACCAATTCCAGCTTGTAGGGGTCATAGATAAGCTTCGTGCCAATTGCCGCAAGCTCTTCGACAGCGCTGACTGCAAGCGTCGCCTCGAAAACCTCGCCCACTACGACATTCGATACCGCGGATTTGAGAAGAACCGTCGGTTCGGGGTCGTCGTCGGGGTCGGAACCGCTACATCCGACGAAAAACATCGCCGCTATAATCAACATAAGGACAGCTAAAAGCCTCTTATCCATGTTTCTCCTTCCGTTATTGCCCGCATCACAATCGATCGGGACAAATTCATCATAAATATAGCAATTCTGATTTTGAAAGCAAAGGTTTATTTTCGCGGTTTTATCGCCTATATGTCATTAAAAAGGCAGACATTATTATGCAAATAAGTCCCTTGAATTCCCTCGATAATCTTCCAATCGAGAAAAAAGTCTTCCAAGAGCCATAACGATAACAACTGCGCAAAAACGAGCTAAAATTATGCGTCTCCACGACTCACGCCCCATTTTCCCCTTGCGAAAAATAGCCTCGATATTAAATTCAGCATTGTCGTTTTAGTTAAACTCAATTATGGGAGTCGATCGACGATGAAAAAATGGAAGTTCGTTATTCTCGGCCTCGTGATAAATATCTGCCTCGGCACGGTTTACTCGTGGAGCGTCTTCAAAAAGCCTCTCGAGGAGTGCCTCGCATGTAGCGCAACCCAAAGCGGCCTGCCCTACATGGTTTTCCTCGCGGCCTTCGCCTTCTCGATGCCCTTCGCGGGCTTTTTCCTCGAACGGCTCGGGCCGCGGCTCACGGTCATTATCGGCGGACTGTTCGTCGGTTGCGGCTGGATGATATCCTCGTGGGCGCGAAACATCCAAATCGTCACGCTCACCTACGGCCTCATCGCCGGGATGGGCGTCGGCATCACCTACGGCGCGCCTTTGGCAGTCGCGGCGAAATGGTTCCCCGAGAAAAAGGGCCTCGCGCTCGGCCTGACATTGGTCGGCTTCGGTCTCTCGCCCTTCGTAACAGCCCCGCTGGCGCGTTACCTCATCGAGACCGGCGGCGTGATGTCCGCATTCAGAATACTCGGCATCGCATTTATCGCGGTGATTGTTCTTCTGGCTTTGCCGCTACGATTCCCCAAAGAGGGCGAGGTCGCGCTCAAAGCCGGCGCAAAAAACGCGAAACCCGAAATCGACATCGCGCCCTCGGGGATGCTTAAAACCATGCAGTTCTATGGCCTCTGGTTCTGTTATGTCATCGGGACGCTGGCCGGACTTACCGTCATCGGCATCACAAGCCCCTTCGCACAGGAGGTAACCATGCTTACCGCCGGCTCGGCGGCCATCGCGGCCTCGATATTCGGCATATTCAACGGCATCGGAAGGCCGATATTCGGCGCACTCACCGATAAGGTCGGCCCGAAACGCTCCGCCATGGTCGCTTTTCTCCTGATAATCGTCGCGTCGATTCTGGTGTTGACATTCGGCCATGTCCAGCCCGTGTTCTACATCGCCTTCGCGATCTTCTGGATGCTTCTCGGCGGATGGCTCGCCATCGCGCCCGCCGCTACAAGCGCCTATTTCGGCCTGAAAAACTACTCGAAGAATTACGGCTTCATGTTCACCGCCTACGGCGTCGGCGCGCTTATCGGCATGCCCATCTCCGGCTGGCTTCGAGACTCGATGGGAAGCTACACCTTCACATTTTACCCGGTGATGGGGCTCGCGGTCGTCGGCCTCGTCGTCGCGCTTCTGACATTGAAAAGGCCGCAAGCCGCATAGGCCGATACGAGGCTCTATTCCGAAGGCCGGGGACATTCTCCGGCCTTTTTTCATGTTCGCGTCGAATTTTTTTGCTTGAATATCGCTTGATTATCCCGAATGGTCGAATTCTAACCGAAAATGACGACATTCTAAAGAAGAATAATATCATTCCAAAGAAGATTAAGTTCATTCTAACGAAAGATAATATCATTCTAAAGAATAAATAGTTCATCCCAAAGAAGGATAATATTATTCTAATGAAGAACTATATCATTCAAAAGAAGTATAATATCATTCCTACGAAGAACAATATCATTCTAAAGAATCATAATATCATTCTAAAGAATATATTTAGGTATTTGAAGCCGTTTTTTCGACCGACGGAGGAGCGAATCTCCTAAATGAACGGTATTCGTCGGCTTCCGGCGGAAGCTTTTCGAGCTTTACTCTGTAGCCCGCGACATTCGCCATCGCCACGAAAGAGCTGAACCGCAAGCCGCCCTTGTATCCCCTCAGAAACTCCGTCACCTTGCTCGGAACAAGGCCGGAAAAGTCCGAGATCTGCACTCTGCTAAGCCCGCAATAATAGACATATGAGCGCAAGCTTTTGTGAAGCGCTTTTGAGATGGCCTCGTTTTTGTCGCGGTTTTTTCCGCGCGTTTCCTTGTGTTGCGCCTGAACAGCCTCCCTGCGCTTGCATTGCTCATCCCATGAGACATATTTTCCCATAATTTCCTCCGTTCGAGTTGTTTATAAAATTTCAATTTTCGAGATAAAACTCCCTGAGTTAGATGAATGCGCAATCGTCATTTCGAGCCTTCTCCGCCGATTTTGAAAAGCAATCCGCAGGATAGGTAGATAATCATTCCGGGGTCTTCGCCCTCGGGGAAAACGCCGCCGACGCCCGCCTCGAAAATGAAGAATTGCCCCTCGATGATCTTTCCTTGCGCGCCGAGGTTCAGCATTGTGAATGCGGTATTGGGCAGGGGAACGGTGTCCGTCGATTCGTCGGTGGTGCTGAAAATCGCGTTTCCGGCGAAACCGAATGCGTAACCGGCGCGGAGACTCGAATAAAAATTCCACGGACTATCTTCGCCGATACTTCCGACTGTAACGCCGATATCGGAGTTTAGACTCTTTCCGTTGGAGTCGTCCGCGGCGCCGATACCAGCCTCGACACGAATCCCGGGTCGAATGGCGTATCTTCCGGCAAGTTTTGCCGTGAAGGCGGTCTTGTCGGAGTAAGTTACCCCCAAAGCATCGATTCCGAGATCGAAATTCTCGCCGAGGCCGTATTTGTATCGTCCGAACCATCCAGCTCCGCCGGTGTGAGCATCCTCGAATAATACTGCGCCTGTCCCAAATGCTAATGCCGTCTCGGAGACGCCTTTGCCGGCTGTTTCGGGGCCGCCGAAAGTAACCATGGGCGATGGCGGCGCGAAAGTAACACATCCGGCGGAAAAGAGGAAAGATGCAATGCAGACGGTCAAAAAAATCCTGACTGGCCGGAGAGAGAGCGTTGCATCGTGGCGCGCCTGAACAGCCTCCCTGCGCTTGCATTGCTCATCCCACGAAAAAAAACTTCCCATAATTTCCTCCGTTCGGTTTCTTTAAAAATAATGTTAAATCCCACCCCGCGCAACACCGAAACACGCTCCGCAACAAGGTCGCCGAGCATGGCCTATCGAAGTAGATGCGGTTCTTGAACCTCGGGTTTTCAGATTCTGTGACACACGGGCGACGTAAAACCTGCCGCTACGTCAATACCGCATTTTCAATGCGTAGGGGAGGCCCTTGTGGCCTCCCGTGGCGTTATTCAGGTGGAGGCAAACGGGAGGGGACAGGGGCCTACTCTACCGCTCGTCAAGAATCTTTCGTCAAATCTGGACTACACAGAAGAGGTTTCCATCGGGGTCTTCTAGGACAGTATAATCGGCTCCGGGGGGGTATCGCCATGGATATCGCGAAGCCCCAAGGGCAACAAGCCGCTCGACCTCTGCGATAGCATCTGTGGCATAGAGGTCCAAATGTATCCAGCTTCTTCGGCCTGTTCGTTTTTCAGAAGCCTGATCGAGAGAGATGTTCGGGCTTCTTCCCGATGGATCGTGAAGAATCACCCAGCCGCTATTTGGAGGGTATTTAGGGGTATAACCGAGAGCGGCCTGCCAGAACTCCAGCATCTTATCGAATTGGTAACAACGGATTACTATCGAGCCGATTCTTATACTCATGATGTGATTTCGTCCTGTGTAAGCTTCATGAGAGCGCTGTCCCGCGCCCCGTGTTAGACTATTTCATGAACACGAGCTTTGCCACCGCGAACTTTTCGCCTGACGACAGCCGCTGTTCTGACGATACTTCCCCTGCTATTGCCCCACAAGCTTCTCCAGTCGTTCGATGCGGGATTCAAGTTGGGCATTTTTCGTATTTTGTCTTTCGTTCTCCGCTTTCAGCTCGTCGTTTTCGACTTTGAGTTCTTTAATTGCATTCAGCATAGTCCAAATAATTGGATCATTATTAACATAAAGATAATCCGAACCTTTGGAATCCCGTTCTATAGCTTCAGGTATTGTTTTCTGAACATCCTGCGCGATAAGGCCGATGTAGGTTCTATCGGATGGCAATTCGAGCGGATTGTCCGCCTTATAGCTGAACTCCACCGGCTGAAGGTTGGACAAGGCTTCGAGTCCCCTGTTGAATTGACTATGAACATCTTTGAGGCGAATATCGGAAGCGTCTGTCCAGCTTCCACCGCCGGGTTTTGCCGCCGAGCCGTTGACATGGAGGAGGTATGCCGGATTCGAGATCCCAATACCTACATTGCCATTGATAAAAATTCCCGACGGTTTTTCACTACCCCCATCCGAGAGAAAACCCATATCAGACCCGCAATCAACAACACAGCTCGATTCAGGGAATTGAACGGCGTCAATCCAACCGCAATCGGAACCAGTATTTACTGAACCATCTTTAGAATAAATCCATTGGAAAGAATGACTTCCTGAAGTAACAGGATATGAGAATTCTTCCCAAGATAAATTTCCGCTCCAAGAAGCTTGTTGTGCTCCATCAATATAAAACCGTAGGAAATCGCAACCAGATTCACTCCAAACTCTGCGGGCGAATGTAATATTCCCTGCTGAGGTTGTTCGAGTTAAAGATAGTGTTGTGCTTTGACTGTGACCTATTGGATTACTTTTTGCACTATACGAACCTTCAAAGGCATCTGAGACAATAGTCCAAGACCCAGTGAACGGTAAAATCGTCATATCCTCGAATCCATCAAAGATGGTATCAATATTTATTAAAGTATCACAATTGTCAAGGACAACCGCAAGTTTGGCTGTCGGGCTTGTTGTTCCGATTCCGACATTGCCCGACACCGCAGAATACATATTAACGCCATCAACAACCCAATCGCCGTCTTCGGAGGCAGGTAAAGATAACGAATTTATCCAGCTCGCGTTGCCCGAGGCGTCGGATTGTAAAATGTATCCATCTGTTGCGCCGGTTGTCATTTGGAAATCCGTCGTTTTCGTTTTTCCCGCGACATCGAGCCGGCATGTTGGGTCGACTCCAATTCCTACTTTTCCGCTATTTCGTATCCAGATGTTTTGGATACCATCATTATAAACCTCAAACGAACTCCGTGTCGAAGTCGTATCTTTGGTTCTAATTTCAAGCCCCCAACCCGTGGCAGATCGATTTTCAATCGACGCAACAAACATCATATCGGCGCTTTTATAAACCGAGAGAGGATACCAAGCCCCCGGCGAACCTATACCGACATAACCGGTTGAATTATCGAAAATGAAATCCGGTGAACCGCCGAAAGCTCCGCCGTTGTTGAATTGAACCTGACCATCGATTCCGCCGGGAAGTCCCAAACCTGCCGGCACTCCGCGAATGCTGTCCCAATGCGCGACCATTGTGTCCTGAGTCCACGGCGAGATGCCGCCGGTGAAGGAATCCGCGACGGCCGCACGGAAGGCGTAGGGCGAGGTGGTAAGCTGAACCCTCGGCGCGAGGACATTGCCATCGACCACGATCTCCAGCCAATATTGCTCGTCGAAGGGCAAATCTATCGGGCCAATGCTGACATCGAAAAGCCCGTGTACAATCGGCACATCGGCGATTGTCATCGCCCAGAGGGAATCCCCGTCGGTCTCGACATCGAAGATACGGAAACGCATATCGAGTTCGGCATTCTCGCCGACACCGGAAATATCGGTGAGTTTGCCTTGATATTGAATTGTCTGCGGAATCTGCGCGAAAATAGCCGCACATAGCAACAACGACATCGAAAACCTGCGGAGCATTGCCCCTCCAAGTGAAATTGTTTCATATAACCATCGTTAATTAAACCACCCGTAAAACATATGTCAAGGATAAAAAGGGAGAAGCCTCTTTTTTTCTCATTTTGTCCGCGCGATGGAAGCAGAGGAACTTTCCGGTCGCGCCATAAAAGCCAAAGGATTCGGCAAAAGGGACGAGAAACCGAGAATTGGGCTATGAGAATTTTCCCCAAAAAAGTTCTTGCGCTTAGGGCAAATGCGATGTAACTTAATTCCACGATGAGTAATTCGTTTCAAAATACCCCCCCAACACGAACCGCGACGAACGGCAAAGGAGAATAACCCGATGCCGAATGAGGATTTAAATAAAGCCAGAAACGACAAGAAGGCATTTTCCTAATGAAACCCCCTTTTGAAATATATCCTCCAAAAGAACTCGAAGATTATCTTCCTAACGAGTTTGCTGATTTAGAAGACCTGCAAACAGATATTCCAAGAATCGCGAAAGACCCCGAACTTATTCGTAAAATCGAAACGGCTGTCCGCGAAATCCCATCAAGCCATGAACTTGTTCACGGCGATGCCCGCAATATGTCTTTTATCGAGGACGAATCAGTTCACCTGATTGTAACATCACCGCCCTATTGGACTCTCAAAAAATACAACGATCACGATAGCCAACTCGGCGATGTCGAGGACTACGAAGAGTTTCTACACGAACTCGACAAAGTCTGGAAACACTGCTACCGCGTTCTCGCGCAGGGCGGAAGGCTCTGTTGCGTCGTTGGCGATGTATGCCTTTCGCGGAGAAAAAACAATGGTCGCCATACAGTAGTTCCGCTTCATTCATCGATTCAAGAGCATTGCCGTTTCATCGGTTTCGATAACCTCGCGCCGATAATCTGGTATAAAATCGCCAATGCCCAATTTGAGTCGAACGGCAACGGTGGAGGTTTCCTCGGCAAACCCTACGAGCCGAATTCGGTTATTAAGAACGACATCGAGTTCATAATGATGGAACGCAAGCCCGGGGGCTATCGACAACCTTCGTCGGTAAAACGCATCCTTTCTATCATTTCTGAGGAAAACCACAAGGAGTGGTTCCGCTCGATATGGTCGGGGCTCACCGGCGCATCGACGAAAGACCATCCCGCTCCATACCCAATCGAGATGGCCGAACGCTTGATCCGCATGTTCTCCTTCGTCGGAGATACCGTCCTCGACCCCTTTATGGGCACCGGAAGCACCAACATCGCCGCCGCGAGATGGGGAAGGAATTCCATTGGAGTCGAGATAGACCCCGAGTATTTTGAGTTCGCCGAAAAGAGGATTTTCAAAAACGCAAGCCCTCTTTTCTCCAACATCAATGTTAGGTCGGAGGTTTGAAATGCCCTATTACCAGAAAGAAATCGCTGATGCTATCAAACATTTCTGGAAGGTTCGGACAAGCCAATTCAAAAGACAAACAAGTTCGCCGGATAAGGCCGACGCCGGACAACGCGGGGCGGTAACCGGCGGAAAACATCTCGACGGTTTCATCGATTTGCTCGCGAAAATCCTTGCCGATGCAGGACTGCCTGACACGGCAATTCATAAAAGGACAACAACCCTGCCCGGATATTTCCGACCGACGAAAAACTGGGACCTCGTCGTTGTTGCCGACGACCAGCTTATCGCCTCCATTGAGTTCAAAGCGCATATCGGCCTTCGTTTGGCAATAATTTCAACAATCGCATCGAGGAAGCGCTCGGAAGCTCGCTCGACCTTCTGACCGCCTATCGCGAAGGCAAATTCAAGCCCTCGGCTAAACCGTGGCTCGGTTGGCTAATGATTTTAGAGGAAACCAAGCGCTCGACAGCGCCGGTGTCCGTCTCCGAACCGCATTTCGAGGTATTCGATGAGTTTAAAAGCGCTTCCTACGAACAGCGCTACGAGATTTTTTGCGAAAGGCTATTGCGCGAGCGCATGTATGACGGCGCTTGCCTAATCTTGACCGGTCAAACTGGCGGTTTAAGGGGAAAATACCGCGAACCGAACAAGGAACTTGCCTTCGAGCGTTTTGCGACCTCTCTAAGCGCACACGCCACCGCCTTCGCTAAGATGAGGGAGAAGAAACGTGGATAGAATGCTACAAAACAGCACCTACCCGAAGATTCAGATTTTCACGGTTGCGGATTATTTCGACGGCAAACGCCCCGACCTACACGCGCTTTGCGGCCCACGGCACACCTCCGACACGCTTATGCCGAAAGGTAGCCCACGGCAAAAAGCCAAACGCATCGAAAAATCGGGCAAAACCAAACCGGAGCTGGGGATAAGATTGAATTCAGAAGAAAAAGTAACTTTCAAGAATACAAAAGCTAACTCTTTTGCGAAAAAAAAGCAAAACAACAGAAAAGGAGAAATTTAAATGGACGATCAACTTCTAACACTCTCAAAGATATTCGTCGAGCGTTTGTTTAGAATTCCGGATTATCAAAGAGGATATGCCTGGACTGAACGACAACTTATGGATTTTTGGAATGATATAAATCAGTTAGAAACTAACCAAAATCATTATACAGGTGTATTAACATTGGAAGGTGTGCCAGAAGAGGTTTATAAAAAGTGGGAAGATGATTTGTGGATTATCGAAGCAAAGAGTTATCAACCTTTTTTCATTGTAGATGGGCAACAGAGACTAACAACAGCTATTATTCTAATTCAATCTATCTTGGAAAGAATCCAAGATACAGATAAATTGAATTATACCGCCAAATCAGGCATTCAACAACGATTTATTTACGACAACAAAGATGAAGGAATTTCACGATCCTATATATTTGGATATGAGAAAGATAATCCTAGTTACGAATTCCTTAAAACAAGAGTATTCTGCGAACAATCTTCTTCTCGGTGTATCGAAGAAACAATGTATACCCAAAATCTGGCAAATGCAAAAGAATTTTTCTCACAACGGATTTCTTCATTTACTGTTTCAGAACTTGAGATTCTCTATAAGAAGATTACACAGAATCTATTATTTAACATATTTACAATTACAGAGGATGTAGATGTTTGCGTTGCTTTCGAAACCATGAACAATAGAGGAAAACCTTTATCAAATCTTGAACTTCTAAAGAATAGGTTAATCTACCTGTCCATAAAAATTGATGCAGAACCGAACGAAAGAAAGAAATTACGGAAGTCAATCAACGACTGTTGGAAAGCACTTTACTATAATATAGGGAGAAATAAAGACAACCCACTGCGCGATGATGAGTTTTTATTTTTGCATTACATCACATACTTTGGCAAATCGCTATTTGAAAAAATAGATTATGGACGCTCAAAATACTACGAATATAGATATATATACATGGAAGATGGATACTTTAAAGACCTTCTTGAAAAAAGGTTTATTCCGAAAAATGTTCTCCCTTCTGCACCAAACGAAAGCAAAATCGAATTGAATGACATTTATGGCTATGTTAGCTCATTACAGGATAGCATTGAATTGTGGTATAAAATACGTAATCCATTGAAATCTGGATTAGGAGCAGATGTCGAAACATGGTTGGATAAGCTTGATAGATTAGGCGCATCGTTCTTTCAGCCTTTGATTCTTGTTTTTCTGCAAAAAGAAAAAAATATTGACAAACGTGTATTATTTCTAAAAGCAGTTGAACGACTAATATTCATTACTACACTTACTAAATACAAGTTTTGGCCTTATCGAAGTGTTATTGATATAAATCCAGAAATAACTGAACTTGCATTGGACTTAAAAGAAAGTAAAAAAACACCAGATGTGATCATAAAAAAAGTAACTGATTGGACAGAAAACAATATAAAAGAGACTACCCCTAGAACATTAATTCAAAAATTCGGAACTGATGGTTTCTATGATTGGTCTGCATTACGATACTTTCTATTCGAATACAACCTCGACCTGCAATGTCGTTCGAAAACCAGCAGGGCTAAGATAGATTGGCCAGCATACTTCGAAGATTATAGAGATTTCATAACTGTTGAACATATTTACCCTAAAAAAGCGAATTATAAGTATTGGACTTCTCGCTTTGGGGAGTTCGGACAAAAGCACAGAAAGCAACTCAGGGATTCTTTGGGGAATCTCTTGCCTTTATCCAAGCCGAAGAATTCAAGCTTATCAAACAAACCATTTCCAGAAAAAGTGGATGGAACGAAAGACCATATAGTTGGTTATAGATATGGATCATATGCTGAAAACGAAGTATCAAAAGAAAAAGAATGGACACCTAAGCATATACTGGAACGCGGTCTGAGGATGTTGTCTTTTATGGAAAAACGCTGGAACATCCCACTTGGCTCAGAGTCTGAAAAAAAGCAAATGCTTGGCCTAGGATTTATGAACGGTAGTAAGAAGGCCAAAAATTTATAAAGAAAAGAATATAAAATAATTATGAACAAACAGAGTCTTTTAATAAGTATTCGTGGTCCAAAAGAAGCTATTACCGCCATTTCAGCCGGTGCGCATATCGCCGATGTTGAGTATCCTGCTTCGGCTTTAGGAACTCCGTATCCGTTAAATATAAAGGCGGTGAGAGATGCGCTACCCGCAACAGCACTTGTCTCAACCAATATTGGCGAAGAGCAAGGCAATAGAAGCACAGCTTGTCAAGCGGCTTTGGGGGTGGCTATGGCTGGCGCCGACCTCATAAAAGCTGGTCTTGCTGGATTGAACTACGAGGAGGCCGAATATTTAGGGCGAAACATAGTGAGAACAGTAAAACACTGGTTCCCAGACAAGAAAGTCTATCCCGCCGTTTTCGTCGATCCCGACCTGAGAAAAATATTCGAACCAGTAGAAGAAGCTCCGAGGTTAGCTGATAATATAGGGGCTGATGGTATCTTGATAGACACCTTCGATAAGGAAACTTATACTCTAATGGATTGCCTATCATTGGACGAGATTAGGCAATTCGTTGATCAATGCCACGACGGTAACCTCGAAGCTTGGATTGCTGGTTCAATAACCTGCGAACAACTTCCAGATATTTGGGCTACCGGCGTCGATGTAGTCTGCATTCGCGGAGCCGCCTGCGAAGAAACAGAAGAAGAAGGGCGGTTCGGCGAAGTAACTGAGCAATTGGTCAGAGAACTTGTAAACACAATACAAAGGAGAAACTAAAATGCGAATCACAACGGACAAACTATTCGAGTTAATGGTGGCGTTACTTCTTAAGAAAAATGGCTATCGGGTTGGTGTCCCTATACTGCTCCCATTTAAGAAAAATGGTTATATTGAGAGAAGAACGAGATAATTTAACCTAAGGAGCAGAGAGAATGAAAAAGCGTAACTGGTCAAGCAAAGAGAAGTTCAAGATCGTCCTTGAA
>Ga0334884_1004189_pt1 | contig 15183 bp, 7 predicted proteins | sample GraSluR1_MG_7_FD_207215 | JGI IMG/M metagenome (GOLD analysis project Ga0334884, IMG submission 207215) | Sludge microbial communities from methane-producing bioreactor in Wageningen University, Netherlands - Granular Sludge_12_05 R1 | ecosystem: Engineered > Bioreactor > Anaerobic > Unclassified...
GAGCGGACTCTGGCTGTACATCTCGGCTCCTAACCTGGGCCGGTCGTGACCATTTCAAGCGGCGGCCCGGTACGCTGGTGCGGTCCGGCCGACTTCCACCGAAGCTCCGGAACAGCGCCAAAAAAAAATACGGCCTTACAGCGACCCGATTCACGAATCGGTGTCGATGAGATCTTCGCCCCTACGCCGCCAGGAGACTAGCGAAGATATGCATAAGTCGGCAAAGGGTTTTCGGCAATCTCAAGATTCCGGCGCGGCCAGCGCGGCGACCGCGCTGGTGACGCTGCCTTCGCCGCACAGGCGGTTGCGCCAACGCATGGCGAGCGAATAGTAAGCCGGTAGAACAAGCAGCGTCAAGAATGTCCCGGCGGTCAGCCCGCCGCAAATCGCGCGCGCCATGGGGTAATACTCCAACCCCGATAGGTGAGTTCCCTGCAAGAGAGCCAGCGGCAACAGGCCCAGGATCGTCGTGCCGGCGGTCATCAGGATCGGCCGCAGCCGCTCGGCACAGGCGGTTTCGAGGGCCGCCTGCGGCGCCAATCCCCCGCGCAGCCGGCGTCCGATATGATCGACCAACACGATCCCGTTGTTCACAACTATTCCGATTAATATGACGATCCCGATCATGGCCATGAGATTGAACGGTGTCTGCGACGCCATCAGCGTCCAGAACACCCCGAGCGACGCGAACGGCACGCATATGATGACGACCAACGGCAACGTCAACGACTCGAAGAGGCTCGCCATCACGAAGAACACGCAGGCCAGCGCCAGCAGCATATTCGAACCCATCTCTGTTTGCTGCTGCTCGGCGCGCCGGATCTCGCGGCCGAAATCCCAGCCGTACCCCAACGGCATCTCGACCGACGCCATGACGTCGCGGACCTGCCGCAAACGCCGGTCGAATTGCTCGTCGTCGCACATCGCGCGCAACGTCAGCCCGGACCGCTGGTCGCGGCGGAAGATGCGTTGCGGGCCGCCGCCGAACTCGCATACTGCGACCTGCCCTAGCTGGACCGGCCGCTCGTTCTGCACGCCAACGGTCAACAAGGCGAGATTCTCGAGCGACTCGCGGTCGTCCGGCAGCAGCGAAACGATGGCGTCGACCTCACGATCGGCCAAACGCAAGCGCGGCAGCGGCACGCCGCGATAGGTCAGTCCGACGACCTCGGCGACCGCCGCGGGCTGGACACCGAACCGTGCCGCCGCCGCCGGTTCGACCTGAACGCGCACCTCGGCTTGCCCCGCGTCAGCGTCGCTGATCACGTCGCGTACTCCGTCGACGGCTCGCAACCGGTGGGCCACGACCTGCGACAGATCCCGCAGCACCTCGGTTTCGCGCCCGTAGAGCGTAATCGCCACGCTACGGCCGCCGCTGCCGGTTCCGTCCTCGCGTCCGAGCTGGTACACCAGACCCGGCTGCACGGGAAGGTTGGCGCGAAGATCCCGGCGGAGATCCTGCAGGAATTCGCGCGACAGCGCTGTCTGGCGGAAAAACAATGTGATGCCGCCGGCATCGGCGGCGTAGAACGTGTAGATGTCGCGCAAGCCGAGTTCTTCCCGCCGACTCTCGAGATAAGCTTCGGCCCGGCCGAGGTAAGCGCTGCTGAGCCGATGATCGACCGGATCGGTGTAGCGAAATCCGATGTAGAAGCTGTCCCGCCGCACTCCTTCGTCCCCGAAGAGATCGGGCTTCAAGCCGGTTCTGCCCATCAGCACGAACGTGCTGGTCATCAGCACCGGTAGGATCACCAGGACCGTGATCAAAGGATGGCGCAACGCCGTCCAACGCAGGGCAGCCAGATAGCCGCGGCGCAAGCCTACCAGCCACCGCGGTTCGGCGAGCGGCGCCCGGCCGGAAACCTTGACCGCCAGCAGCGGAATCACTGTCAAGCTGACCAGCAGCGACACCAGCAACGTCACGCTGATGGTGATGCCGACCTCACCGAGCCACACGGACAGTTCGTCGTCACCGGCCAGAACGACGGGCGCAAAGACGATGATCGTGGTCAGGGTCGAAGCCGCCACCGCCCGCCCGACCTCCCGGGTTCCGCGCAGCGCCGCCGCGAGCGGCCGGCGGCCGGCGTGCAGATGGCGATGAATGGATTCCAACACGACCACGGCATTATCCACTAACATGCCGACACCAAGCATCAGGCCCATCATCGACAGGATGTTTAGCGTGCGTCCGCTCAGGTAGAGGAAGACGCACGTGCCGAGGATCGACAGCGGGATCGCAAGCGTGGTCACCAGGGTCAGGCTCAACCGGCGCAAGAAGAGCAACAGGATCACAAACGCGAGACCTGACCCGATCAGCCCTGCCTGCAGTAGCCCCCGCAGCGAATCGGTGATCTCGTCGGCCTGGTTGAAAAACGCGAAGCTGTGGATGCCGGCCAGAGCCGGATCGTTGTTGATCCGGACGAGTTCTGCCTCGATGGCGCGGCACACTTCCACCGTATTGGCGCCCGAACTCTTCTGGATCCAGAAGGCGATCGCCGGTTCGCCGTTCAGCCGCCGGCCGTAGGTCTGCGCCGGCACGCCGTAGACGACCTCCGCGACGTCCCGCAGGCGCAGGCCCCGGTCATCGATGGGCAGGTCGCTGAGGTCCTCGACGGCGTGCAGGTTGTTGACCGAGCGCAGGTCGTAGCGCAGGCCGCGATCGGTGACCCGGCCCACGGTCAGCTCCACGCTCGCCGACTCCAGGCGGCGGAATAACTGCGAAACATCGACCTCGTGCGCGAGCAGGCGGTCCAGGCGCAGGTACACCGAGGCCTGGGTCGGTGCAACGCCGTCGATGTTGACCCGGCCGACCCCGGGCAATCGCTGTAACGGAGCAATCACATGCTGTTCGAGCAGATCCCAACTCGCCGAGAGATCCCGGCCGGCGGCGGCGATGCGACCTTCGATGATCGGGATATCGTTGGAGTCGAAGGTCAGGATCAGAATCTGCCGGATGTCCGCCGGCAGATCCCCGCGGATCTGGTCGAGCTTCTCCTTGACCTCCAGACGCAGCACATTGACGTCGCGGCCCCAAGCGAACTGCACGCCGACCTGCACGGCATCGGGGTCGCTGTAACTGTTGAGACCGCGCACGCCGCCGAGCGTGGCCAAAACTTCCTCGACCGGGCGGACGATCAGACGCTCGTTCTCTTCGGGCAGACCACCCGGATACGGGATGTAGACCGCTATGAACGGAAAGTCGACGCGCGGCAGAAAATCCAGGCGCAAACGGCCCACGGCCACACTGCCCAGCACCAGCACGCAGAGCAGGGACATGGCGAGGGTCACGGGACGGCGCAAAACCAGGCGCGTCAGTCCCATCGCGGCGCCTCCGGGGCGAACTCGCCGCTGGCTGGGCGCGGCGCGGCGACGTCCCGGCGCGATGGCGCCCGGAGCGCTGCCGGCAATCCGGCGAGCACCGTGTAGAGCACCGGCACCGCAACCAGGGTCAGCCCGGTGGCCAGCAGTAGACCCCCGATCACCGTCACCGCGAGCGGCGCTCGCAGCTCCGCTCCTTCGCCCAAGCCGATCGCCATCGGCAATAGACCCAGAACCGTTGTGGCGGTCGTCATCAGAATGGGACGCAGGCGTTCGCGGCCGGCCTGACGGACGGCCGCGTGCAGTTCCAGACCGCGCCGGCGTAACTGGTTCATGCGGTCCACCAGCACGATGCCGTTGTTGACCACGATGCCGGCCAGCATCACCGCACCGATCACTGCGATCACGCTCAGCGGCCGGCCAGCGAGCGCCAGAGCATAGACGGCTCCCGCCAGCGCCAGCGGCACCGTGACCATGATGATCAACGGGTGCAGGATCGATTCGAACTGCGACGCCATGACCAGGTAGACCAGGAAGACCGCCAGCAGGATCGCCAGCTGCAGAGAGCGGTAGCTCCGTTGCATCTCTTCGCTCTGGCTGCCGGGGCTCGCCGTCACCCCCGCCGGCAGGGTCAGTCCGCGCAGGCGCGCCGCAATGTCCCGGTCGACCGAACCCTGGTCGCGGCCGTGCAGATCGGCCGTCACCAGGGCCGCGCGGCGGCCGCCGAGGCGATGGATCTCCGCGGGGCCTCGCGTCTCGGCGAGGCCGGCGACCGCGGCCAAGGGGATCGTGATCTCGCCGCGCTGCGCGACGACCAGGTCCTGCACCGCGGCCAGCGTCGCCCGCTCGTCGCTATGCCCGCGGACCCGGATGTCCAGGTGCCGTTCGCCGTCGCGGAATCGCCCCGCAACCACGCCGCCGACCTTCGTCTGGACGGTCCGCGCGACCTGGTCCTGGTCCAGTTGCAGCCTCCCGAGCCGGTGGCGATCCAGGCTGATCTGGATCTCCGGCGAACCGGGGATCATCGCCTGCCGCACGTCGCGCACACCGGCGACCTCGGCCAGGGCCGCCGCCACGGCTGTGGAGCCGCGCTGCAGCGCCGCCAGATCGTGACCGTAGACATGCACCTGAACCGGCGCGCTCAGATTCAGCAACGCCGGCCGCCGCACATCGAGGCGCATCGACGCCTGAGCAGCCGCCAGTCGGCGAGCCTCCTCGAGGACCGCCGCTTCGACCGCCGGGGCGGCGCTTTCGAGCTGCAGGTAGATCTCCGCCCGGTTCTCCTTGCGCCTGACCGGTCCGCCGCCGGCTTCGCGGCACAGACCGACCGCGGCGGCCACGCGCGCGACCGCCGGCAGGTCCGCCAGTTGCCGTTCCAGGGCGCCGCACGCGCGAGCGGTCCGGTCCAGCGGCGTGCCTTCGGGCAGTTCCAGTTGTAGCGTGAGCGACCCTTGCGCCAGCGGCGGCACTAGCTCGGTGCCCAGCCGCGGCAAGACCAGCACCGCGCCGCTCGCGACCACGATCACCAGCAAGACCGCCAGGGCGCGCGCGCGCAGAGCGCCCGCCAGCAAGCGATCGTAGCCGTCCGCCAGTCGCGGCCATAGACGCGCGTGGACCGCCGCCGCCGGCGACAACAGGCGCACCAGACCGCAGCCGACGCCGCGAAGCAAGAGTCGCAGCAGACCGACGATCAAGAGCGGCACGCCCAAGCCCAGAAAATGGCCGGCCTCGGCTGCCGCGCGGCGCCACCTCAAGCGATGGCGAACGGACGGCCGCCAGCGCGCCCGCCAGCCGGCCCGTGGAGCGTCACCGTCGCCGGCGCCGGCGCTCACTCCGCCGGCCGCGCCCAGCGCCGCGGCCATGGGCGTGAACGTCAGGGACACCAGCAAGCTGACCAGCAACGAGAAGGTCACCGTCAGCGCTTGGTCGCGGAAGAGCTGCCCCGCCACGCCGACCACCACGAAAACGATCGGCACAAAGACCGCGAGCGTGGTCAAGGTCGAGGCCGTCACCGCCGCGGCGACTTCGACCGCGCCAGCGATCGCGGTCGCGTGCGGATCGGCGCGCGGGCCCGCTTCCTCGCGGCGGCGTTTGATCGCTTCGAGCACCACGATGGAGTTGTCTACCAGCATGCCGACGCCCAGTGCCAAGCCGCCCAAGCTCATGACATTGAGCGAAACACCGCGCGAGAGCATCAGAATGAACGTGGCGACGATGCAGAGCGGAATCGCCAGGCCGATCACCAGCGTGCTTCGCAGATCGCGCAGGAACACGAACAGAACCAGTACCGCCAGCAGGCCGCCGATCAGTGCGTTGCGACGCACCTCCCGCACCGCCTGCGAGATGTAGACGGACTGGTCGAAGAGCACGGCTTGCTGCAAGCCGGCGGGCAGCCGCCCTGGCAATTGCGCGAGTGCGGCCCGGACGCGGTGCGCGGTGGCAACCGTGTTGGCGTCGCCCTCTTTGAAGACGGCGATTTCGACGCTCTCGCGCCCGTCGACGTGCGTAATCTCGGTGCGTTCTTTATGGCTGCGCACGAGCGTGGCGACCTCGCTGAGGGCCACCGGCCGGCCGCCGGCCGTGCCGACCGTGACCTGGGCGAGATCGTCGAGGTCGTCGATCCGGCGCAGGGTCCGCACGATGTATTCGGCGCCGCGATCTTGCAGGCGCCCGCCCGCAGCGTTCACGTTCTGGCGAGCGATCACCTGTTCGACCTGCCCGATGTCCAGCCCGAACGCCGCCAGCCGCCCGCCGTCCACCAGGATCTGGATCTCTTCCTCGAGTCCGCCCGTCACCCGCGCGGCGGCGACGCCCTGGATTGCTTCGATCTCGGTCTTGAGCACGTCTTCGGCCGCCGCGCGCACGACCGCCAGCGGCAGATCGCCCCACAAACCGATGCGCAAGACCGGGTCGAGCGCCGGGTCGTACTTCAAGACCACGGGCACGGTGGCGTCGTCCGGCAAGCGCACGAGGTCGAGTTTCTCGCGCACGTCCAGGCCGGCGTGATCCATCGCCGTGCCCCAGTCGAACTCGAGGCTGATCTGTGACAGGCCGGCTTGGCTGAGCGAATGGATGCGTCGCAGTCCCGCGACCACGCCGACTGCTTCCTCCAGTGGACGCGTCACAAGGTTCTCGACATCGACCGGCGCGGAACCCGTCAGCTCCGTCTGGACCGTCAACGTGGGGTAGCGTATTTCCGGCAGGAGGCTCAGGTCCAGTCGTTGTAGCGAGACCAGACCGAACACGACGGCGGCCAGCGCGATCATGCAAATGGTGACCGGACGGTGCACCGCGCAGCGGACAAGGTTCACGGCGACTCCTTGAGCGTCTCGTTACCGCGAGGCCAGCGCAGTCAGGTTGCTGTCGGGCAGGATCTCGATGCTGGTCCCGGTCCGCAGACCGCCGCGGCCGAGAGTCACCACCAGCCAACCCTCCTCCAGGCCGCTCGTGACCTCGACATGCGTGTCGTCATAGAGGCCGGTCGTGATCTCGACTTTGCGCACCGTGTCCGCCGCCGCCACGAAGACGCTGCGCAGGCCGCCCTCGTCGACGAGCGCGAGTTTCGGCACGGCCAGGACATCTTGTTTGCGGTCGGTGGTCAACCGCACCTTGACGAAACCGCCCGCGCGGACCGCGGCGGCGGCGGGCAAGCGCAACGTCACCTGCACCGTGCCCGTGCCGGGATCGACCACGGGATTGATCCGCTCGACCCAGGCTTGCAGCTGGCCCGCGGCGGCATCCGTCTCCAGCACAGCGGGTTCGCCGATCGCGATCTTGGCGGCGACCGCTTCCGGCAAATGGACCCGCACCCGCAGGGGCTCGAAATCGGCCAGGACGAACGCCGCCTGGCCGCCGAGGACTTGTTGGCCCGCGACCACGTGCCGCGCGGTGAGCTGACCGGCGAACGGCGCCTTCACGTAGGTCTCGGTCAGATTGATCGCCGCCAGGTCGCGCTCGGCTTCCGTTCGTTCGTACGCCGTACGCTGGGTGTCGAATTCCTCCTGGCTGATCAGCGATTCTCCGGCCATCTGCTCGGCCCGCTGCAACTTGCGTCGCTGTTCCGCCAGTTGCAGCTCCGCGCGGCGCAGCTCGAGTTTCTGTCGCGCGTTGTCCAACTCGGCCAGGATCTGATCCCGTACCACCCAATCGCCTTCCTCGACCGTCACGGCGCGCACACTCCCGGCGGCGCGGCAGGGCACCTCGACCAGGCGCGCCGCTTCGATGCTGGAGGCGGCGCGATGAAACGCGGCGACGGCGCGCCGCTCTACCGTTGCGACCTCGACGGGTACGGCGGGGGTTCGCGCGGAGTCCGGCACCGCGGCGGCCGCCGAACTGTCCGGCGCCGCGTTGGCCTTGGTCAGACCGAACAGCGGGACGTCATTGTGCCGGGTCGCGAAAACGAAGCATCCGACCAGGCCCACGGCCAGGGCGGCGGCCGGAATCAGGATTCGCTTGTGCCTGCGGAGCATGTCTTCTTCCTCGCTGCGTGGGGTTGCGGACGCTGCGGACTCGCCAAGGACGCAAATACGACCGTTAAGGTTGCATGCCGCGGTCGCATCGCCGCCGCCCCGGGCTGGAAATACCGCTTCAGGTTGTGTAACTTGGCCCAGCGGGCGCTGCGGGCCGACCGGGCCAGGCCGCGCGAACCCAAGCCATCGAGGTGCGCAGGATGAACCAGCTCGTCGAGTGCGTCCCCAACATCAGTGAAGGCCGCGACCGCGGCGTCATCGACGCCGTGACGGCGGTCATCGGCGAAGTCGAAGGGGTCCGCCTGTTGAACGTCGACCCGGGCGCCGACACCAATCGGACGGTGATCACGTTCATCGGACCGCCGGCGGGAGTCGCCGAAGCGGCCTTCCGCGTCGTCAAGCGCGCCGGCGAGCTGATCGATATGCGCCGCCACAAGGGCGCGCATCCGCGCCACGGCAGCACCGATGTCTGCCCGTTCGTGCCCGTGCGCGGGGTCACGATGCAAGAGTGTGCCGAAATCGCCCGCCGGGTGGGCAAGCGCATCGGCGAGGAACTCGGGTTCCCCGTTTATTTGTACGAAGCCGCGGCGACGCAGCCGCAGCGCCGCAACCTGGCCGACCTGCGCAAGGGCGAGTACGAAGCCCTCGCCAACAAGCTCGGCACCGCAGCCTGGGCGCCCGATTTCGGACCCAACGAGTGGAACGATCATACGGCGCGCTGCGGCGCGATCAACGTCGGCGCCCGGGGATTCCTCGTCGCCTACAACGTGAATTTGAATACGCGCCAGAAGAAGCTGGCCGGCGAGATCGCCCTGGAGATCAAAGAGGCCGGGCGCGCCCAGCGCAACGCGCAGGGCAAATTGGTCAAGGACGCCGACGGCAATAACGTTCTAGTGCCGGGCAAGTACCGAATCGAGGCCTGCAAGGCCGTCGGTTGGGTCATTCCGGAATATGGCCGCGCGCAGGTATCGATCAACCTCGTCAATACGGCGATAACCAAACCGCATCAAGCCTTTGAAGCCTGCCGATCCGCCGCTCGCGATCTCGGCGTCCGCGTCACCGGCAGCGAACTGGTCGGCCTGATTCCCGAACAGGACCTCCTGGCCGCCGGCCGGTATTACTTGACCCAGGCCGGCTTGTCGACAGGGGTGCCGAAACGGCAGCTTCTGGAGACCGCGATCCAGAGCCTCGGCCTGGCGGAGTTGGGTCCGTTCGACCCGCGGGAGCGGGTGATTGAGTACCAGGCCGGGCTGGGCGACGGCCCGCTGGTCAGCATGACGAACCGCGAGTTCGTGGACGAGCTTTCCAGCGACTCCCCCGCGCCCGGCGGCGGCTCGGTCGCTGCGCTGTGCGCCGCCCAGGCAGCCGGTCTGGTGGCCATGGTTGGCAACTTGACCGCCGGCAAGAAGGCGTACGCCACGGTCGAGCAACAGGTCATCGCGATCGCCGACCAGGCCCAGGAACTGAAGGACTTCTTCCTGGCTGCGATCGATCTCGATACTGACGCTTTCAACAAGGTCATGGCCTGTTTCGGACTGCCCAGGCAGACGCCTGAGCAACAGCAGACCCGCGACCGCGCCATCGCCGCCGCCACCCGCGGGGCGACGCGCATTCCGCTGTCCGTACTGCAGAAGGTACCGGCGTTGCTGGACCTGGCCGAACAGATCGCCCGCCTCGGCAACCAGAACAGCTTGTCGGATGCCGGCGTCGCCGTGCTCACCGCCGCCGCCGGCGCCGAAGGCGCCTACTACAACGTCTTGATCAATTTGGCGCAGCTGGCCGGCCTGGATCAGAGCGAGGAGCCGGCCTTTTTGCTGGAGACCCGCCGGCAGGCAAGCGAACTGATGGCTGCCTGCGAGCAGAAGGCCCTGACGGCGCGTCAGGGGATCCGCAGCCGACTCGAGGCGGCGCCGTAACCGCGCGGGCAGCGCCGTAACCGCGCGGGCAGCGCCGTAACCGCGCGGGCAGCGCCGTTTCCTTCGGCGCCGGGGGAAGCTATTTGCCGCGCGCAGGTGAATTCTTGACCCTCGCGACAGCGCGGCGTTACCTTGTGCAATCGCTTCGCCTGAAGACCTCTCGAGGAAGGATCCATCGTCATGGCCTCTGCCTCCGCCGCCGTCGAGCCCAAGAGCCCCTGGCGTCAGATCACGCAACCATTCGTGGATCTGGTCCGCTCGCCCCGCGCCCTCTGGGGCATCAACCTGGCCTACTTCCTCGAGGGTTGGGTCTACTTCGGGATGCTCGGCTATCTGGCCATGCACTTCTCGAGTTTCATCTTCCGCGGCTTGCCCAATCAGGACGTCCACTCCCACCACATGGTCATGGTCCTGACGGCGGGCATCACCATCTCCATGTTCTTTCTGGGTACGATCGCCGATCGCCGGGGCGTGCGCCGAACCCTGCTGCTGGCGTTCTGTTTCCTGCTGGCCGGGCGCGTCGTGATGTCGGCCGCACCGGTGGTGTTTCCCGGAACCGGCCTGTGGTCGCCCCTACATTTGATGACGATGGGCGGCATCCTGTTGGTCGTGATCGGGTATGGGATGTACCAGCCGGCCGCTTATGCCGGCATCCGTAAGTTCACCAATCCGAAAACGGCGGCCATGGGCTACGCGATGTTGTACGCGTTGATGAATCTCGGCGGCTGGCTGCCGACCTGGTTCAGCCCCATTCGCCGCGCCATCGGCATCACCGGTTCCTACTGGATCTACACAGCCCTGACATTGATCGCCCTGCTTGCGACTTACCTGATTCTGACGCGCAAGGTCGAGCAGGAGGCCATTGCCAGCGCCGAGCAGGAACGCGAGACGCAAAAGGCCGCCGCCGAGGGCTCCGCCGCCTCGCCGTCGCAGGCCATCCAGTACGATCGAGACCGTCGCGTGCCGCTGCACTTGTGGATCACGGTTTTCCTGCTGCTAGGCAGCGTCTACTTCCTGGGCCGCCCGGTGAATCTCATCGCGTGGGGCGTCATCGGCGTCGGCTTGATCATCCTGCAACTGGTCTCGAGTTGGCGGCATGGAATCTACCGTTGGCTCGCCAATCATCCCCTCGGCGACGGTAAATTCTTCTATTTCATCTTCGCGCTGATTCCGGTCCAGACGCTCTTTACGTACAACTGGCTGGTCCTGCCGCAGTATCTCGAGCGGGCGTTCGAGGGCGGCTTCGTGAGCCGCAATTTCGAAGTCTTCTCGAACATGAACCCGATCCTGATCTTCATCTTCGTGCCGATCATCACGGCGCTGACCTTTCGCAAGAAGGTCTACAACATGATGATCATCGGCACAGCGATCATGGCGGCGCCGGCGTTCCTGCTGGGCATCAGCACGAGCCTGCCCGCATTGCTGGGCTATCTACTGGTCATGACCGTCGGCGAGGCGATGTGGCAGCCGCGGTTTTTGCAGTACGCCGCAGAGATAGCACCGGAAGGACGCACTGGCGCGTATATGGGCGTGGCGCAGTTCCCCTGGTTCTTGACCAAGATGCTCGTGCCGCTCTACTCAGGTCTGATGATGCAGAAGTACGTCCCGGCCGACGGACCGCGCAGCCCGGAAACGATGTGGCTGTTCTTCGCCTGCTTGGCCTCGCTGTCGACGCTTCTGCTGCTGGCGGCCAGGGGCTGGATCGGGCGGGATTTCAAATCCAAGGCGGCTAGCTGACAGGCCGGGCTGGCGTCCCGCTGCGCGACGCCGCCCGCCCGGCCTGTCAGCTAGCCTGTCCATCGCCAACAGCAGCGACGGCGTTCGACCCCGCCGCTAGCGGTGAGCGAACGCATCGCACTGCGCGACGCCGCCCGCCCGGCCTGTCAGCTAGCCTGTCCATCGCCAACAGCAGCGACGGCGTTCGACCCCGCCGCTAGCGGTGAGCGAACGCATCGCACTGCGCGACGCCGCCCGCCCGGCCTGTCAGCCAGCCTGTCCATCGCCAACAGCAGCGACGGCGTTCGACCCCGCCGCTAGCGGTGAGCGAACGCATCGCACTGCGCGACGCCGCCCGCCCCGGGCGCCCCTGTCGCCTCCTTGGAGCGTCGAACATGGTCCCGGCGGCAGCGTCGCGTAGCGGGCTGCCGCCGGGACCATGTTCGACGCTCACCGAGAATAGCCGTAGTACTTGCGGTCGTAGTAGTAAGGCAGAACCTCGGCGAGGTTGTTCGCCACCACCCCCAGAATGTTGGCCCCGGCCGAGCGCAGGATCTCGACGCCGCGTTGGGTCACGTCGCGATGGGTCTGGCCCGCCATCACCAGATACAAGACACCGTCGACGCCCGACAGATAGTGCAGCGGATCGGAGACCGGCACGACCGGCGGCGAGTCAAGCAGAACGATATCGTAGAACTCCTGCAGCTCGCGGACGGTATCGCGGACCCGGTCGCCGCTGAACAAGCGGCTGGGATTGCCGCCGCCCATCCCCGCCGGCAGAAAACCCAGGTTCTTGACCTTGGTCGGGCGGATCGCCTCCTTCATGGGCAGCGTTCCCGCCAGCAATTCGGCAAATCCCGGTGAAAGCGGCACTTGAAAAACCGTATGCTGAACCGGCCGCCGGACGTCCGCGTCCAACAAAAGGATCTTCTTCTGCAGATGATAGGCCAACACGAGCGCGAAATGCAGAGCAAACAAGCTCTTGCCTTCTCCCCGCTCCGCGCTGGTGATCAGCAAGGCGCGTTTGCGCTCGAGGTCGATCTGGCGGCCGAGGCGAATCATGATGCGCCGCAGCTCGATAGCCATCGGCGACTCGATGTCGAATAGTCCGCCGCCGCTCTTGTGTTTCCGCTTCTTGGCCATGGCGCCCCTCTCCGTCAGTTCATGCGCGGATAGATATAGAATAGGAACCCCGCCGCGACGCCCAGGATCAGGATCACGAGCACGAACCAGCGCAGCAGGCGCAACCGTTGTTTACGCTGGAAATGTTCGTCCTGAATCACCGGCAGGGTCCCGATGACGGGCAGCCGCAGGGCCTGCTCGATATCGGCAACCGCCGTGAACGTGCGATCCAATAGGATCGAGATCACGACGAGTCCGAACCCGATCGCCAGCGAGAGCACGAACGCCATGAAACTCAGCTTGAGTTTGTCCGGCTCGACGGGGCGGCTTGGCGGCCGGGGATCGCGCCGCACTTCGATTCGATAGCCGACCTCGGCGAGACTGGCTTCCAAATTGAGTGTCTGCTGGGTGATTTCGCGCTCGATCGAATCCAGGAGATTGCGTCGATTGACGACTTCTTCCTCCAACTCCGCCAAGCGCGCCGATTGGATGGGTTGGCGAGTCGTAAATTCACGGTAATTGCGGACATGGCGCGAGAGATTCTCCAGGACACGTCCCTTGGCTTCGCGGTAGACCATGAAGTAGAGGTATTGGATCACGGACTCGCGGTCCATCGTGCCAAGCTGGGAATATTGGCGGGCCACCCGCGATTCGATCAGACTGTTCAAACGGACCCGCGCCTGCCCGAGATCGTTGGCCAGATTCAACGAGCCACTGCCGATCATGCGGGAGAACTCCAGCTCGCGGAGATCCTGCAAAACCTGCACGACCTCGTTGTCGCGCAACAATGCGCTGATCCCGGGAACGTCGCCGGTGACTCCCCTCGCCCGTTGCTCGAGTCCAGCCATCTCGTTGATGTCGGTGTTGTAGTACTGATCCTGCAGATTTCGCAGGCTGGATTCGGTAAAACTCAAGTTGTTGGCGTTGATCGGGTTGCCGGCCAACGACTCCGTCAGGATCGAGCGCTGGAAACTGGCCAGGGAGTCTTCGGCTGCTTTCAGCGCCAGTTCATAGGTCGTGCGCTGCCGCGCCAGGAAGTCCCGCGTCGTCGTGCGCGGAGCGGTCCGCGTCGCGCGTTCTTCCTCCAGGAACCGGTCGAGCACCACCCTGGCTAGAATGTACGCCTGGCGCGGATCGACGTCGCGGACGCCGATGTCAAAGAGCTGGTCCCCCTCGCGGCGCACGCGAAGCTTGGCGCGGAACCGGGCCGACTCCTGCCGGACCGCCCGCATCTCCTCCGGAGTCAACGTCGCCGGGATCACCTCCTGATCGCTCTCGGGCAATTGCGCGCGCCCGGTGTAGAGGCGCGATTCCCGCACAACCAGATCGACGAATTTCGGCGACGTCACGATGTTCCAGATGTTCGACAGCGTGGCCTGGTCCATATCCTGCGGGCGCCGGAACCGCCGCGATTCGTCGTCGAGCAAGCGGCTGCTGGTCATTTCGTAGACCACGCGGATCTGCGCCGCCGACTCGAAGATCGGCGTCATCGTCTTGATGGCGATGGCCGCCATCGCCAGGCAGAGGCCGAACGGCACCAGAAACAGCCACTTGCGCCGCCAGAACATCCGCAGGATGGCGAACGGATCGAAGCGGTTCTTGCCGCCGCCTTCCTCGTCGAGATAGGGATCGATCAACCCTGACATCCTTCCGCTACCCGCGCAGCCGTCAGATTCACCATGCGGCCGGCGGATTTCCTAGGCGGCGGCAACCGCCGTGGTCACGACCTTGCGTGATGTCCGCCGTCGATGTCACCGCCGCGGCCGCGCCTGCAAGGATAACGATGGTCCAAACTCCGGCCAATTCTTTTTGTGCCCGGGTTCCGGGGCCAGCGACCGAGCGGGCTCGCCGTCTGCAACCCTTAGCCGGCCCCCTCCCGCAGGCAGGTCGGACCATGCTCGGCCGTTGGATCTCGCTCGGACTGCCCGCCGCCTTGCTCGCCGCCGGGCTGCTGGCCGGCTGCAGCCGGTCGGATTCGCCGCTGGCGCCCGTCGCCGACACTTTCGGCACCTGGCCCGGCGATCTGAAGGAATGGCTGCAGATACCGGACAACGCCTGGTTGTGGCGCTGGTCGGCCGACCTCGAGCCCGGCGGCCGGCACACCGGGTCCGCAGTCCTGAGTGTCCGCGGCGAACGCTACCGCTGGCGCCTGAACGGCATCACAGCCGGCAGCAACCCGGCTGACTTACGCCTGACCCCGGCGGACACGTTCTGGCTTGGGATGCAGGTAGCCGATCTTGCCGAGCTGTCGGCGACGCCGCCGCTGCCGCGGCTCGCGATCGATTCGCCCGCCTACCCCAATCTGGTCGCCATGTTGCGGGATCTGCTGACGCCGCGCTTCGACGCGGTCGTAACGCACTGGCCCGGCAGCCCGGTCCCGGTCGGGTCCCCACCGGCACAGAGCGGCGACGTGGATCTGGCGGCCTGCCTGCGCGAGGCGGTCATACTCTGGAACACCGGCGAAACGGAGCCGCTCTTTGTCTGGACCGACGACGCCGCCTGGGGCGTCCGCCTGGCCCACTATGCCGGCAGCCTGCTCCGGCCGCCTCTGCAAGTCCAGTTGACCCGCTGCGACGCCGACGGCCGGCCGCTGCGCATGCGGATCGCCGCTGGCGACAACTACAGCCGCGCGTCGGCAAGGC
>Ga0334884_1004193_pt1 | contig 15172 bp, 20 predicted proteins | sample GraSluR1_MG_7_FD_207215 | JGI IMG/M metagenome (GOLD analysis project Ga0334884, IMG submission 207215) | Sludge microbial communities from methane-producing bioreactor in Wageningen University, Netherlands - Granular Sludge_12_05 R1 | ecosystem: Engineered > Bioreactor > Anaerobic >...
AATGAAAAATAGTTTAAAATGGCTCTTAATGGTGATTTTCAGAGTACTTAATGCAGAAGCAGTTGTAGATTTAATCATAAAATTACTCAGAGAGTTAGCAAGTAAAACAGAGAACAAGGTTGACGATGCAGCAGTAGAGATTATTGCTGAAATACTATACAGTGCTTTTGGATCCGACTCAAAAGAAAAGCTGGCTCATCTTGACGAACAATTCGGGTAGAGACGCAAAATTTTGCGTCTGTACAACAAAATAAAGGAGGGATAAATGACAATCTCAAAAATAACCTTTCCGAGTGGTGTGGCAGAGTTCTCTGAGGACTCTGCAATCTTTGCCTGTGGAAGTCTTTACATCGCTGACGGAAACTATACAAAAGCAACGGCAGACACTGCCTTTGCAAATTTGACAGTTAAAGAAACCGAGTTAAGCTCTAAATTCACTAAACTCTCTGATCTTGCCGAAAAACCTTTTAAATTAGAGAGTAAGGTAACTAAGTTTAAGACGCTTAATTACACCTTAGAGGGTAAAAGAACTAACACTATAGAGATTAGCCTGGTTGGTCTTACACAAGCCAGAAAACAATGGCTTGAAGTAGAACTTGGCAAGAAAAACAGAACAATTATCCTTGAAAGCAAAACAGGAGATTCGGTAATGATATTCAATGATAAGCGTTGGGTTTGCGACTGGGTTTATGAAGCAGAATCCGCATTTAATGCCTCTATCAGTACAGAATTTGTAGGACCGACATCTACCGGCTTTATGGTTTACAATGAAATTCCTAAAGCTACACAGGGCTAAGCAATGAGTAGTGAAGTTTTTATGCTAATGTGTAAAAATCAGTTGATTAAGCACGAGGGACTTGTCCTGAATCCGTATAAATGCACAAGTGGTGCCCTGACCATCGGAGTAGGCAGAAACCTTGATGCAAGAGGTATCAGTAAAGCTGAAGCAATGTTTATGCTGGATAATGACTTAAATGATTGTATCAGCCAACTGCAAACACACCTCGGCGACATATATCTCAGGCTGAACGATACCAGAAAGCTTGTCCTGGTGAATATGTGCTTTAATCTCGGCATCTTCGGACTTTTACAATTTCGTAAGACGATAGCTTATTTAAGAGTTAAGGAATATAATAATGCAGCCAAAGAAATGCTGGACTCTAAATGGGCTAAACAGGTCGGAAACAGAGCTAAAGAACTGGCTGAAATGATGAGAAAGGGATAAACAATGTCAAAAAAAACACTAATCTCAAACCTTGATGAAATAAAAGCTTTACGCTTTAAATGCAACAACTGTGGCACTGCCGTAGAATTGCCTGTAAGTGTAAATGTCAGGATTTCATCTTGCTGCATTAATTGCGGTAAAGAGTTTGCAAATAAGTATATAGAGGCACTTTACAATATCAAAAAAGCACTGATTTGTATAGATGATATGCAAAAAATAGACAATCACGATATGCAAATCGAATTAGTAACAGAATATCAAAATTAATGTAGAGACGCGATTTATCGCGTCTGTAAAGGAGATAAAATGACAGAGATAGCAATCAGCGTAATAACACCGGTAATGCTGGCAATAATAACCATAATAGGTAAGGTATATCTGGCTAAAATCAGTAAAAATAATGAAAAAATCATCAATTACTTTGAGATAAACAAACAAAACAGTGAGTTTATCCAGAAAATGAACCAAATCAAGATTCATTATATAGCACAATACACCTCTAAAGGTTGGAAAAATGCAGCCTGTGAAAAAGCTGAAAAGTTTATCTCTGTCATTTCTCATATATTAGATAATTATACCATTGATATACAACACTGGGAGTGTATCAAAAACGAACTTGATTCCGGGTCTGCCTATGTCAGAAACAGGTTGATTGAGTACATAGGAGAGAGTGCTACAAACAAGTTTTATAAGCAACACTGTAACAATTACAGACAATACCTCAATACAGTAGAAGACATCCTGGCAGATACCGAGAATCATTATAAAGAACGCTTTATTAAGGCAAGTACAGAGTTTTTAAAACTATTTTTAAAGGAGATGAAGAAATGAAAATATATACTAATATCAAAACATTAAAACAGGTCAAAAGAATAGCCAATGATTTGGGTATCGGCTCAGAGGAATTAATGCAAAAACAAAACATTGGAAGCTTGTTAGATAAGCTTATCGATGAGGGGAAACTGGTTGAGTTTTTACAGGTAATTACCCGAGATAATCAGGCTGACTTTGAAGAAATGGAAGCCGAAGAAGTCGGAGGACTCATTGACTCTTTTTTTACCGGTATTGCCAAGTTCTTGCCAAACTCCCTAAGGGCAATGATAAAGCCACAAATATGAATTGTAGAGACAGGGCATGCCCTGTCTGTACAGATAATGTCTTTCTTGAATACATCTATATTTTAAGGTCAATTGGGCAATATGATGATGATTTGGAGCTTGATGAGGCAGTTTGGATTTGCAAAAGATACGAGTCAGAGTAGAGACGCGATTTATCGCGTCTCATCGGTGTTTTATCGGTGGCAATAAATGGAACACTGACGGCTCGTCAGGGCATAAAATCAAATTTTCATATAGTACAGACGCGTCTCATCGGTGTTTTATCGGTGGCAATAAATGGAACACTGACGGCTCGTCAGGGCATAAAATCAAATTTTCATATAGTACAGACGCGTCTCATCGGTGTTTTATCGGTGGCAAAAAAAAAGAGGAATTAAATGGCTAATAATTTAAGATATGAGTTAAAGCTTGATATATCAGCAGTAATAGACAACCTCAAAAAAACAGAAGACAGATTAAAGCAGGTTTTTGGAAAATTACAAGAACCTGTGTCTTTGGATATTGACAGTAGTGAAGCAGAAGAAGCCTTAGATAACATAAACTCCGTTGATGTAGCAATCTCAGCCGATGCAAGCGATGCCATAGCCTCAGCCAATGACACAGAAGCTCAAATCAACAAAATACCTGACTCTAAAGAAATCAACATCAAAGCCGACACAGAAAATGCAATGACAGGCCTTGCAAAGCTCGGACTTGGACTTAATGCTCTGACCTCTGTTTATGGGATGTTAAACTCCTCACTGAGTAGCTTTTTAAACCTTTCCAACACTCAGGAAAAGGCAGAAAATGACCTAATCTCTGCACTGCAAACAAAAGGACAGGCAACCACTGAAAACATAAAGTCATACAACGATTTTGCCTCTGCTATGCAAAAAGTAACCACTACCGGAGACGAGCAAACACTAAAACTACTTACAATGTCTGTAAATATGGGTATAGCTGAAGAAAAAAGAAAAGAAGCAACACAGGGTGCATTGGGACTTGCTAAAGCCTTTGAAAGTGCAGGACTAACACAGGAAACAGCACTCAAAGGCATAGCACTTGCCTATGAAGGTGAATACGCTCAATTATCAAGATACATCCCTGCTCTCAGAACTGCACAAACAGAAGCCGAAAAAATGGCAATCCTGCAGGAAGCTATGGCAAACGGCTTTAAAATGGCTCAGGATGAAACCAAAACAGGAGCAGGTGCTATCCAGCAATATCAAAACCTGGTCGGTGATCTGAAAGAAAAAATAGGAGATTTGATAAAATCGGCTATATTACCTGTAATCTCTGTACTTACAAGCTTTGCTTCCCTGCTTAATGATCATCCCGGTATATTTAAAACTGCAGTAGCAGCAATCGGTTCGTTGGTAGTGGCTTTGTCAGCTTGGAAAGTGGCACAAATAGCACTCAATCTCTCCCTGACAATGAACCCAATCGGGCTTGTAATAGTGGCAATCGGTGCTCTGGTGGCAGGTATAGCCGTCGCAATTAACCATGTCGGTGGATTTGCTCAAGCCTGGGAATTCGTCAAGGCATCATTACTCATCACCTGGGAATATATGAAAGCCTTTACAAATGCCCTGGCAGGTATGGTGGACATTATCAAAAATACATTCAGCAAGATAAAAGATATGCTGAAAGCACTCTTTACAGGTGACTTTCAAGGCTTTATAAACATAGTTACAAACGGATTTACAACAGCCTTTACTCAGTCAATGGATCGTTTTGCCGACGCCGGGAAGAAGGCTAAAGATATATGGGAAGAAGCAGGTAAAACCGCAGAAAAGGCAATGAATCCCACAACATGGAACCCTGATGGCTCGTCAGGGCATTGGAACTCTGACGGCTCGTCAGGGCATTGGAACTCTGACGGCTCGTCAGGGCATGTCATTCTGAGCGATAGCGAAGAATCCCCCCAACAAGACCCAATCATAGCAGCATATCAAAAAGAACTGGAACTGCTCAACCTCAAAAGACAAAACAATTATAAGGTAACCGAAGAACTAAAAACCGTCTATGCCGAATATATGCAATACCTCCTAAATCTCTATGGCAAAGACAGTATAGAATATCAACAGGTACTTAATCAAAAAATCAACTTTGAAAGAGACAGAGCCCTAAAACTTGCCAATATCGAAAGGGAAAGACTGGCAGAAGAAAGAGCTATGCAGCAGGCTGCTTGGGACTTTGAACAAGAAAAACTGCTTATGGAAGATCCTCATCAGGCAAGACTTAACCAACAAATAAGACACATAGAACAATTTTATGAAAAAAGATCTGAACTCCTCATCAAACAAGGATATACTGAAGAACAGATAACTGCACAAAAAAATAAAGCTATAGAAGCACTTGAGCTGGACTCAATGCTCAACCGCATGAAATCTCACGGTCAAGGACTCGGACAAATGGCTAATAATATGGCTCAGTTTGGCACTCTCGGTTTTAATGCCTCTAAAGCTTTGCAAAAAGCACAGGTTATTATGGAAACTCCTGCAGCTGCAATGTCTGCTTATCGTGCAGTAGTAGGAATACCAATCATAGGACCAACACTTGCACCTATTGCCTTTGCCGCTGCAATTGCCACAGGACTAAGACAATTAAGTGCCATAGATAAAGCAAAGCCTCCTAAAGCGAAAATGGGGGGACTCTCCGGACTGCTCAGGGGTAATTCACACGAAAACGGAGGAATACTCATAGAAGCAGAAGGCGACGAATATATAATCAATAAAAACAGAGTTAAAGAACTCGGTAAAGGCTTTTTTGATTTCCTTAATTTTTCCCCTCTGTCTGCAGTAAAATCAGCAGTACAGACGCGATTAATCGCGTCTCTACCCTCCGTGCCTGCACCTTCGGCAGTAATGGCAAACGGTGGTGCTATCGTACACCGACAATCCTTGGCGGATAATAATGATAATCCCCTGATTTTGAAATTAAATGAGACTGTGGAGCAGTTAAAAGAACTAAAACAAGCACTTTTAGACAAAGAAATGACAGTTCATAACCACATTTCAGCTAACGAAATCATCAAAAAAGCTGACCCGGCTACCCTTAACGAACAAAACGAAAAAGGTGAATTAATCAGGAGCAGGTGGTAAAATATGACAAATTACAGGATAGATTTTATTAATAACGGACATCAACTTCAACATTCTATTGACCATAATTCAGCGATTGATCCAAAGCTTAGCGGTCAAAAAATAGCAGGAAATGACTACTTTTCGCATGAACCTGTAAGGCTTGAATTCTCTTGTTATCCGGATAATTGGCTTAATGAATACTTACTCTCCGGAAACTATGAAAGTGTTCGCTATATCTGGAACTTTATGATCCGTTTTTATGAAAACAATTCCCTTGTCTTTACCGGGATTGTGGACACCTCTTCATGTAGCTATGACGAAGAAACAGAAGAAATTAGAATTATTGCTTATGATAAATTGAAATTATTTGAGAAATTCTCGGATGCTAAAATGCTATTTGCTTTGCTTTATGGTTATTCTCCTGATTATTGCGTTCGTTATTTTGCACAAAAGATTAACCTGTTGACTGACCTGCCGATGACCCTTAATTGGGCTAATTATCAGCCTTTGACTATTAATAAAACGCACATCGTCATACAAAAAATCAAGTGGAAGGAGATACTGAAAGACTTTCAGTCATGGTTATATTTTCATATTGCAGAAGCAGGATTTTGTGAAATTGACCAAATTACCCGATTTATGATAAAAATTGTAGCCTATAGATATAAGCTTATTAATGGAATACCGGCTATTTCTGTGGTTAAAATCTATGCTCTTCAGTATAAATTCTATAACAATATCTGTTTTTTTGACAATAAACCCCTCGAACAAGAGTTTGACTTTACTTCTTGGGGGGCTGTTACAAGTCTCTTAAACAATTATAACTATACATTATACCAAGATTTTACAGACAGCAAAGGCAATTATTTCGTATTTGAAACCCCTGATTTTAATTACAATACTGCACCTGAAGAAAAAGAAATCTATTTTACAGGCAACATCATACCTTACCAAATATACCCTAAAGGATTTTACGAAAACAATGGCGAACAAACTCAATATATGACTGTCCTAAAGACTATGCTCTTATTACATAATTTGACTCTTACTTGTGATTCTACAGGCATAATACACCTCAAAAATAAACAAGAAACTACAGGCCAAATCCACCTGGTTGACGAGGCTGATATTATTAAAATGACCATTAAAAGACTTAACAGAGCACTCCCGGAAATCAATACTTTAGATAATCTGATCGGCGACACTGCTATCCTTAAAGAAAATATGAATATTTATTACGAAAACCTTGCAGGTCAAAAGTTTGAAGTAGAGCTTACTATCGATGACACTTCTAAGTATGAACTTAAACTATTTGATCAAATCTATCTAAAAAACAAACATTACATCATTTCTAACCTCTCAAAAAACAACAACCTCGAAGCTTGGGAGTTAAATGCCTGGGAAATATAAAATAATTGAGAATTGTACAGACGCGATTAATCGTCGTACAGACAGGGCATGCCCTGTACAGACGCGATTAATCGCGTCTCTACGGTGTTTTATCGGTGGCTAATCCATGATCCCCATCTTTAACACTACCCCTGATTTTATCAAATCAAACATTCAAAAATATATAGTCAAAACGCTTAGAGACTACCAAAAAGCCTTTTTGATTGATAAAAGCCGTTTTAGAATTGCCAATAAATCAAGGCAGATAGGCTTTTCGTATCTTATTGCTTTGGAAATGATTATCGGTACCTTGATTCGTAAGAAAAACCAGCTTATTATCTCTGCCTCACAGGAAAACGCTTTTATTGTTCTGGATCATGTCAGAACACATCTTAAGGCTATGGATATAGAACCATTTAGCGACAAAGCTCAAGAAATTGAAATGGCTAACGGTACTGTCATCAAGGCTCTTGCAACCAATTGGAAAACTGCCCGAGGCTTTGCGGGTGATGTCTATTTTGATGAATTTGCCTTTATGATTCATGACTCTGAGGTGTGGAAGGCTCTTGTACCGGCTATTACTGCAGCACAGGGGAAAATAACCGTCATTTCAACTCCAAAATCAAGGATTGATAAGTTCTGGGATATCTGGGAAAATAACAAGATTTTCTCTAAACATCTGATTACTATTCATGATGCGGTAAAACAAGGACTTGATATCAATATTGATGAACTGCGCGGCTTGTTTTCTCCGGAAGAATTCGCTATGGCTTATGAATGCTTACCGCTGGATACTTCTGATTCTTACATCTCATACAACCTTATTGAGCCTTGTATTAATAATGCAGACGCGATTAATCGCGTCTCTACATATTTCGCTGCCGATATCGGTAGGGTAAAGGATGAAACTGCCATTATTGGAGGCTTTACCGATGAAACAGGTACGCTTATTGTCAATCATATTGATTCTCTTAAAAAATGTGCCTTTTATAATCAAAAATTAACCTTTGTTGATCTCATTAAAGCAAACAATGCGGTTGTTTTTGCTATTGATAAAGGCGGTATTGGTTACAATCTCTGGGAGGACTTGTCTTTTATCTATCCTTCTGTCATTCGTGGTTATGCCTTTGCTCCGGCTGTTAAAGAAAGAATGGCTAAAAACCTCAGACGAGCCTTTGAAGAAAAGAAGCTTCGTATTCCTAACGACCCTTCTCTTATTAATCACATCCTCTCTATCAAAAGAAGTGCCAACAGGACTAACATCTTTAGCTATAATGCTGAGTCTAACGAACATCACGGTGATAAATTCTGGGCTCTTGCTATGCTGTATGACATCATTTCAAACAAAAAAACCATCGATAATGTGCAAATTTTTTAACAATAGTTTAACAATAGTGGAGCAATGGTTTAACAATAGTTTAACAATAGTGGAGCAATGGTTTAACAATAGTTCAACCATCGTTCAACAACCGTTCAACCATCGTTCATTATTTTCATCGGTGTTTTATCGGTGGCTATAAATGGAACCCTGACGGCTCGTCAGGGCATAAAATCAAATTTTCATATAGTACAGACGCGTCTCATCGGTGTTTTATCGGTGGCAAAAAAATCCGCATTAGGAGCATAACATGTTTAATAAAACCCAATTTTTAGCCTCTATTCAGCCCGATTTGGAGAAATTAACCCATAAGCTAAGAACTTATGCCATTAAGATTATTGATGACGAAAAAATGGTCTGTACGGGGCTTTTAAGGACTTCTATTCAGGCCAAACTAATTATTGACGATGAAAACCCCCGTATTGAGCTTTTCGTTAATGATCCTGGCAACAGTAAACTTAAATATGCAAAGTATCTGCATGAAGGGATAAAACCTCATATGCCACCCCTGGCACCCATTAAAAAATGGGTAGCAGTCAAGGGTATCCATAAAAGCTCTTTTAGATCAGCCTGGGAAAAAACAAAGCAAGCAAATAAAGGTGTTTCAAGAAAAAACCAAATAAAAAAAGACGACCTGGAAGATCGTCTTATTACTAACATTGCGTGGGCTATTGCGATTAATATGAAAAAGAAAGGCAAAAAACCTGTGCCTTTCTTAAAACTCGCCATTCAAATGGCTTTAAAAAATGAACAGTAGAGACACTATTAATCGTGTCTCTGCCAGGTCATTTGTCGCCCAAATTTTTTAACAATAGTTCAACAATCGTTCAACTACCGTTCAACTACCGTTCAACAACCGTTCAACCATCGTTCAACCACCGTTCAACCATCGTTCAATCACCTCGCCCAGCCATTCAAAAAAATCCGCTATTTCGTCATCCATTTTAAAGGGGATTTTATATTTACCATTACAATAATTATTGTAATATTTCTTGTCCTGTTCTTTAAGGATCTTGATTTCTTCAGCAGTAAGTCCTCCCTTCATTTCTAAAAGGTATAAACTATATCGTTGTTCCATGTCGAAATCCCATTGAAATTCCATAGAGGGATGAAAAAACCAACTAACATAGTCTTCTATATAATTTACTTTTTCATCGTCATCAATAGGGTCTGATATCTTAAATTTTGGGGTGCGACCTGCCTTCTTAATTGTTTTCCTTCCTTTATCTTTTGATGATCTTAATGCTGCATCTAATTTCTTATTTATTCCTGCTAAGTTTGTTACGAAATGAGTAACTATATTATTGTTAGATAAATCTATAACCGTAAGTAGAAATTTGTTAATACCCTGTTTATTTGTGTGATTGTAACGATAAAAGTACATTAAAAGATTTTGACTTTTTTCGTCAACCACTAAAGTAATATCTCTACCGGCTCTACGAATATTGTCTGTAATATTTTGATTATATTGAATGTTTGAAAGTTGCATTTCTTTAATGCCATGTCTTTTACTATGTTCTTTTCGTTTGGCTAAACTGCTCCATTTTGCCTTTAATGCTTCTTTTAAAAGAGGCTTAACAACATCAGCGGTAATCTTTTCATGATTTAGTAACAAGTCTTTTGCCTGTCCTGACAGTGTTTTCGGCTCTTCGTAAGCAATAAAGGTTGTTCGGCAATTAAAGTGGTATGGTGGCAGGATAGTTGTTATATCTGTCGTAGGTCTGCCGGCATAACCGAGCATTTCGTCAGGATTGGGGGTGCTTGTATTTTGTCCGAGTTTATCCTCATAGCCTGAAATATTAAACACTCTCCCGTGCATATCAAGGCAGGTTGGGCTTGTCCTGTCGTCTATATAGGCAACTATCTGAACCTTTTCTACTCCTTCGGATTGGTATTGTCTGAGGTTATCGCGGCTTACTGCACGAAAGTAAGCAGTGTTTGATTCAAAACGAAACTGATCAAAAGGAGGGAGCTTTGCCATCGGGTTAGGCTCCCAGTTTTCCATTATTTTGACAAATTCTGCTCGCACAGTCTCATTTAATTTCAAAATCTCATCGCTTACCTTGACAAAATCTTCATAACTCTTTTTGATTCGTACAGACGCGATTAATCGCGTCTCTACAAAAGCCTCATAAAGCCGTTTCAACTCCTTTTCACTAAATGGCTCTACCGCATTTTGTCGGTACAACCTCTTTAATAATAACAGATTTTTCATCTTTACTCCGTTTATTGTTGTGCAAGCACCCTTGCTTGCACCTTAATGTTGTGCAAGCACCCTTGCTTGCACCTTATTGTTAGCACCCTTGCTTGCACCTTATTGTTAGCACCCTTGCTTGCACCTTAATGTTGTGCAAGCACCCTTGCTTGCACCTTATTGTTAGCACCCTTGCTTGCACCTTAATGTTGTGCAAGCACCCTTGCTTGCACCTTATTGTTTTCGGTGTTTTATCAGTGGCTAATTATCCGTTTTCTTTACCCATTTTTCTTCGACTGTTCGGACCACTTCACCACATTTAGTGCAAATGCGGACACGGTAAATATTCTCACCTATCTCTTCTGTCCGCACTACTTTCAATTTGTGTCCGCATTGTTTGCATTTCATTACAATCTCCCTTTTCTTTATTCGTACAGACGCGATTAATCGCGTCTCTACATTAAATCACCCCGCTACATCACTCGGTAAAACCTCTATTTTACTAATTGTATCAGCCCATACTTTTTTTTCAAGATAAACGCTAAGTGAATGCCAGTCTCTTGCTATTACTAACTTTGTTGTCATTTTACTGTCTGTATCTTTATATGTTATTTCATAGATACGCATGATTTAGCCTCCTGTTCTGCATCAAATCCGGCAGTACAGACGCGATTAATCGCGTCTCTACTTTCCAAAACATCTGCAAATCTGTCTTTATCTTCCTTAAATGAATGCTCAATCTCTTGTGGTTGCCCTTTCTTACAGACGCGATTAATCGCGTCTCTACCTAATTCATGACTCACTTCCAGATCCCTCTCTGTTCTTTCCAAAACATACCTTAAATTATCATAATCCGTTTCGAGATCATCCTGCAGCTTTTCTAATTGCCTGACTTGTTTCATTATGCTTTCTTTTTCTTTTCGCTGGATTTTAAGTTGTTTTTCATTGTGAGAAATTTGGCTTTTTTGGTTTCTGTTTTTTGCTATCAGTCCGCTGCATTTGTCTCTTAAATCGCTTAAAAGGTGTTCTTTGCGTGCTACATCTTCTTTAAGCTCTATGTTTTTTCCTGTTAAAAAGATGATTTCATCTTCTTTAAGATCGATTATTGCCCGGTATCTTTTGACTGTAACTGCCAGTACTAATATACTAAGCAGGATTGTTACTATTATTTCCATGTTTTCCTCCGTTTATTGTTGTGCAAGCACCCTTGCTTGCACCTTGTTGTTTTCGGTGTTTTATCGGTGGCAAAAAACCCCCGTTTTCCTCCGTTTATTGTTGTGCAAGCACCCTTGCTTGCACCTTATTGTTTTCGGTGTTTTATCGGTGGCAAAAAACCCCCGTTTTCCTCCGTTTATTGTTGTGCAAGCACCCTTGCTTGCACCTTGTTGTTTTCGGTGTTTCATCGGTGGCAAAAAACCCCCGTTTTCCTCCGTTTATTGTTGTGCAAGCACCCTTGCTTGCACCTTATTGTTTTCGGTGTTTTATCGGTGGCTATTCCGGTATTCATTCTGCGAAGCAGTCGTTTCCGCTCCGCTAAAATCCAGCACTATCCTTGCCCAATCGCCTTTATCGTTTTTTATCCTGAAACTGTAATACTTTTTCCTATGGCTGACGGTGATTGATTCTTTAATGATTTCCATTGCCTTTTGCCATTTCTCGTCATTGATTTCATAGGATAGTAGTTCTATTATGCGTTTAGTGTCTAAGAAGCCTCGTTTGTCAGTTTTAAAGGCTTTACTCACCAGAACAGAAATCTCTTTTTTAGAGCCTTTTGTCCATTCTTCCAGGCATTCGTTTATCAGTCCTCTGGCAATGCCTATTTTCTCGTTAAAGCTTATAAATTCGTGGCTGTTGACTTCTACCTGTTCGCTTCTGTCGAAATTATAAAGTGTGATATTGCCTTTAAATTTCGTCTCATCAAGCCCGCTTTCAACTATCATTTCACTGATAAATTCATCGCTTGTCCCTACGGCAAAGGTCTTAAATTCTGAGATTTGAGCCTCTAATTCTTTGGCTTTTTTGATGATTTCGCTAACTGCTTTATGGCGTTTTAAATCGTGTTCGGGGATGTATTTGACTGGCACCATATCACCGTTGTGATCTCTTAATTTGTCTGGTAGTTCTGTTGTTATTTTTTTCTTTCTTCCCATGTTTTCCTCCGTTTATTGTTGTGCAAGCACCCTTGCTTGCACTTTGTTGTTTTCGGTGTTTTATCATTCGTTTTTTCTTGACATATTCTTTTATTCGTGTATCATCCTCTTAATTATTAACCTATAAGGAGTTGTTTATGTACTACAAACAGGCTGATTATGCTGATAAATGCCACTATAAAGGCAATTTAGAATTCTTTTTTTATAAAACAAATCAACAAAAAATTGTTAAGGATTTTTTAAAATTAACAGTCCCTGATGAAATTAGAAAGTCAGCAAAAAAACTTAAACTTTCTGAAATATCTGAAGATGTTATCAATGATGCAAAAAAAGAATTGTCAAATTTTATTAACTTGGCTAATCCTAATATTTTTTGTAATCTGTTTAGAAAAAACAACGATAAATCAATCGCTGTCTTTCACTTGCTCAACAACTGCCTTGATCTTATTAGCGGTACGGATTATTTTGACATTAAAGCACATCTTGCCTTGATGATCTTGCAAAAAACCATCAAGCCCTTTTAATAATATTTGTCCTTCAATGCTTTGCCAAATTGTCTCGCATACTTCTTCTTGTAATCTGCTGATTTTAGTATGTACTCTTAAAGCTTCTTGTGTTTTATTGTTATATTCCATGTTTTCCTCCGTTTATTTTGTTTTCTCTTGACATATTGTTTTATCTGTATATGCTCCTCTTAATTTTTAATCTATAAGGAGTTGTTTATGCTTAATGACAATGACCGTGCCTATGTTAAGCAGGCGTTTGAACTGCTACCGTTTTTGCTAAGAGATCAGCAATTGGATCGATTATTTCATCGCTGTCTGATAGGCGGACCAAATGCTGTTTTAATTGACTTAATCTATTACAGGAAGAGGGATAAGATGATAGAAGTGCTTTTATCCCTGGATGTAATGCAGATTCAATCCAGCCGGCAACGGTGTCCGGAGGATATATTCGCTGAATTAGTTCTTCTAACTCTATGGCTGATTCATTTGGAGTGGGGTAAAATTGCTCCTTCTCCTCAATTTGATCTGCGTAAGAGGATAATATATAATCTATTATCCTGTCCTGATTTCTTTTATCAGCTACAGAACAACTATATGCTTCATTTTTGGCCATTTGATAGTGACGATCCCTTTGTAAGGAGAATTGAAAACCTTTATACTCGGTACATTCGAGGCAGGATATCAAACAATGAAGAATCCGTTTTGCTTCCTTATTCGGTTCACATTCAAGCAATTTTACACAGAGAGAAAGCTTAATTCCGCTTCCCACGCAAAAGAATGCAACTTTATACATCCAATCTTCTGTTTTACTAAAATAAGATGGTGGAACTTTTGTCAGTTCCTCTTTGATCTTGTCTTGTCTTCCCATGTTTTCCTCCGTTTATTGTTGTGCAAGCACCCTTGCTTGCATTTTATTCTCATCGGTGTTTTATCGGTGGCTATTCCATTTTTTAACAATAGTTTAGCAATAGTTCAACAATAGTTTAACAATAGTTTAGCAATAGTTTAACAATAGTTCAACCATCGTTCAACCACCGTTCAACCACCGTTCAACAATCGTTCAACCAATCCCCGGTATATCTGTTCAAATTCCCGTATGCGTTCTTTATTTCCGCTTATTTTGATTGCGATATATCGGCTTTGCATTCTTCGAAGTTCTTCAGGCATCTCATAGCGCTTCCATTCCTGCTCTTTGAGGGCTCCGCTATAACACCAAAACTCGTGATAGCTCTCAAAATCATTCCATTTCTTGAGTTTATTAGACTGTAAATCAGCCTTTGCCTGCAGGATTAATTGTGCTTCCTTTGAATGATTTTCTTCTATCGTTTTTTGTTGTACAGACGCGATTAATCGCGTCTCTACCTGTGCTTTTTCTTCTTCTTTTACTCTTTCACGATATCGGTTCCAGTCGGCAAGATAGCCGGGCATTTTCTCCGAATTATACAGGGTTTGAGGTCTTAAATATTTCTCATCGGGAGTGTTGAGCCATTTCATTGTTTGGATGGTGTTCACACCGATGAAATCGTCAAGGTTAAATCCTTCTGAGAGTCTCGCATTGATATGCTTGATTGTGGCCTTATTGCTTGCTCTAAACCTGCCCTTTGTCCTGGCATTTAAATCGTCTATTATCTGCCGGATCGTGTCTTTGTTATGCAAGCACCCTTGCTTGCATTCGTCTCCGCTTCCTATTATTTCCTCATAAAATGCCCTTAGCCTTGCTACTGTCTCTGTCTCTCCAAACTTCGCACAGGCTTCATTATGTAGTTCTCTCAGGCTTTTCATTTTCACCTTCAACTTTTGCCATAAGCACTATCATATTATCTTCCTGGTCAGTCATCAGGTCATATACTTCAAGCGTGTCTATTAATTCGAAGTTCACGATTATTTCAGTGTCAGGGCTCATCCAGTCAGTGCGTTCTTGAAACTCTTTTAAGGTCATCTTACCTCCTTTTCTTTTTATTCTCATCGGTCGTTTATTGTTGTGCAAGTACAGACGCGATTAATCGCGTCTCTACGGTGTTTTATCGGTGGCTAATCCATTTTTTAACAATAGTTTAACAATCGTTCAACAACCGTTCAACCACCGTTCAACCACCGTTCAATAATCGTTCAACCATCGTTCATTATTCATTATTCATTATTAATCT
>Ga0334884_1004197_pt1 | contig 15166 bp, 14 predicted proteins | sample GraSluR1_MG_7_FD_207215 | JGI IMG/M metagenome (GOLD analysis project Ga0334884, IMG submission 207215) | Sludge microbial communities from methane-producing bioreactor in Wageningen University, Netherlands - Granular Sludge_12_05 R1 | ecosystem: Engineered > Bioreactor > Anaerobic >...
TTTTTTTCATTCTATTTTTAAAAAGCCTTGCAACATTATTATAGATAAGATCTGCGTTATATTTTGTTTGTGTAATCTTTTTAAATTGATTATTATAAATTGAATACACAGAAATTCTTAAATAATCCAACCCTGAGTTAATTAAATTATTCGATAAATCATTTGTCAATAATGATGCATTTGTCGTTATTGTAATCGCATTTGCTATGTCATTTTTTTTTGCAATTTTAACCATTTCAACTATATCTGGATGTAATAATGGTTCGCCATCTCCATATAAATTTAAGTTATTCAGCTTTCCCATGCTCTTGATATCTTTAACAATTTTTTTATACAGATTCATTGACAAATGCCTTCTCTTCCCTACAATTTCATCAAATTCCTTTAAAGATAATGCACATTGAACACATCGAAAATTACACATATTAGTAGGCTCAATATTTAAACCTAGAGGCATTTTAAGTGGCAAAATATCTATAAGCTTACTTCTCTTTTTATTTTTTTCAATAAAACTAATCCTTTTATTTTTATTCATTTTTTTTTGCAATAATCATTATTGCCCCAGCAACTTCTTTCATTTCGTCTCCTAGCTGCCAAAGAGCTTTTACCTGTTTTTCTCCAATAATTTTCATATTAAGCATTTGAACGTTTTGCTCGTCTGAAAAAAGTTTAAAAGAAAGTCCATGCTTTCCTATAATTCTTAAATTACTTTTTTTAATTCTTCCTCTAGTGTTTTCCAGTCATAAATTCGATAATGGCCATGTTTTTTATCATTGGGCGACAAGGCATAAACCGAGGGCAAAATATTCATTTTAACAGCTAACTGTCTTGAAAGAGCACATGCATTAGGAACAGAAATTGCTAAAATGCCATTATCATTAAGAAATTCTTGGATTTTAGATAATAAATAAACAGGATCTTTAATATGCTCTAAAATATGATGCATAACTAAACAATCATATTTTATCTCTATTTTAAAATCTTCAAAGTAAGATTTAAAAAACCCAACATTTTTTTTATTTTTGACTCGTAATTTAGCTATCTTGATAAATTTAGCTGAACCATCAACTGCTGTTACTTTTTTTGCTTTTTTTGATAATATTGCTGTCATTTGACCCGTAGCTGATCCAAGTTCTAAAACTGTTGATTTTTTAAGATTAATATAATTATTTAATTTATCAAGAAATTCAAACCGTTTATATTGTTCATAAATATTATCAATATTATAAGTATCAACTAAATCATCTAAATTATAACTTTTTTTCTTATTTGCCATTTAATTTTTTTATATTATATAAAACCAACTATTGCAATTATCTTCAAAAAAATTTTATTTAAAAATATTTTAAAATATCAAAAATAAATAATTAAAACATAATAAAAAAATATGATATGATTTTATTTCATTTAAGATTTTAAAATTTTCACTATATCTTTTATTGTATTTTCTTTTAACCCTGGATAAAGCGGTAAACATAAAACCTGCTCTGCTATTCGTTCAGCTATTGGCATTTTACCGGGTTTAGCAGATTTTAATTTTTGATAGATTGGATATTGACTAATTAATGGATAAAAATATCGGCGGCTAAAAATATTATTTTGTTTGAGCTTATTATATAATTCATCACGAGTTATACCAAACTTATCTTTATCTACTAAAATTGGAAAATAGGAATAACAATGTTTAACACCCGGAAAATCATTTAAAAAGGAAATTCCTTTTATTTCTTTTAATTGCTTACGATATGATTCAATAACTATTTTACGTTTAGTAATATAGCCATCCACATATTTTAATTGCAATAAGCCCATTGCTGCCTGCACCTCATTCATTTTAGCGTTTAGACCAAGGGCCTCTACTTGAATTTCGCTAGTAATACCAAAATTTTTTAAATAATCAACCTGCTCTTTCGTCTTTCTATTATGGCACACAATAGCACCTCCTTCAAAAGTATTAAAAACTTTAGTGGCATGAAAACTCATTACTGAAATATCTCCAAAATTTAATACAGGAATATTATCAACAGTAACTCCAAAAGTATGGCAAGCATCGTAAATTACTTTTAGATGATATTTGTCCGCGATTTCTTTAATACGCCTAACATTACAAGGATTCCCATACACATGAACAGGAAAAATGGCTGAGGTTTTTGATGTAATGGCTCTTTCAATTTTGTCTGGATCTATATTAAAATTTGTTGGATCTATATCTACAAAAACAGGTTTTATATGATTCCAAAGTAAAGAATGAGTAGTAGCTACAAAACTAAAAGGTGTCGTAATAACTTCTCCTTTTAACTCCAAAGTTTGTAAAGCTGTTACAAGAGCAAGTGTTCCGTTCGAAAACAAAGAAATATATTTTACCTTAAGATATTTAGCCAATTCTTTTTCAAGCTGTTGATGAAAAGGACCATTATTAGAAAGAATTTTACTCCCCCAAATTTTTTTTAAATATTTTAAATATTCTTTTAATGGAGGTAACGCCGGTTGCGTTACATAAATACTTTTTTTGTCTTTTTGCTTAAACATACAAATTATAATTTTTGATTAATTATTTTTTTTGTTTCTATATAAATTGAAAAATTTTTCCTTTTATCTAAATCTATTGATACATCATATTCTACCAATTTAATATTATCTTCTTTAAATCCAGCATTAATTAACATCTTTTTTATTCTTTCATAATCTAAAAATACTTTATGTGAACCATTTTCATGCAAGGCACGATCTAAATAATCCCCATAAGAAACAAGACTATCAGAAATATAATCAAAATTAAAAAGAATTTCTTTTTCTGCCATTTTTATCCATTGATTATCTTTTGTAAGGTATACTTTTATTAAACTCAAAAAATCAGGCACACATATTCTATAAATCCCACCTGATTTTAAAACCCTAAAAGATTCTTTAAAATGCCTCGATAGTTCATCATTGTTCAAATGCTCAATAAAATGAGAGCTGTAAATATATTCAATCGTTTCATTCTTAAATGGAAGTTTATTACGAGCATCCAAATAAAAATCCGCTTTTTTATTCATATCAAGATTAATAAATCCTTCTTTATAATCATTACCACAACCAAAATGAAGATATTCTTCTGTGATTTTCCGATGAGCTATAATATAATAATTTTTTGCATGAAGAATCAAAGATTTAATATTAAAAAATAACGATTTTAAATCTTTAGCTATGGCAACAATAGTCCCAGCAAATAAAAAATTTTTAACTAAATCCTTGTTCATTTTCATATATTTTTATAAATTCTTTCATAATATTCTTGATAATCTCCAGACACGACATTTTCTATCCAATCTCGATTTTCAAGGTACCATTTAATGGTTTGTATTATGCCCTCTTTGAAATTGGTTTCGGGACGCCACCCAAACTCATTTTTTATTTTTGTAGAGTCTACAGCATATCTTTTGTCATGCCCTTTTCTATCTTTTACATATTTAATTAAATCATAATTAATACTAGATAAATCAATCTTTAGAATAGATTTATATTCTGGATTTTTCTTTATCAAATCTTTAATTGTATCTATAAGGATTTTAACTATTTCTATGTTTTGTTTTTCAGTAGAACCGCCTATGTTATATACCTCGCCCATCTTACCTTTTTCTAAAACTAAATCTATCGCCTTACAATGGTCTTTAACATAGATCCAATCTCTAACATTCTTCCCATCTCCGTATACAGGTAAATCTTTTCCTTCTAATATATTTTTAATAATCAATGGAATAAGCTTCTCTGGAAATTGATAAGGCCCATAATTATTTGAACATCTAGTAATATTCGCTGGAAATTTATAAGTCTCTTTATAAGCTTGCACAATCATATCTGCACTAGCTTTGGAAGCAGAATAAGGAGAACGAGGATCTATTGGCGTTTGTTCTTTAAAGTAGCCAGTTTCGCCTAAACTTCCATATACTTCGTCTGTTGATATTTGCAGGAATTTTACCCCTTCTTTATATAAATTTTCTTTTTCCTCCCAAAATTTTTTGGATATATCTAATAAATTTTGAGTTCCTAATATGTTAGTTTGTAAAAATAATTGCGGATCTTCTATAGACCTATCAACATGAGACTCTGCTGCAAAATTGATAACATAATTTATACCATTTTTAAAAAATATTTCACTTACTAATTTTTTATCACATATATCACCTTTGATAAATTCTATCTTATCTAATTCATTCTCAAGAGTTTTCAAATTTCCTGCATAAGTTAATTTATCTAAAATTATTAATTTAACACTAACTCCGTATTTACTAATTATATATTTAACAAAATTCGCCCCAATAAAACCTGCTCCTCCTGTTATTAAATATGTTTTTGTTTTCATATTGTTTTATAATAAACTTCTACGATATTTCTGAAATTCTAATTAAATATTTTCCATAATCTGTTTTTAATAAAGACTGGGATAATTTTATTAATTGATTTTTGTTAATAAAACCCATTCTATAAGCTATTTCTTCAATACAAGCAATGTATAATCCTTGTCTATTCTGTATTGCTTCTACAAAATTTGAAGCATCCAATAATCCCTTGTGAGTACCTGTATCTAACCAAGCTGTTCCTCTTCCTAATATTTTCACATTCAAAATATCTCTGTCCAAATATTCTTGCAATACAGATATTATCTCTAATTCACCTCTTGCTGAAGGCTTAATAATTTTAGCTATTTCAATTACATCATTATCACAAAAATATATTCCAGGAATAGCATAGTTAGATTTTGGATTTTGAGGTTTTTCTTCTATTGAAACTATTTTTTGAAGACTAGAATCAGGCTCAAGAACCCCAAAATCTCTTGGATTATTAACATAATAACCAAATATAATAGCCCCGTTTGTAAGTTCCTTCGCTTTTTTCAAATTATCTACTAAATCAGTACCATAAAACATATTGTCGCCTAATATCAGACATACACTATCTTTCTCTATAAATTTTTCTCCTATAATAAAAGCTTCCGGGATTCCTTTTGGCTCTTTTTGCTCTTCATATTCAAATTTTAATCCCAATTGACTGCCATCACCTAATAATTCTTTATAAATTGGCAAATCTCTCTTAGTAGAAATAATTAAAACATCTCTAATGCCTGCCAACATAAGAATTGATAAAGGGTAATAAATCATTGGCTTATCATATATAGGCAATAACTGCTTGCTTACTCCTTTTGTTACTGGATAAAGCCTTGTTCCGCTTCCACCAGCTAAAATTATTCCTTTCATTTTTAAATATTTTTAAAAAGATTAATAATTAACTAAATTAATGAATATTCTCGTTTAAGTATTACATGCATAAATACTAATAGTTTTATAATAACAAAAAAAACGTCTTGTGAAAAGATGATTTTTATTTAAAAAAGATAGGAGATTGTCCCTCATTCATGTTATAATTACTTAGATCATCAATAATAAAACGATATATAAAGCAAATCCGTAAAAGTACAAATTTCGTGTAATTTTAAAAATAACAAATATGAACATAATAAAACTTATCAAGCGCTTATTAAAACATCCGGTTTCTATTCTTAGGCATGGGGCTATAGTTATAGAAGAAGAAAAATTTAAAAAATCAATATCAAAAAAATATAATATTGAACAATTGCCTACAGTTGATCTAATGGAACTTTTTCCTAATTTTAATGAAAATTTAAGCACATATAGTTTTCTGGAAGGAACTTCATTAATCACAGATTTAATGCTTCTAAAACAATTAGCACGAACTTATCCTGCCTGTAAATATCTTGAGATTGGAAGTTGGCGAGGAGAAAGTCTTAAAAATGTTTCTGAGGTAGCTAAAAGTTGTGTAGCTATTACACTTTCACCTCAAGAAATGAAAAATATGCATTACAGCCAAGAAGTTATTAATGTTCATGGCATATTTTCAAAAGGCACTAATAATATTACAGAAATACTTCATAATTCAAAAACTTATGATTTCAATAAATTAAAAAGCGAATTTGATCTTATATTTATTGACGGAGATCATTCTTATGAAGGAGTATTAAACGATACAAAAAAAACATTTAATCTAAGGAAAAATAACTCTTCTGTCGTAGTTTGGCATGATTATGGCATTTCTACTGAAAGAGTAACACACTCTGTATTAGCAGCAATTTTAGATGGTATTCCTCGTGAAAAACATAAAAATTTGTTCCATATATCAAATACATTATGTGCAATATACATAGAAAACAGAAAATTCAAAACATATCAAACAAAATATCCAACATATCCCAATAAAAAGTTTTCAATAAGTGTGTCCGCTCATGTCTTCAAATAGGTATAGGAAAAATTTTGTTTTTTTATAAATAAAAGATCTTTTATTATTTATTTAAGTTTTACGGGTATTATTTTTTAAAAATAAGATTTTCCATTCGTGGACCCTTATTTTTAAAATATGTTTCCGGACTAATATTGCCAGAATAGAATAAGACAAGGTCGCCATAATCATTGATAGCATAGGGTTTATACCCTAATCTGATAAGCAATCGAAAAGCACTCCTATGGGATTGAATATTTTTTTTTACCATTTCCATTGATATTATTGGATTATTCAATTCAAGAATCTTTTGAGCTCCCATAATCATGCCATCTTCACTACCTTCAATATCAATTTTAATAAAAGTAGGGATAATAGATCGTTCCCTACAATAATCATCTAGGGTTATGGTCTTAACTGTAGTTTTTTTGAAATCTTTAAGATTGTAACTACTCTGGACTTTAATCGTATTTCCTACAGAAAATCTATTTAAATAAAAACTAATATAACCTTTTTTATTATATATAGCTACATTGTTTATATAAACATTTTTAAAATCTGCCTTATTTTTCTTTAATAAATCGAAAGCTAATTTTCCAGGCTCGAAAGCATGTACTTGCCCCTCTTCTCCAACAAAAGACCGAGCTAAAACAGTATAAAAACCACAATTAGCTCCTACGTCAAAAAAAATATCGCCTCTTTGAAGATTTTTTATTAAAAATTTTGTTAAATTACCCTCGTAAGTTTGATCTTCTAACTCTGGCCAAAATCCTGATATAAGAAAATAATAATGTTCTGGAAGCCTAAAAAAAAGACGTGAATTAAAAAAAGTTTTTATAGAGATAGTAAAAGAATAAATCTTTGATAATAAAAACAAAAGATATTTACAATGATAATGTTTAAGCCGGTTAAATCTATTAAACCAAATTGATTTATTATCATCTCTCCAAAATCTTATTTTTGGTATTAATTTATCTAAAGCATGAATTATTAATAATCTTTCTTCCTGGGAGATTATTTTATTGTTTTTTCTCATAAATTTTTATCAACTTTATTTAATTATCAAAAGGATATAATCCCTATAAGACAATTATTCAATCGCTATATAAAAATAACTGGCTTAATTTTTTTATAATTGACTTTTAATCTTAGAAAATGTAGTTTCAATAATATATGGATCAATGCTCTTGATGGCTTTGTAGATATCTTCTTGCATATCTTTACTAATAATATCATAGCTTTTATTAAGTTGTATAAAATAATAACCCCTTTTACAACGATTTGTATAATTATTATAGACGTCCTTTTGAATCATTTTGATAGGAATAATAAAACCTTTATCAAACATTTTATTATTTCTCTTAAAAAAATTAATTGTAGCACAATCACTATCAAAATAGCCCAATTTAGCCAAGAAAATATTGTGTTCACAAATTAACTTAAATAATTCAACCTGATTCTCTTTATATTTATAAATGTCGCTTTCCTCATATTTTTCTAACCAACCAACAAATTTTTTATCTTTATATATACTTCCTATAGAACCATTGCTTATTGGTGATAAACGAGCAATATTTATTTTCATCCTTAAATTAGAAATTGGATTTTTATAAATCTTAGCTATTACTTTTTGGCCTTTTACGTTTGTAATAAAAACTATAGAATATTTATCTTCTTTTAATAACTTTGTGACAGGAAGATCGTTTAGCTTAATTCTATTATTAAATTTGTCTGGCTTCCGTTTAAAAAGCATGACCCAACGACCAGGGCTAACTGATAAAACTTTCTTTTCTAAAGTGAAAAAAATACCCATAACTTGCATAAATTTTTCAAACGTAAACTTTAATTCTAAATCTTTGGGGATAACTGAAATCATATCCTTGCAATTCATGTCTACTGGTCCTTCGATTAGAACTTTGTCTGTTGATATGGCAGCTAATTTATGAATCCATTCCCATCCCCTACACTCTTTAAATATATAATGATGGACATTACCTATAAATACTTTATCAAATTCTAGCTGGGGAATAAAGTCACGAAAAGATGTGTGGAAAATATCCATATTCGGTTGCTTTAAAAATCTGCATAATTTTATAAATTTCTCGTCGGTATCTATGCACTGAACTTTATCAAAAGATTCCGCTGCTAAAAGTGAAAAAAAACCTTTGTTACAGCCAATATCTAAAAAATTCTCCCCATGAAAAAAATTTGGAGCAATTTCTTTTAACACAGCCTGCCTATTTCTCAAAGTACCTAACGCCTCCAAACCGTCAAGATTATATTGATGCGTTGACGGATAAGACAAAGAATCAATCAAAAATTGACCACTTTTTAAATCTTCAAATACTAATGTTCTTTTATGTATATATTTTCGAATAAGTCTTTGATTAAAGTTTTCATCTAAATTTCTTCTTTTCATTCTATTCAAAGTAATCATGGGTAAAATTCTTAATTGAATTCTTAAAAGACATAATCGAGGGAAAAAACGAAAATATTGATAATAATTATAAATATGCTTCTGCAATCGATATGGAAAAAATGCTATAAATTTTTTAATAATATGCTTACTTGAGTACATGTACAATCAAAAATTAGTATAACTTTACTTTTAAAAATCACAGTAAATTTCTTTAATAAATCAACCGGTTTTAAAATTTTTAAAATCTCTTAATTTGTTAAAACAGCGATTTTTAATTCTCTTCACTGAATCATTAAATTCAATATCATTTTCATCGCTTATAATTCTTCTAACATTTTATCAAACGAAGGAATGTTTAATTTTTTATTAAAATCATGAATTGTGTTTAATGTTCTGTTTATTTTTTGTTCCTCGTCTTTTTCTATCTCACAATGAACATTATATTTTTCTTTAAACTTTAAAAGCATTTCATACTTGGAAACTGTTGTTGAAAAAATATGGTACAAGCCTATTTTTGGATATTTTTCTGGATTAGAAATAATTTCATCACAAATCTTACCAAATTGTTTTGTAGTAATTCCATTCCAAAAATGATTGGCAAAACCATTTATTGTTTTTCCTTCTTGCTGTTTAAACCAATCTAAAAGAGAAACGTGTTCTGCGATCTCAGGTCCTATAATGGACGTTCTTAAGACTAATGATTTGTCTTTTGGCTCTCCTAAAATTTTAGATAATCCATAAATATCTGCTGGGCTCTTTGAAGAATTTTCATCATACGGATATCCTTCTATTCCATTAAAGGCGCAATCTGTTGTAATCTGGATCAATTTATTCTTATAGTGTTCGCTTAAAAGATGCGGGAATGCTCCGTTCAAAAACAAAGTGAAAGCTGGTTCTTTTGCAGCATAAACATTTATTATGCCTGCACAATTAATCACTGCAATTACTTCTCCAATATCTTTGAACAATTTTTTAAGTTTTGCAGGTTTTTTAGAACCTATTCCAGATAAATAATCATTATATATTTCGAGAATATCAAATTTAATAAGCTGATGATCATTTATTCCTCCATAAATATCATCAAGTTTTTTTATCTTTTCTTCGCTTCTATAAATAAGAACTAAATTATATTTATCCTTTAAAAAATCATAAACTCCACTGCCAAGCATGCCAGTGGGAGCAATAATAGCAATTCTTTTGTTTTCTTTTGACATTTCAATCTAAATTATTCTTTTGTTTATATTCTTTTACCAATTCTTTTATTTCTTCATGACTAAGCTTTCTTTCTTTGTCAGATGTATATGGTTCAGAAGTTTTTAAACCACCCTGCTTAAGACTAATAATAAAGTGACCTCCCTTGTCTTCAATCCTTGAAGTTTCTTCTTTTGCTATTAACATTTCATGTGTTTTCTCGCCTATCATCCTGCCAATAATTTTAACTTCAGCGCCAAAACTTTCTGCTATATCGCCTATTTTAGCTGAAGGAGATTTTTTAACAAAAATTTTGCCTTCCATCGGACTATTAAGGGCAAGCATAATTAACTCTATGGCTTGATCAGTTGTCAGAATAAATCTAGTCATTTCAGGATCAGTCACAGTTAGAGGACCACCCTTTTTTATTTGTTCGCAAAAAAGAGGGACAACGCTTCCTCGACTACCAAAAACATTACCATATCTTACACAATTATATCCTTCGGCTATTACTATTTTTTCCTGAATAGCTTTAGTCATCCCATAAACATTAATCGGCTCAACCCCTTTATCGCTACTAATAGAAATTAATTGTTTAATCCCTTTTTCTTTTGCTGCCATAACAACATTTTCTGTTCCTAAAATATTAGTTTTAACAGCTTCGATTGGATGCTTCTCACAAACCTCTATTCTTTTCATTGCGGCACAATGAAGAATAACTTCAATATCCCTAGTGGCTTTAACAACTGAAAGATAATCTCTTACATCCCCTATAATAAATTTAACCTTGGGATAAATAGCTTTTAATTGAGCTTGTTTTAACTCATCTCGTGATAAAACTGTAATTTCCCAGTCTTGATAAAATTTTTTTATTAACTCTTTCCCCAATGTTCCGGTACCACCGGTAATTAATACTTTCATATTTTTATTATTTTTTAGGTTTTTGATGAAAAATAAATTTTATTATTTTATCAGAAACATTTAAATCATTTTCATATGGAGAAATCCAATTATTACTAAGTCTTAACATCTGATTAACAGCATCAAGAATTTTTTTTGAATCTGAAGTACCGCTAAGAATATTAGAGCCGCATTCTACTGTTTCAGGCCTTTCTGTTGTTTCTCTTATTGTTACTGTAGGAGTTTTTAATATTGAACATTCTTCTTGAACTGTTCCGCTGTCAGTTATAACGCATAAAGCATTTTTTTCTAATTTTACAAAATCAAAAAATCCGAATGGTTCATTAATTTTTATTTTATTTGATAATTTAATCTTAGATTTTGATAATTTAGATTTTGTCCTTGGGTGAACGCTAAAAACCAAATCTTTATCAAATTTTTCTGCAACTAAATTAAGCCCCTGAATTATTGTATTTAAAGCATCTATATCATCTACATTTTCTTCCCGATGCGCTGTCACCAGAAAATAACCCTTTTCTTTTACATCTAATTTACTTAAAATATCGCTTTTTTCAATTTTACTTTTAAAAAATTCTAAAACTTCTGTTATTGGATTACCGCTTATAAAAATAAATTTTGAAGAGATGCCTTCTTTTGTTAAGTTTTCTTTTGATTTTTCTGTATAAGGTACTAGCCAATCACTTATATGATCTATAATAACCCTATTTTTTTCTTCAGGCACTCGCCAATCAAAACACCTGTTTCCTGCTTCTAAATGCATGATAGGCAAAGAATGACGAGCAGCAACGATAGCTGATAAAGCACTATTTGTATCTCCTAAAACCAAAAGAAGATCTGGTTTTTCTTTTAAGATAATTTCTTCTGATTTTTCTATTATCTTTCCAATTTGAGCGCCAACTTTATTTTCTTTTATTCCAAGATAATAATCAGGTTTTCTCAAATCTAAGTCTTTAAAAAAAATATCAGATAATTTAGGATCATAATTTTGACCTGTATGAATTACCGTATTTTCAATACCAATCTTATCAAGTTTTTTAATAATAAGGCTTAATCTGATTATCTCTGGTCTTGTGCCTAATATTGTAAGAATTTTTATCATATTATTAATTTAGGATACCACAAATATCTTAAAAAGTTAAAGATATTTATCTATTTCTTTTATTAAAGATTGTTTAAAATCTTTTAAAATAGCATGATGACTTATTGGCAATAATATTTCTAATTCACTTTTAAAATTCATTCTTTCTTCTAATAATTTTTCTTTAATTTCTGAAATTTTTTTAAAATTTACAAATTTATTCAATTCTGGATGTCTTAAAATAAAGTACAGATCGTAATAATCCCTTGGTTTATAACGATTAAGCAATGCCAAGGATTTTCCTTTTACTATTTCTTCTGGGGATAAATGAACCAAAACATAGGCAGGCAGAAAATCAGAGACAATAGTTATCACAGATTTTTGCAAAGATTTTTCTTTTCTCAAAGAAATCTCAATTTTAATTTCACCACTAAAATTATAAAAAGAATATGAAAGTATTCCTAAATAACCTCCTGAAGTAATTTTAGCCTCTTTTAATTCCACCTTAATTCCTTGATTTTCTATTTCACTAATTGATTTCAAAAAAAAATTATCTAACTTATCCTTAGACAAAATCTTCTGAGTACTAAAATCTAAATCCTCGGAAAATCGTGGGCTATGAAAAATAATCCTTAAAGCGGTTCCCCCTTTAAACAAAAACACATCTGAGCCTTTTTGACTATAAAGTGCTGATAAAAATAAATGCTGGATATATTCTCGGACAATATTATCTTCCCTAGTTTGGCTCTTAATAGATAATTCTTTGATTATATTTTGGCTTAGCATAGAAATTATTAATTATTTCTTTAATTTTTTTCTTTTGAAATTGTTTAGTATAGCCTAAAAGCTTCGTTTTGTTAATTTTATTTAAATCAATCCTTTCATAAGCCAATTTTCTTTTTCCTAAAACAACAAGGTACAAATAATCAATTAAAGCTTTTTCTGGTTCAGCAATCAAAATTGTAGCATTTTTAATCTTAATTGGCTTATACCCATTAAAACAATTTTTCTTAATTTTTTTATAAGAATATTTAATATCATTAACATTAAATGTTCTTGTCTTGCGCGAAGTAGCAGAAATCACTTCATAAATTGTTTCTGGGATAATTTCATAAAACGATAGAGCAGTTTCAAAAGAGATATAAGATGGTTGATAAATTTTATTAGCTATTTCAAACTCATGCGGAGAATTATCAGTTAAAAAATATAATCCCTTGCAAGCTTTTTGAATCACTCCTGATTTAAGATAGCGCGAAAGATTGCTTCGAGCACTACTATAGTTTTCAATTTGTAAAATTCTCTGAAAATCTAAAACAGAGAACAGCTTTAAACCTGCTTTTTTAAGTTTGTTTTGAACTAAAATAATATTAATCTGCTTCTTCATTGTTCATTTCATTTATGTGGCAATATTGCAACACAAATGAAACATACCATAAATAAACATTGCAAGTCAAGAGAAATAATTATCTCAGTAAATATCCAATAGATAAGAGCTTCAAATTACAAAGATTGATAGTTTAAAAATATTTAGCCCGAGCATCAAGATGCTCATCATAGGTTTCAGAAAAGATAGTATTGCCTGTTTGACGATCAGTTAGATAATACCAATAATTATTGGCCATTGGGTTTAAAGCTGCTTTCATTGATTCAATCCCAGGATTATTAATAGGAGTTGGCGGCAATCCTTTATAAAGATAAGTATTGTATAAAGAATCTATTTCAAATAATTCGCGAGAAAGAACACATTTTTTAAATGACTGAAATTTTGCATAACAAATAGTAACATCGACTTGAAGAGGAAAATCAGTATCTAACCTTCTCCAAAGTATATCAGCAACTATTTGTTTCTCTTCATCTTGTTGAACTTCTTTTTCTAACAAAGAAGCCATTATTAAAATATCATAAAAACTTCTTCTTTGACTATTAATTTCTAAGAATAAATTGGTTTCAATTGCCTGCCCTAAATCATGATAAATTTTAGAAACAAAGTTGCTTATAAAAATTGAAATAAGCTCCTTTTCATCTAATCCTTGGGGCAAATGATATGAATCAGGGAATAAAAATCCTTCTAAAGAAACAGTTGGAGGTATTTTAGAAAAAACACTAAAAGATATTACTTGAGATTCGTTAATACCTAACAAATCAAAAAAATCCTTAAGCTGCCATTCTTTTAATGATGAAGATTCTTCAATTAAACCTTTTTCCTTTAAATTCTCTTCTATTTCTAATAAAGTATCTCCCTCAGTAATTAAAAAACGATTATCAACTAACTTCTTTTCTATTATTACCTTACTAATACTAACAATCGTTAAAGGTGAGCCAAAATAATATTCTCCAGCATTAATATGTTTTTCATTTCCTTTTAGCCTAAAATACAATTGAAATAAAAAAGGAGAAGAGATATATCCTTCATCTTTTAAACGAAGAGCAACATTTCTTAAGTTTTCTCCTTTAGTTATCGTGAAATCACACTGATCGTCGCAAGCTACAGGTAAATTAATTAATATAAAAAAAGAAAATACTAAAATACAAACAAAAATAAATAATATGTTCCTAACTAATTTAAATGTTTTCATTGTTATAAGTTAAATTTTAAGCACGACGGAGAATCATACTATTAATCATTCCCAGACCAATAAACTCAGCTAGAAGATGAGAACCACCCATAGAAACAAAAGGCAAGGCAATGCCAATAATAGGTAGTAAGCCTAAATTCATTCCAATATTAATAAAAGCTTCTATTAGTAATTTAATCGTAAAACCAATAGTAAAAAGCTTGCAAAAATTATATGAAAAAATATTGGCCCACATAATTAAACGCTGAAAGATAATAACAAAACAAATTAATAAAATTGAAACACCAACTAATCCTAATGATTCTGCTAAAGAAGCAAAGATAAAATCAGTTTTAGATAAAGGCAAAAAACGCAGATGAGTTTGCGATCCCCAGCCTAATCCTTTACCAAAAATCCTTCCTGAGCCAATGGCTATTAAAGCCTGCTCTCGATTATAGCCAGATCCTAACAAATCTTCTTCTGGATTAAAAAAACTAAGAATTCTAGATTGTTGATATGGATGAAGTAAAAAAGACCAAGCAAAACCAGCAATAATTAAAAAAAGAACAACCAATAAAACAACTTGCTTAATTCTAATACCACTAATGGCAACTAAACCAAGCCAAATAACTCCAAAAATCATTGCTCCACCCAAATCTGGCTGAATAGCTACCAAACTAAAAGGAACAAAAGTAAAAAGACCAGAAACAACAAGATGACGAAATTGCC
>Ga0334884_1004199_pt1 | contig 15161 bp, 13 predicted proteins | sample GraSluR1_MG_7_FD_207215 | JGI IMG/M metagenome (GOLD analysis project Ga0334884, IMG submission 207215) | Sludge microbial communities from methane-producing bioreactor in Wageningen University, Netherlands - Granular Sludge_12_05 R1 | ecosystem: Engineered > Bioreactor > Anaerobic >...
ACTGTCCTTACAGGTTCATTTAGTCTCCTTTCCACAATATGGGGAGGCCCAGTTATTTCTAACTGAACCCACAGGCCGGATGATCATAGCATCAACTTTAGACCAGCAGGCTCGGAGCATATTACACTATATTTAAGCTATTTTAGCATAGTACATTAAGTAAAAGCAACCATCTTAACCGGGGACCTATGCCATTATATGGCCGAAAAAACAAAGCAGCTGAAAAAGGAATAACTGCTTAAATGTCGATTTTGTAATATTGATAATCAAATAGACAAAAACAATTTTCGAGCCCCCGGACCTAATGTATAAAGCGATGGTCCCTGGGCCGATAGGGTATAAGCGGGAAGAGTTTTATTAAAAGGAGCCTGAGCTTTTAAGGAGGCGGAGAGCATCTTTTCTCCCCCTTCTATTTTAGCGAGGACAGCGGAATTTCCTTCTTAAATTGTAAAGCATGAAGGGCAAATTAACATTCGGGGTTAGTTTGGTGCTGGAGAAATCGTAAATATTGAGGTCTTGCAGGGTGGTTCAATTTCGAGCTGCCCTGTTTGGCTTGTTGCCGGTATGTTCTGTCCTCTTCACTATGTCTAGAAATTGGTTGGATGTCATTTATCCAGGCAGCAGGATTACTTTTTGGGTATGGAAAATATTTCTTTATATGCTGTAAGGATTTGACTGGGGTATGCGTCTTACTATAGGAAATGCCTGCAGAGTTGTTTAATCTCTGAAGACAATCTGCAGCAAGAGAAATAAGGTTGTAATGGAACAAGGATTAATGAGTGGGTAAAATGGAAGAGTATATAATTGAAGTTCGAGGAGCTAAAAAGATATATCGTATGGGGAATGAACGGATTAAGGCCCTGGATGGCATCGATCTGCAGGTGCCAGCGGGGCAATTTGTATGCCTCCTGGGTACGTCCGGATCTGGAAAAACTACCCTGTTAAATGTTATGGCCGGCCTGGAAAGGCCTAGCCGTGGTATTATCAAGATTAAAGGATACCAAATCGAAAAAATGAGCGAAACTCAATTAACCAGCTTGCGAAAAAAATATATCGGGTTTGTATTTCAATCCTATAACCTGCTGCCCACTTTAACCGCCCTGGAAAATGTCAGTCTTCCACTGGTCTTTAAAGGCTTACCCCGAAAGAATCGGGAAAAGATGGCCATAAAAATTCTCAATCAAGTAGGATTGGGAGACCGCCTGCATCACAAGCCGAATGAAATGAGCGGAGGGCAGCAGCAGAGAGTATCCATAGCACGTGCTTTTATTAACCAGCCGGAAATTATATTTGCAGATGAACCTACCGGTAATCTGGATTCCCGAACTACTCATGAGGTTATGGGGTTAATTACCGAAATGGCACGGGAAAAGGGTCTGACCCTCCTGATTGTATCCCATGATGTAGAGCTATCAAGCTATGCTGATAAAATTGTATATTTGAAGGACGGAATTATTGAGAAAATCATGAATACGGAGAGGAAGATCATCGGTGAAGAACTGTAAGAGGAGTAAAGTTGTACTTTCGGGATTGCTGCTGGGGCTATTATTGTTTGGTCTGTTATCCCCCTTAAGCTGGGGGCAGGGCCTGGATATCGAACTGATTGATTATTCAGCCAGCAAGTCCAGTATAAGGGCCGGAGACATGTTTACCCTTACCCTGACGATAAGGAATAATTCCGATAAGTCATTGAATAACCTATACCTGATGATCGATAGTGATGCATTTTTTGTCAGAAACCAGGGTTCCCAGATACCAATAAATCCCTCAGTTCTGGCCACCGGTCAGGAGGCTGCCATAACTTTAGATATGGCATATAATGGGGGCAGCGGCCAAATCCCCCTGATATTCAAATACTACCAAGACGGTGAGGAAAATGAGCAGCAGGTGTCACATGTAATTGGCATGATAATTAAGGCTGAAGAAGAGGAACCCCAGACTACCCAAATTGAAAATGAAACAACTGCAAATAAGGCTCCGGTTATCAGATTGGTTGATAAAGGAACCCAGCAGGCAGCTGCCGGTGCTGAACTGGAGGTCCAACTAAAGGTTAAAAACCTGAGCTCCTATTCTGCCAAGCAGGTGCTAATGTCTATGTCTTTCGAGGATGTCAGTGCTCCCTTTAGCTTTTTGCAGGAGCAGGCATTTTATTTAAGCACCATTAGTAACGGGAGCACCAGGACGGTAAACCTGAAACTTAAAGTTGACAATACTGCTAAAGCCGGTACCTATCCTTTGAAAATTGACTACCAGTATAGTAATTCCGACGGAGAATCGTTTACCTCCAGTGAGACTTTGTATATTAGGGTCACCGGGGGCAAAACATCTCCCCGGCTGGTATTTACTCCCCAGGGGGGGCAGGGATTAAAGACCGGAGAAGACTATCAATTAGTGATTTTGGTTTCTAATCGTGGTGGTCTTAAAGCCAAAGATATTAATATAGACCTTACCGGCTTGAACAATGAAGGAATAGTATTGAGCTCCGGGGGAAGCCGTCAATACATTAATGATCTGGCCGCTGGCTCTGAAGTCAATATCTTCTATCAGATTCAACCGGGATCGAAAGTCAAAGATGGCTCCTACCCCCTAACTCTCAAAGTCAGCTACAAAGATGAGAGTGGAGAAGAATTCAGCGATACCCAGGATGTGTTCGTATCAGTTGGAAAGGGGGGCTCCCTTAACGGCGCTCCCAAGATTATTATTAACCGTTATGTATCAGACCCGGTAATTGTAAGAGCCGGAGACAGCTTTAGTTTGAGTGTGAGTTTTATGAATACCCACGCCGGAAAAACAGTACAAAATATCAAGGTGGTTTTAAATGTAAGCGAGAGTTCCAGTGATACCGGCAGCGTCTTTACCCCGGTATATGCCAGTAATACCTTTTATATTGACCGAATTGAACCGCAGCAAACCGTGACCAGAAGCCTTGAGCTGTATACTATACCGGATGCCACCGCCAAGACCTATTCCATTGATGCCGCTCTGGAGTACGAGGATGAAGAGGGGACAGAGTATAAGACCAGCGAGCTTATCGGCATTCCGGTAAAACAAACCAACCGCTTGGATATCGGAGAGGTACAGATATTTGGTGAAGGAATGGTAGGACAGCCGGTACCTGTATCCTGTGAATTTTATAACACCGGTCGGGTAACCCTGCGCAACCTAATGGTGAAAATTCAGGGCGATTTTGAAGCCGAGGGCGGGGCAGCATTTATAGGTAATATGGAGCCTGGCAGTACTGAATATTATGATGCCACCATTATACCCCGGGAACCTGGAACTTTAGCCGGAATTCTGGTTTTCACCTTTGAGGATCAGTCCGGGGAGAAACAAAGCATCGAAAAGGACTTTACCCTGCAAGTTTTAGACGCCGGCATGATGGAGCCTTTCCCGGGAGAAATCCCTGGCGATTTGGAAAACGGCAGGGTTTTCAAAGTCTGGTACGCCATAATTCCAGCGATAATAGCAGCTGGGGCCGTATTCTGGCTGATTCGGCGGCGAAAATTGAAGAAAGATGAAGAGATAATATTAGATGAATAGCAGGGACTTGCTGCAGATGGCAATTAAGAATTTATTACGCAGGAAATTGCGTACTTTCCTCACCATCCTGGGAGTGGTTATCGGCACTGCTGCCATTGTACTCATGCTGTCTCTGGGAATTGGTATGAATGAAGCCATAAAACAGTCCATTATGCAAATGGGGAGCATTAACATTGTAACTGTCTACTCGGGGGGCGGCTATATGGGATCAGGGAGCATAAGCCTTTCTGGGCAGGAAGTAAAGCTTAACGAAAATGCCGTAAGCTCCTTTAAAAGTATTCCCGGAGTAGAAGCGGTAACTCCAATTATGCAGAACTACTGGAAGATTATTGGCAGGAAATATGCAGCAGAGGTAGAGGTGGTAGGAATTGATCCTGAAGCGATGGAGAAAATGGATTACAAGCTAGACGAAGGACGGCTGCTCCAGCCAGGAGACGGCTTGGTGGCGGTATTTGGCAGTGAAGTAATCAATATGTTCCACGATCGCCGATCCAGTGGATATTACAGGGGACAATCCGGATTAAGCGGGATGGATATGAACCTGCTGCAGGAAAAATTCACCATTACTTATGATGTATCTTACGGACAAAGGACGTCTCCTTATGATGCCCAGGAAAACCGGGAGCCGGCTCAAACCTACAAGATTGAAGGAGTTGGGGTACTGGAAGCGGGAAACTGGGAAAATGCCTACAGTATATTTATACCCATAAAACAAATGGAGGCTATCGTAAAAGATCAGAATAAGTGGGAGCGAAGCGGTGAGGCAGGAAGGTACAGATATCAGACGACACAGAGCGAATACCAGCAGGTGAAAGTCAAGGTGAAAGATATTAACGATGTGCAGATAGTACAGGAAACTATCATGAACATGGGTTATCAGGCCAGCAGTCTAAATGATATATTGGAATCCAGCAAGAAGACCATGGCAGTTACTCAGGCTATCCTGGGGGGAATAGGGGCGGTATCATTGCTGGTAGCGGCCATAGGAATTACCAACACCATGGTTATGGCCATATATGAACGAACCCGGGAAATCGGTATAATGAAGGTTATTGGAGCTACTATTAATGACATACGCAAAATGTTTCTTCTGGAAGCAGCTTTGATTGGGTTGGGGGGTGGTTTGCTGGGGATTGCCCTAAGCTATCTGGGATCATGGATAATCAACCTGGCGAGCAGGCATTTCTCGGCCGGTATGGGTATGGGACCGGGTGATATGACCAGTATATCTTTGGTTCCCTGGTGGCTGGGTGTACTGGCTCTTGCTTTTACCAGTTTGGTAGGTATTGCCGCCGGATATTTTCCGGCCCGCCGGGCCACTCAGCTCGGTGCTCTGGAAGCTATTCAAAGCATATAGGGGCCACCCCTGCTTTTAGCCAGTTGGGCTGCTGATCTTATCTCTGGTGATTCCAACGGGGTAATATTTTCGGTAAATTGGATTATTGTCAAGCCCCAAAAAATTCAAGGGCAATATTCCTCCGAATCGAAAGCGGGAGGTATTATTATGAAGGAAATTCTCTTAAACCCGGTAGGAATAGTATTATCTGAATTCCAGGATCCAATGCAGATGCCGGTAGGAGGCACCCCGGCGGTTATACAGGTTTATCCTGAATATCAGGAAGCCCTGAAAGGCATCGAGGAAAACTCCCATATTTGGATTCTGGCCTGGTTTCATCAAGCGCCTCGAGGTGTATTGAGGACTTCGCCCAAGAAGATTAATCCCAACCTGCCCGAGTATGGGGTTTTTGCTCTGCGGACCTATAGCCGCCCCAATCCCGTAGCCATGTGCCTGACCCGACTGGACAGAGTGGAAGAGGGCAGACTCTATGTGCAGGGACTGGATGCTATAGGGGGGACCCCGGTAATAGATATTAAGCCCTACTATGAGAATGACATAGTGTTTTCGCCAGATACTCCGTATATCATGGGGCAAAACCGGGAAATGCGGCAGGAGCTTATGTTCAGACATGCTCTGGTGCATCACCGGGAAGAATGTCGGGATCTCCATCTGGCTACCAGAATGGCGGTTATTGCAGAAGAACACCTGGGCAAAGTGATGTCCGCTGAACTGGCTGTGACTGTGTTTGGATCACCCTGCCTGGCTGACTGCCTTCAGGGTATCACCAGAGCCAGATTGTCCAACCCCCCCCGCTTTGGTTTTCATATAGATGCAGAGATGTCCCGAAGCATATGGTTAAGAGAGGGGAAGAAACTGATCCTGACCCTTAAAACAGAATGTGATGAGAGTACGATAAAAAGCCTGTCCGACCAGGAGCTGTTCGACATAGAATCGCTATAGACAACGGCAAGTTTGAAATGGTGCTTAAATTCGGACAGCTGGCAAGGAGTCTGTTTCCCGGTCGTAGTATTACTAAGAAAAAGAGTAAGGTGGGCTGGACTATGAAAAGAATAATTGTTTTGCTGTTGGTAGCGGTATTATCGTTGCTGCCCGTCGCATCAACGCTTGAGGCCAACGTGGCCGGCGGGATTTTCGCAGATACCAGGGGACATTGGGCGGAAAACGAGATTGACAAAATCTATCATCAGGGGTTGATGCAGGGTACCGGAACTGACCGCTCAGGTTACAAATATTTCTCACCTGAGGATACGGTTAATCGTTTTCAACTGGCGGTGGTTATGCAGCGGACCTTCAAGCTTGATTACGCTAACCTCAGATTTATTCAGGAGCCGGAAGTCAGCGACTTTTACTATGATGTAGAAGAGCAGCAGTGGTATACCCAGGCCATTATTCTAGGGGCGGTTAACCATATTTTTGTTCCTGATGATGAATTTCGGGGGAATGAAGAGCTTAGCAGGATTGAACTGGCCACCACCATCTATCGAGCATTTCAAGCCCGGGGGATCAGCGTGCCCATGATAATGCTTATGCCTCAATATGATGATGTCGGTGATCTTACCAAGGAGGAGACCAATGCCATGGTATTGGTCAGCAATACCGGGATAATGAAAGGGAATGATAACCTGTTCCGTCCCTATGATCCGATAAAGCGGGGGGAACTGGCCAGAGTACTGAACCGGTGTATTGAGTTAATTGAGGAAAATCCGGTTGATATCGTTTCGCCCCCTGATATCAAGCTGGAAAGCAAGAAGATGGTCAATGAATCAGATCTGATTGTCATTAATCTGCAGATTCCTGTAGTATCAGGCCTTCAAAATGCAGAGGTGCAGGATAGAATAAACAATATCCTGGAGACGGAAGCCCTGGAACGACAGGAGGCCATGATAGCCGAGGCCCAATCCATGGAAGAGTTTATTCGGACTGAGCCCTATCATACCTTTGCTCTGGAAAGCGGATTCTATAAATACTGGGCTAATGATGAAGCGTTAAGTTTCTATGTGGACTACTATTCCTATACCGGGGGAGCCCACGGCATGACTGAAAGACGGACCTACAATTTCAATCTCCATACGGGAGCTGAAATATCTTTAGCCGATCTTTACCCCCGGGATTATGATTATATAAGCATGATTAACCAAAAAATTCAGGAAGAGATGGACCGCAATCCTGGTTTGTATTTCACTGGTTTATACGGGTTTGTAGGAATAAGCCCCGTGCAGAGGTTCTACCTGGAAGATAATTATCTGATAATTGTTTTCCTCCAGTATGAGGTTGCTCCTTATGCCGTCGGAATCAGAGAATTTGCTATTCCCTATCGGTTTGGCAGTATGGATCAGCAGGATAAATAATAGTTTTAACCGCAGAATAAACAGCAGCCTGCTGATTATTGATATCAGCAGGCTTTCTGGTATAAGCGCACCTCTATTACTCTTTCACACCAGTTGAGTAATTCTATGGCAAAATATAACTCTTTACCTGCCGGACGCTATTCTTCTAAAATCAAAACATAACAACAGATCCAGGTTCTCAAACAGGCATTACAGTCTGCAGGGGGATGAGACAAGGTGAGAATCGGCGGGATTACCGGAGGATAGAGGGGATGCAGCATTGTATACACATGCAAAGCCTCTTGAAATCGTATACAAATTGCGTAAATATTGATAAAATATACTTTATGTATCTCGAAAAGGTTCTGGGACGGCAGAACTGATGACAGGATTTAAAACGGTCTGCGTTAGAAAATAGTGCCGGCAATTTTAGTTGGATAAACTAACAATTGGATACTGGGAGTACAGGTTCCCTTGTACAAACCGGAAATCGGTATGGGATCGGGATAGCGCAGCAAGGAAATTTCGGAAGTCCTTGAACGCAATTCTCACCGGGATGATTCTTGATCAAAGGAGACTCTCTTTGATACGTCTCCGGTGACGCATTTCCAGATGTTTTGGAAACAGTTCTTGGTAATGAACCTGAGGGTTGGACTTGGGATTCATCAATTCTGATTTTCAGAAGCAACTTTGTGGGTGGTTGGACTGGGATTTTCATCAAAATTGCTTGCTGTCAAGCGACCTTGAATTAAATTATCAAATACTTGGGGAACGGAGTGGGTTTATGAAAGTGAATATCACGGAAACAGTCTTGAGAGATGCAAACCAATCTCTGATTGCAACAAGATTGCCTTTCAGTGATTTTGAGGGGATTCTGGAAAAAATTGATCAGGCTGGATATCATTCGGTGGAGTGCTGGGGGGGAGCAACTTTTGACTCCTGCCTGAGATATCTTAACGAGGACCCTTGGGAGAGACTGAGAAAAATAAAGGCCAAAATTACCAAGACTCCGCTGCAGATGCTTTTAAGAGGCCAGAATCTTATAGCTTACAAGCATTATCCCGATGACGTGGTGAGAAAGTTCGTTCAGCATGCAGTACAGAACGGGATAGACATCGTCAGGATTTTTGACGCTCTTAATGATTTTCGGAATATCGAAGTAGCAGTGGATGAGACCATGAAGAGCGGGGGGCATGCCCAGGGTACCATTTGCTATACCATAAGCCCCATACATAACCTGGAGAACTATGTGAAACTGGGAAAACAACTGGAAAAGATGGGTGTCGACTCCATCTGCATTAAGGATATGTCAGGAATTATGGGGCCGCAAGAAGCCTATGATCTGATCAAAGCCCTGAAAGAAACGGTCAGCAAGCCTATTGTGCTGCATACCCATTCTACTACCGGTCTGGGTCCGATCACCTATTATAAGGCTATTGAAGCCGGCTGTGATGTGATAGACTGTGCCATATCGGCATTCTCCGGCGGCACCTCTCAGCCTGCCACTGAATCCCTGCATTTTGCTTTGAAGCAAGCAGGGTATGAAACCGGGCTGAACGAAAAAATTCTCAAAGAAATAAATGATTACTTTAAACCGGTCAAGGATGAATTCCTTAAATCCGGGTTGCTGGACCCATACGTACTCGGTTCGGAGACCGATGCCCTGGTCTATCAAGTGCCGGGAGGAATGCTGTCCAATCTGATTTCCCAGTTGAAGCAGAATAACTCCATGGACAAGATGGACGAGGTGCTGCAGGAAATACCCCGAGTTCGAAAAGACCTGGGATATCCTCCTCTGGTTACTCCTATGAGCCAGATTGTTGGCGTGCAGGCAACCACTAACGTCCTGCTGGGACAGCGATATGAGAGCATATCGACGGAGGTAAGGTCTTACTTAAGGGGAGAATATGGCAAGTCTCCCGGTGAAGTTGATGCTGAGCTGGTTAAGATAGTTCTGGGAGATGAGGAACCGATAACTCATAGATTTGCAGATACCCTGGAACCCGAATTTGAGAAGGCGAAGCGAGAGATAGGCCAGATGGCCAAAAACGATGAAGATGTGCTTTCTTATATTATCTTTCCGCCGATTGCTGAAAAATTTTTCAAGTTTAGGGAAGAGAGCGCTGCTATGAAGGTGAATTACACCATAACGAAAGTGTAGATAAAGGAGGGTGTTTATGACTTTCTTGGATAGCTTGACGGTGGCCCTGTTCGGCTTAGCGGTGGTATTTGTAATGTTGACTCTGCTGAGTCTATTGGTGAAAATACAGTCCCTGGTGCTGGGATATATCGGTTCATCCGGGCATAAGCCTGATATCAGCGCTGCGGCCGGTATATCGGCGGAAATTACCGCAGCAGAGGATGAAGGATGGTCGGCAGGGGAATTAAAACTTCTGGGCGTGGATGAAAGAACGGCTGCCATGATTATGGCCATAGTCAGCGATGAGAGCCAGATACCTCTGTCCGAGCTGCGCTTCAAGATGATCAAAGCCATTGATTAATACCTGCAATCCTACTATGGGGGGAAGGAAGAGGAATGAAATATATTGTAACTATTAACGATAAGACCTATGAGGTGGAAGTTGAGAGAGGACAGGCAAACATTGTCAAGACAACTCAAGTTCCGGCCATGCCCGTACCGGCTGCAGCAGCTGCCCCCTCCGAGGCAGCACCGGTTGCAGTTCCTGCTGCTCCAGCAGTTCAGGCCAATACTGTCGCAGGCGAACCGGTTAAGTCTCCCCTGCCAGGCACCATTCTGGATATAAGGGCGCAAACCGGTGCCGCTGTGAAAAAGGGTGATGTGTTGTTCATTCTTGAGGCCATGAAAATGGAGAGCGAGATCAAGGCTCCCAGAGATGGAGTGGTTTCTCAGATTATCGTGGCTAAAGGTGCGTCTGTATCAACGGGTGACATCCTTCTTGCGCTGCAGTAGTAGGGGGTATAATAATGTCTTTCTCTTTAGCTGATACACTAATAAAGATATGGAATAGCTCCGCTTTCCCCGCCATAACCTGGCAGCAGCTGGTAATGCTGGGCGTGGCTTGCGTCTTGATTTATATGGCCATAGTGAAGAAGTATGAACCCTTACTGTTGTTGCCCATTGCCTTTGGGGTGCTGCTGGCTAACCTGCCAATGGCCAACCTTATGGCACCTCCTCCGACTGACCATTCTACCCCGGGAGGACTTCTTTATTATCTTTATCAGGGAGTAAAATTAGGAATATATCCATCCTTGATATTTCTTGGAATTGGTGCTATGACCGATTTCGGCCCTTTGATAGCCAGGCCTTCCAGCTTGTTTCTGGGTGCTGCAGCCCAGCTGGGTATATACATAGCCTTTATTGTTGCTATTGCATTGGGTTTCGACCCGCACAAAGCTGCATCTATTGCTATCATTGGCGGCGCTGACGGCCCCACTGCCATCTTCCTTACCGCCAAGCTGGCACCGGAGCTGCTTCCGGCCATAGCCATTGCCGCCTATTCCTATATGGCTCTGATTCCCATGATTCAGCCTCCCATTATGAGGTTTTTCACCACTAAAAAAGAAAGAGAAATTGAAATGTCACAGCTGCGAGAGGTATCCAAGCTGGAGAAAATAGTCTTTCCCATTGTTGTTACTATAGTGGTTTGCTTGATGTTGCCATCGGTAGCCCCCCTGATCGGTATGCTGATGCTGGGAAATCTCTTCCGGGAGTCAGGGGTGGTGGAAAGGCTGAACAATACCGTACAGAATGCGCTGATCAATATTGTAACTATATTCCTGGGGCTAACGGTAGGGGCTACGGCAGTAGCAGAAAAATTCCTGAGCCCTGAAACCCTTATGATCATTTTGCTGGGACTGATGGCCTTCATGTTTAGTACTATCGGCGGTACGCTCCTGGGCAAGCTTATGTGTTTCCTGAGCGGGGGCAAGGTTAATCCCCTTATTGGTTCTGCCGGGGTTTCAGCCGTTCCTATGGCCGCCAGGGTCTCCCAGGTGGAAGGACAACGGGCCAATCCCAACAACCACCTGCTAATGCATGCTATGGGACCTAATGTGGCAGGGGTTATAGGCTCTGCAGTAGCCGCTGGATTCCTTATGACCATGTTCGGATAAAAAAACCGGAGCTTCCTTGGTTTTCTGGCCAAATATCTAATAGCCGGACAGAAAGCCTTGCGAAAGTAAAATAATCTCCTTGAATAAAATTAATAACCGGCTGGATTAAGACAGGAGCATTAAGGCTATTTCTCCGCAGGGAGAAGAGTCCGGTGGTCCTGTTTCTTTATACTGAAAGATGATTTATTAATTAATGTTAGCTATAATAAGTTAAGGCAATTAACAATAAGGGGGATAACAATGGCAGTTCGCGAAGCAGTCCTGAGAGCAATTCGAGAGGGGCAGGGCCAATGGGTATCAGGAGAGGTATTAAGCAAGGATTTAAACGTTACCAGGACTACCATCTGGAAACATATTAAAACCCTTCAGTCAGAGGGATATGCCATCGAGTCTTCCCCTAAAAAGGGGTATCGTTTATCATTATTTCCCGATATCTTATCTCCTGAAGAGGTGAGGGCAGGCCTGCAAACCACCGTTTTTGGACAAGAACATTACCTTTATTTCAAGGAAATTGACTCCACCAATAATTTTGCCAAACAGTTGGCCGCTGAAGGTTATCCGGAGGGAACAGTGGTGATAGCCGAGAGTCAGAGGGCGGGCCGGGGGCGTCGGGGGCGGCAATGGCACTCGGAGCCGGGCCAGGGTATTTTTATGTCACTGATATTGAGGCCCTCATTACCAGTCCGGGAACTATCCAGGATCACCATGTTCATTGCAGTGGCCATTGTGGACACATTGAACCAGGCGGGCATAAAGGCGGGCATCAAATGGCCCAATGATGTGCTCATAGATGGCCGGAAAATCGCGGGAATACTGACTGAAGCGGTTACGGATATGGATGGTATAGAATATATTGTGACCGGTATAGGATTAAACGTTAACACCCTTATTGAAGATTTCCCGGAAGAATTTCGCGGTATTGCCACATCGGTTCGGGAGGAAGCCGGACGCTCAGTTCCCCGGATTGAACTTTTGCAAGAGCTCTTGCAAAAGTTGGAGGACCGCTACCAACAGCTTATTTCAGGCGGATTTAATGAGATTTTGGAAAAAGTAAGAAGCTTATCCCTGGTAATAGGCCATGATATAAAATTCGACAGTGTTAACGGAGTAACTACAGGTCGGGCTATTGATATCGACAATAACGGCTTTCTAATGGTTAGGGATGCTATGGGCAATATTCACCATGTTATGTCGGGGGAAATACTTTTCCACAAATAGAGAACATTGGAGCAATGTTAACAATAAGAAACATATAGGTTGACAATAACTTCGGGCATGTATAATATAGGTTTTAATAAGAAAATAACCAGGGGATTAAGGCTTAAGGTTGGCGCAGGGGGAAAGGCGATGCGAAGAGCGGGAACATAACTCTTCTAATCAAGCAATCTAAAGCACCACTCAGCTAACTTATAGCTGAGAGTTAGGACCGTCCCCAAGCCTGCTTAAGCCTTAATCCCCACCCTTAGACAATTTTCATTAGTGGTTTTGGCCCCCGGTCATAGGTGGCTATTTCCTAACAAAGTATATTAGCGGCCAGGAGGTATCGGGCTTGAAGTCATCAACTTACAGTCCACTGCGGACTATGGTATACGCCTCATTATTCGGAGCATTAACCGCCATTGGCGCCTTCATAGCGGTTCCCATGCAGCCAGTTCCCTTTACCCTGCAAACCTTTTTCACCGCTTTGAGCGGCGCCTTGTTGGGAGGGAAGGCCGGAGCATTAAGTCAGGTGGTATATGTAATTCTGGGCTGCATGGGGTTGCCTGTTTTTGCCGGCGGCAAGGCAGGCTTGGGAGTACTCTTCGGTCCAACCGGAGGCTATCTTATCGGTTTCATTGCCGGAGCTTATGTAATCGGAAAAATCGTTGAAGCCCGGGCAGAAGCAGGTATACTTTGGACAGCCATGGCTATATTGGCAGGAGACCTGGTTATTTATACTATCGGCACTTTTCAGCTTGCAATTATCGCCCACTTCTCAGCTGTGAAAGCCATACTGATCGGGGTTATACCCTTTATTGTGCCTGAAGTATTGAAACTGCTGGCGGCAGCTGTCCTGTCCTCAAAAATCAGGGAAAAAGTACCGTTCTTGCTGAGGAGATAATTATGATTAAGATTACCAACCTGAGTTACGTCTATCAAACCGATTTACCGCCGGCCCTGCTCGATATTAACCTGACCATAGGAGAAGGGGAATATATTGTGCTTATGGGAGCCAATGGCAGCGGCAAAACCACTCTTATTCGTCACCTTAATGCCCTGCTGCTGCCCAGCTGCGGAGATGTTGAAGTTGATGGTCTGAACAGCAAGGATTCGAAGAACCAGGTGGAAATCAGGCGTAAGGTGGGTATGGTTTTTCAGAATCCTGATAACCAGATAGTAGGCATGAGTGTGGAAGAAGATGTTGCTTTTGGCCCGGGCAACCTTAAACTGCCCAGTTCGGAAGTTCGCCGAAGGGTAAAAGAGGCTCTGGAAATGGTAGGCCTCAGCGGATTCGAGAAACGGGTTCCTTATACTCTGTCCGGAGGAGAAAAACAACTCCTGGCCCTGGCTGGTTTACTATCCATGGAACCCGGATACATAGTTTTGGATGAAGCCACTTCTTCCCTTGATCCGGCCGGGAAAGAGAAAGTGCTGACTATTATGGACCGGTTAAGGACTAAAGGAATATCTATCATTCATGTTACTCATAACATGGAGGAAGCGCTGCGGGCGGACAGAGTGATATTAATGGGCAGCGGGCAAATTATGGCTGACGGAGCAGCCAAAGATGTGCTAATGAACTCGGAGCAGTTAAAAGCTTTAGGGCTGAACCCCCCAATTATTGTGGAACTTATGTCTCGCTTTCAGCCCCATTATAATAATGAAAAGATTATATTGACCGTTGACCAGGCTGCCGAGCAGATTTTCACCTGGCTGCATAGTAATAAAGGCAATGACAGGGATAATGGATCCTGGAAAGCAGGCAGCTATGCATAAGCTGGGACAGTATTTAGCTAAAGACTCCCCCGTGCATAGTTGTGATCCGAGGGTTAAATTACTGGCGGTCCTGGCATTTAGCATCGTAATACTGCGCCTGGACTTTATCGGCTTAATTGTTACTGCCGGGATTATTTTGGCTTTCTCATTACTGGCCAACATCGGCATAATTACACTGCTTAAGAGTACTCGCCCGGTCTGGACTTTTTTTCTCATGCTGTTTTTTATCTATGTGCTTTTTTCTCCCGGGCATTCTGTACTGCCCTTCTCTCTGGGTCCTATTATGATCAGCTATGAAGGGCTGTACCTGGGGGTATTTCAGGTGAGCAAATTCCTTCTCTTGATTCTGACCGCATCACTTCTAACCATGACCACTTCGCCATCGGAACTTACTATGGCCGTAGAGCGTTTGCTCAGACCCCTGCAGACAATCGGGATATCCTCTCACAATATAGCTTTAATGGTAAGCATGGCGCTTCGTTTTATCCCCACCCTTCAGCTGGAGATGAACAACATACGAGAAGCGCAACTTGCCCGGGGCGCCAATTTCTCAGCGGGCAGTCTGAGGGGGAAAATACGCTCAATCATCAGTATTGCCGCTCCTTTGACCATAAGCATTCTGCGCCGTTCGGATGAACTGGTGGAAGCCATGGAAGCCAGGGGGTACCAGCCGGGAAAACGAACCTATCTGCGTGAACTGGCATTTACCGGGAAAGACTATTATTCACTGGGCATAATTTCATTTATAATAATTGCGGTTGGTTATTTTACCTGAAAAATGCCTTTTCAGCACTGGACTTTATAAGCACCTGCCCATTATTATTCCTTCTGCCCAAGGCCTTCCTTTCCATCAATTTTCGGGC
>Ga0334884_1004205_pt1 | contig 15144 bp, 11 predicted proteins | sample GraSluR1_MG_7_FD_207215 | JGI IMG/M metagenome (GOLD analysis project Ga0334884, IMG submission 207215) | Sludge microbial communities from methane-producing bioreactor in Wageningen University, Netherlands - Granular Sludge_12_05 R1 | ecosystem: Engineered > Bioreactor > Anaerobic >...
CTATTACCCCTTGAAAAAAGATGCTTCAGAAGATGTCTTGCCTTCTGGACAGAACCAACAATACCTGACAGCTGTAAGACAAGCAAAAAAACATGGTATGCGTTATATCATGGGCATTTCTCCCTACCCACCAGTTGAATTGGCCAAACTCCATCCAGAGTGGTTGCTCCAGCACACCCCGGACGAAGACCCAATAATGCGTTCACAAAATATAGACCTGGAATTGCCAGAAAATGCGTACTTACGACAGATGAGTCTTAATTCACCTTATGGAGACTACCTGATAGACTGTCTGATAGAAATCATGAATACCTATGAAGTAGATGGTTTTTCATTTGACGGTAATTATCATCCCTTTATTGACTACAGTACCTTGCAACAAGAAATGTACACCTCTGAAACGGGATACCCGTTTCCTGAACGCCCTGATATGAATGACATCCATTACCGACTCTACTTGGTGTGGGCAGGTGATAAGCTGGAAGCTTGGTACCGCAAACTGCATGATCGGTTACGTGCGGTGAATCCTGAAGCAGCTGTGTATACCTGGACAACCAATGCCGGCCGATACGGCCATTTTTTAACGGTGCCCCGTGTCATGTCGTCCCGGATGAACCAGTTGTTTGATGCCCCAGTTCAGGAATGGTGGATGGATGAGGTCAACCTGGGGGCAACCGTCGTTCCGGCCTTCGGCTCCGCATATGCCCGTGCGATCACCGGAGACAGGGTGGCCGCCAGTGAACCGTATCTGATGACCCGGGGTAACCCGTACAGTACCGACAGCTTCCCGGCACATGAACTGCTGACGCGTTGTATGCTTGGGATTACACATGGTGTTTTTGTACCATTAAACATTCACGATCCAGGGGATACCGGTTCCCAGTCACGTGCCATACATGCCATGGCATTACGTAAGGAGTGGTTGATTCGCACGAAAAGTATGCCTTGGGCCGCCATGCTGGTCAGTGAACAGACCCGGCTGTTTTATGGGTATCGGGGCATTCTGGATACCTTTCTGGCGCACCCATTGGGTGTTTTTCGTGCAGCGATGGAAGCGCACCTGGCGGTTACACTGATCAATGACTGGGACATAAAACCGGAAGTATTGGCAAAATACAAGGTATTGATTCTCCCCAACAGTGCCTGTTTGAGTCTTGAGCAAGTCGATATCATTCGCCGGTATGTCCAGGATGGCGGTGGGTTAATTGCAACGTGTGATACCTCACTTTTTGATGAGATTGGGCGTCCCAGACAGGACTTTGCCCTGGCAGATGTGTTTGGCGCAAGTTGGGAAGGTCGCCCGGATAATACGACGCCTGATGGGACTTTAGATGCCAATTTCATGCAGGTGGTAGATGAGACCTATTGGGCGCAACGTACCGGTATCAGTGCGTTTCGATGGGGAGCGAGTGATATCCTGACCCAAGAATTAGTCACCAATGATCTCCTTAAAGCGCTGGTACCCGGGGCACAGGCCACATTCAAAGGCCCGATGGTTCGTGTAAAAGAATTGGGTATAAATACAGAACGCGCCATGATCATGTTTCCCGGTATCAGTACCTGGACTCTACCCGCGGCCTTGATGGGAACGTATGGAGAGGGACGTGTGATTTACTGGGCTGCTGGAATCGATGCTGGATACTTCAACTACGGGTATCCTTATCAGCGTGCATTGCTCCAACAAAGTATTGAATGGGCAGCACAGTCCCTATTTCCAATTCAGGTTGAAGCGCCCATGTGTGTACAGGTTGCATATTATCAGCAGGAACATGAAGGCAATACCCGAATCATTGTACATCTCTTCAATAACATCAATACTACGGGAGGCCACGGCCTGTCGGCTGTTGAAACACCATTACGGGAGGAGACCGTGCCGATTACCGGTATACGCATCCGTATCGAAGGCCTGCCTGTAGCACGGTGCAGTTTTGAGCCGTACGGTACGGAGTTACAACTGCAATCAGAAGAGGAAGCCGTGATAATCGACTTGCCGCCCCTGGAAGTACATGCCATGGTCGTTATCGAGCTGTAGCACGAAGAAGATAAAATAGCGGCGTCTTCTAACAAAGAGGCACAGCATTATATTACTAACACCCTGATAGACAGCATATGGTTGTGGTGTACTCAGGTGTGGTACAAGAGATACTTTTCCGGGTAATGCCCGGTCACTTTATAGTTTCGGGAAAGTCAGTTTAAAGCGTTCGCACAATGAGGGGATACTTTCGAAATCCATATCCAGGTTGTATTTCTGATTGATTGCTGCAAAAGCTTGCAGGTCTCCCCAAGCTACCGCTACTTCCCGAAAAAAGTTTTCGAAACCTGCAGGTGATATGACTTCAATGATTTCACAAGGAGTGTCACCCGCATTCCAGAAGGTGTGCCATTGACCGCGGGGCTTGAACACCCAGCAGCCTGGCCCGGCTGTAACAACTTCATCACCCAACAGCGCGCCTAGCGTTCCTTTCAGTACATAGGAGTATTCATCTTCGTTGTGATGGTAATGTAAAGGAGCAGCGAGCGCATGGGGTGCTATGGGATGATGCACTAATGAAAATCGGGTACCAGTATCTGCACCGTCGATCTTCCACTGAACCCCCAGACCGCCGAAATCAAACGATTCCTTTTCATTTGTATGGATAACACGCGCAGTAGTCATGGCCATTACCTCCTGATTTACTTGTATTTTTTTGCGTTCCAAATAACTGTATAAAGTTTACTTTAGTAATCATTTTTATAATATTAATCATAATGATACCATGTTCAGATATCAAATATTTATTATGGCAAACAAGCAATACAAGAGTGAGGAATACAGGAAATGTAGCCCAACTTCCGAGATGCTCAACAGCATTGGGGGAAGTGATATACCAGTACCCACAGGTATCACCTCCCCCCCACTTTTTGTCAGAATGTAATTCTTGCAGGTGTGCCGTTAATTGAATGTCCCCCATGCGAGAGGTTCTATACTGTGTATCGCGAAACCGGTAGCGCCAAAGGGATAATTTGTGTCATTAAAGACTGGGGTACCATCTATGACTTCTCGTAATCCGTCCAGGCGTTGCCACCTTACATGCCCATCCATGTACAGCACATTTCCACCAAATGGCCAATGTGGAAAGTGCTCAACCATACCCCCACACATACCGTCCCACATCACAGCAATTTCCGATGCCGCACTGGAACTGGCTCCCGGATTGTTGATGTCTGTAATGAAGAATCGTTCAACACCTTCACGAATACGGGGAATGGTTGCGGGACCAGAATAGCCATCAGGCACATTCAATAAAGGCAAATTCTGGTTTTTGTTGGCAGGGTTTTCCATCATGTACGCGAGGATGTACAGGACATTGTCATCGCCAGGACGGAACTGCAAATTTTTATTGAACACCCAGCCTGCATATTGATACGGAGCCGATGTTACTTCGCAACCTTCAATAATACCATTGTTGCTTCCAGCCCATTCTGTATGCCAATCGCCAAATTCCATCTTGTCGTACCGCGCCAATGCGTCTGAAGAACCAAACGCCGAGGGACAGATCAGGATATTGAAATCGTTCAGATAATCTGGATACAACTGGCTGGCTTCAAACATCAGGTTCCAGGGATTATAGGCGCCGGAACAGTTCCAGGTATGTTGCTGGGGGTACATGCCCCGGTTTTCATTGGCGTACATACTGAATACCAGTCCAATTTGTTTCAGGTTATTCGCGCAGGAGGCGCGACGTGCCGCTTCTCGCGCTCGTGCCAGGGCTGGTAGCAAGATAGCAGCCAGTATACCGATGATCGCGATTACGACCAGCAATTCAATCAAGGTAAATCCCTTGTTTTTCATTATGATTACTCCAAAGTGTTTTGTAATAACACAGGTAGATTAACGAATCACAATTGTGTTCGTTGCTAAATTCGGATGAAGCTATGTCAGGAGTAAACAAGAAAGGGAGGAGGACGGGGTAAAGACGGGGCCCAATAGTATTTTGTAGTATTGGAGCAACCATTGTTATTAACGATTACATTCGGAATGCAATCAACCAACAAGATACTACTTAATACCGGTAGTAGCAGGTGTGCTTTCAGGAAAAGACAAAATGCACAGAATTCATTTTCTGTGGTACTGTTGTCACTATCTTGTGTGTCCTGTGTATCCTGTAAAGGAATTGCACAATTAGAAGTGCAACAGCTTTCTGCTACGTATTCATGATTTTGCGTTGAATGGGAACACAGGAAGATTGAGTGGAAAACGGCAATAAGGATAAATAGAAGCAGGGCTATGGCTATCGTTTTTTTAGCAATAGAATAGTGGCTCTTTGAACTACGGATACACATCTTGGTAGCGCCTGCAATTGTTGTCATAAAGGGTGTAAAAAAAAACCCTATTAAACACCCCCATAATAGATAATAAATTATCATTATCATGCCAGTAAAGTCAATCTTTTTTTTTGGACAAAACATGCATCTAAGAATACTGAAGGAAATTCAGCAAGGGCACATGTCTTGCTGAATTGATGTCAGCACTAGAATTGCATTTAGGATAGCAATAAATGTGTAAAAAAATTACACAATGCCAATACGAGATACCCGATCAAGCATGTGGGCTGCCAATGTATCCTCCGGGCTGTCGCCCACAATTTTTTCCTGTTCAGGATTCCATTCAATGCTACGCTCCAGACGGATGGCAATATCACTTATGTGGCTGATGGTATCGGAGCGAAGTGCGGCTTCGAAGGGACTGATGGGTGATTCTCTATTTAGTACACAGCTAAGAAAATCGTGGGCATGACTTTTCGTGTTACGCAGATGGATATCCTCTTCTTTAAGATTGATTTCAAGTAGCCCTGGATTTGAAGCATGTATATCGGCACGGTCGACGCTTACCCAGCCTTCGTCTCCGAAGAAAGTAGTTCCATGATCGATCCATGGTCGATAGGATGTGACCAGCGATTCCGCGACACGGTGGCCCATAAAATGAATCTTCACCCCGGTGCTGTAGGTACATTCCATGTCCCAGGAATCTATGGAGTCATACAACCCTTTCTCTGGAATACTGCCGACACCTTCATAACGTACCGGGCTGGTATGATCCATGTCGATTCCCCATTGTGCGATGTCAAGGGGATGAGAGCCCCAGCCAGCAATGAACCCGAGGGCGTAATCATACCCATGATATGTACCACAAGAAGTGCAACGGTCCACCGTGTAAGGTTTTATCGGCGCAGGCCCGAGCCAGGTTAAGTAATCGAATGATTCTGGTATGGGTGCGGGTCGGGTGCAACCATATTGTGGAACATGAAACAACTGGTACTGGCTGCCCATGTCCGGGCACCAGGCATCAATACGCTCGATTTCTCCCAGATACCCATTTCTTGCTAATTCACACGCCTTGCGAAAATTTGGCATGGAGCGTTGTTGGGTGCCGTATTGGAAGATGATACCACGCTGATCGATAATTTTTCTTAATTTCCAGGCCCACTGCATGCTTACTCCCAGGGGCTTTTCGACATACATGTCTTTTCCCTGTCGTGCCGCGTCCAAGGCGATGGGTACGTGCCAATGGTCTGGGGTGGCGATAATGACCGCATCAATGTCCTGCCGTTCCAGGATTTCCTGATAGTCCGCGTAAGCCTTTACAACATCAGACGCATAAAAAGTGTTCAGGTCATTGGCGAGGTTCTCACGGCGGTCTTTGAAGCAGTCACATACCGCAAGAAATTGTGCCTCCTCATGATGTACAAATTCCTGTACCAGCGATACGCCACGTCCACCACAGCCTATGAGTGCGAGATTAACGCGTTTACTGGGTGGGGTTGCACTTATTGCGAAGTGCAAGCCCGGAGCAGAAAGAAAGACGCTACTACCCACTATACCTTTTAAGAAGTTACGTCTACCAAAAGAAAATGCGGAATTCTTGTCCATACTTGAAGCTCCTGTTTTTTGCCATGCATGAATGAATGATGCGGTTGACAAAGGCAACTTGGTTATCTAGGTATTGGTACAAATTGTAGAAGTAGACTTTTCAACCTAAACATAAACTGATGATATTATGCAGCATCTGTTTACCGCATAACCATCATAGCAAAACTAACTGTTACCAAGAATGCATTGGGTGCTCTGGCCAGGGTTTCCAGCGGGGTAAAATATAGAAACAGGGCTGCACTTCGATTAGGAAATGCAACCCTGAAAAGCTGTAAAACTATTTAGAAAACAGTATGCTGTATGCCCTATAGAGAACTAAAGATACGTTGAAATGTAGTTTGGCCACCCAAATCAATTAATTCACGCTCTGCCAGCACTTGGATTTTTTCTTCGAATCCAGGTACACGCGAGGCAAATATTGTACCTTCAATTTCTGCCACTACGTTTTTGGGCAAGTTTTCCATAAAACCCCAGTTAGCCTGTTCTACTGAACCCATATTGGTGAAAGTACCGATATTTTTACCATCAAGTGTGCGATAATGCACGCCCCAATTGCCCAACATCAGACATTCTGCCCACTTGCGGGTGTTGTTACCAAACTCATCTGTAACCCTGACTCGTGCGAAGAAATACTCGCGGGCTTGCGATATTTCCAGCTCATTCAGGTAGATGTTGGTGTAGGCATTCATCAAGGCTGGTGTTACCCAGTTCGATGCTTGCAGTCGGCTTAACAACTCTTCAGCAGCAGCTACGCGTTTGTCGTAATCGAATTTTTCTGGTGTCAGTGGCATACCATTACGAATTTGAATGACAAGCTGGTTGGCACTGTGTACCAAGGCATCGTGTGTTGCCGCACGGCGACGGTTGGCATCTTCCAGTTCACCGGTAAGGTAGGTGAGACGTTCTACTTCGGCGACCAGACCACGTTGACGCGCATGAGAGATGGCCAACTGTTGTTGTAAATGATCATAGGCTTCCTGCGTTTCAACAAACAGTTCGTTTTGCTGCTCAACATCACGTTCGATGCTGTTCAGCAATGCACGCCGTTCTTGCAGATTCTGTTCGGTTTGTTGAACCTGGCTGGTCAATGTCACGATTTCATTTTGCAGGCGGTCCCGCTCTTCAAAGGAAACTGTTACAGGAATGTCCGATTCCAATTCTCTTAATATATCTAGTTGCGAATTCAATGTTCTGATATCGCCGTCCCGTTGCCTGATTTGATCATTCAGTTCTGCCACTTGTTGTTGAGTGGGCAGGAATGAAGCAAAGGTCAGTTGATCAGCCAAGTAAGCACCACCGGCGAAACCGATGATCAACGCTAAAATAGCGGCAATAATCCATCCGGCACCACCACCACGCCTACCGCCGCCACCAACGGCTGCTGGCGGGGCTGCCATACCCCCACCACCAAAGCCAGTGTCAGGTGAAAAGTCAGGCGGGGGAGTCCCCACATTATAATCACTGCCACCACCGCCAAACGCATCAAAACCACCACCTTGCTGACCACCGCCACCAGGCCCGCCTTGATCAGCACCGAACATGGGCGTTTCCATGGCTTGGGTTGGTGCTGGTGTATCTGAAGAACGGTCAAATTCACCTCCGCCACCAAAGGCACTGTCGAACATGGGTGTGTCCATATCCGAGTTGGGTCCAGGACCCAATTCTGGTGTTTCTGGCGAGAAATCGCTGTCAGCAGCAAAATCCTGGAAACCACCACTGCTTTGTTGACGACCAGAACCCGAGGAAAAAGCATCACTTTGGAACCCAAAAGAAGATGTTTGTTCTTCGTCTCCAGACGATTGTGGTGTATTCAATCCAAACTCGCCCTGACCACCCTGTTGTTGATCTTTTTGCCCGGAATCCGATTCAAAATCACGCAATGGGGGAAGTCCACCATCGGAATCGAATCCACTTCGGGAATCAAAGTCACTCAAAGGAGGTAAATTACCGAGCGCGGAATCCTCCTCTTCATCCCTGGACGGCTTTTCTTCACGGTCTTTTTTTTCTTCGTCGGCCATAAGACCCACCTCCATTAGAGTGTATGTTTCGAAACGTCACTATTACCCAATTATACCCAATTTTCAATTAACACAACTTCACAGAGGCATTCTATCACGGTGAAGGATCGGTGTCAAGAATCAACCCCTACCAATAACTGATATCAGCACCTTTGTCAAGAAATTACGTTACTACGCCTATTGTAAGCAAAATATTCGCATAAATTCGACCTTCACCTGTCGCAATCACCAGGCAGGTATCTTCGCTGGATGCTTCTTCATAAAATTCATAACGGGGAAGCACTGTTAAAGGCATGTTTGGCAAAAGACTACGGAATTCTTGATAAATCTTTGGCTCTACTCCGTCATTGGTTTCCATGACTATGGCATCTTCAACAGGGATAGCCGTCAGGATGATATCAAGCACTTCAGTAACTGTCAATTTCCCTGGTGCCAGATTAAGGAAAACCAGCTGCGCATTATCACCGATCCTGGTACTGACGGGATAATTGCCGTCCGCAATCAATACTCGTGCGCCATGGCCTGCTGAAGCCAGCGCATCCAGGATTTCCGGATGTATCAGTCTTTGTTTTAACAATTCCCTTTTCCCCTTCCCCTATAAGATCGCAAAGATCACAAATATAATAAGTTATTGGGAATCACGGTGTCCACTTTCCTTCTGATGACAAAGAAAAACGACGATTCTCAGCCGGGGTGTACAGCTCAACCCAGGTTGGAATGCTAATGGTCGAACTGTCTGGCAATATATAGCAATAAATTCTTTTGTCATTGTCACGGGTTATCGATTGAGGTAGTAGCTCATGACCGTAGGATTCCCGTAACAACAACGGCATGGCCGCTTCAATGGAACCCCATTTCCCTTCAACAGCGACCGAGACCTGAACCTCCACGGTAGAAGTATCTTCAGAAGTATACAGGCTGATGCCTGTAATATTGCCTCGCCAGGCTGCAACCTGGGCTGAACCAATCTGTGCTTTAATATCTTCGTGGTAATTTTCCCAAGTCGGGCGACTTACCGAGCAACGCATCAATAATTCTTCCGTGTCCCATTGCGTCTCTTGTACATAATAATACGTAATGCAAATACAAATGGCCAAGATGGCAAATAGTCCTGCCACGTTTCTCAAGCTCAATTTTGTTCTGATGTGTTCCATCCAGCCAGATCAACGGTCCGTTCTGCGGCGGTCAACAAAAATTACACTTGAAGCACCTTGGGTCGGTTGCGCTTTTTGTCGTACTTGAGCCAAAACTTCAAATACTTTTTTTGCGCTCTTGTATTGCCGGTACTGATTATGAGCAACACCAACAGATAACGACATCAACGGACATTTTATCTCACGCCCGGTACGGTCTTTAGCAACGATGAATTTATTGGCAATTTCTTGTTGAGTATAAAGTTGAGTAACATCACGATCAAAGGTTTCTGTCAAAACAGTAGTGAAACGCTCATAATCTTCCAACTTTAACGCTACGACGAAATGTTCACCACCCAAATGCGAAATGAACGATTCATACAAGCTGAGGTTTTTTTTCAATGAGATCAGTAAACTGCTCATAAAATCTAATACTTGTTTTGGGCCGTCCGCCCCCCTTGAAGCACAGTAAGGCTTATAGCCAACCATGTCAATGTAAACCGCGGCAATCGCAGTTGAACGGGCCAGCAGGTGGTTCAACTCACGTTTGACAGCATCTGTTCCGGGTAGATTTGTAACTGGGTTCATGGTCTTTATCGCAACCAGCAAATCTTCCAAAGAATTGATTTTATCCATCAAGCGGTCCAGCTTGAAAGGTTTTGCAAGGTAGTCGTCCGCTCCTTGTTCAAGCCCATGAAGCACTTCGGGTTCTTCGCCCAAGGCCGTAAGAATCATGATTGCACTTTTATACAACTCAGGGTCTTTTCGCATACGCCGGCAGATTTGGTATCCAGTAACACCAGGCAACATAATATCCAGGATACTGATGTCCGGTTTAATTTGTTTGGCATAATCAAACGCACCATCCCCCTTGTGAATCATGAAAACTTGATGTCCTTCAGAGGATAGCTTAGTTTTAACCAATTCTGCCAAGTCCACATCATCATCAACTACGAGAATTTTACTCATGTAATCTGGTCTTTCCCCTCAACTGAAATATGATTAAGATAAAAAATAAATAAAGATAGAATTTCTTGATTAATTCATAATACAATGTAAACAGGTAATGAATTTATAAAACGTCTTTATAAGTTATACTACAAATATCTATTTTTTATCAATGGAGTCTAAGCATACAGCTTTTTTGATATATCTAGATTTATGGATTGGATGTGTCAAACGACACCCTGTTTTATCCTTTGTTCCCTTAAAATGAATATGCGATCCCATTAATTCTCGAAATAGTTGATACATATTGGATTATGAGAGTATAATCCATGTACTTGTCAGTTTAATTTACTTTATCCTTCCTGTTGAGCATAACAATTTCATTTTTCATTGCCTTGGAGCATTGTAGAAGTATTGTCGGTTTGGAAGTGACCGGTTATTCGAGCAGGAACAATCTACACGGGGGTGTGTACATGAGAAAAATAGCATTTCTTACAATAACTATGATTTTAGTGGGGATTTCGTCAGTATATGCGGAATTGATTCAAGTTGAAGTAGGTGGTGAATTAGCACTACGTGCACGTGCATATATCAATACGTACAATGATGGTGCCGCAAATCAGGTGCGGATACCCGCAGATTTATTACCACGCAGGGCTACTGGGGAATTGCTGGGTGTTACAAGCCAACTCGGTTGGGACTCACGCAGCAATGATCGTGTGTTTATCGAAGGAATGACACGGTTGAATGTGTCCGCAAAATTTACAGAAGAAGTTTCTGCCTATACAGATTTATACAGCTTTTGGATTTGGGGTGAGGGCTTCCGTTCTGATTATGTGACCGGGCGTGATTTCCGAAGCGGCCCAAATGGTGACGTACAAGTCCTGCAAGCCTATATACAGATGGATGAAGTTCTGGACCATCCACTTCGTATTCGAATCGGTCGACAGCTACTCAAATTGGGTAATGGCTGGCTGGTTGGCGAAAAAACTACGGCAACGCAATATCTTTCACACGATGCCATCCGTTTTACCTACACACCAACGGATTGGGTAATTGATGCCTTCTGGAGCCGGATAGCAGAAGACAGTTTTGGCGTAGATGCAGGTGATGCAAATTTTTATGGTGTTTATGCCACATACAAAGGATTGGAGAATCTAAACCTCAGTGCGTACTATTTATATTTGCGTGATTCACAAAACGTAGAAGATCGCCGGGGCAGTTCTATTACGGAATGGGCAGAACGTGCATTGGGTTTAGACCAATACCCCACAACGCAAATCCATACTATTGGTGCACGGGCAAATGGCAAGCTGGGTAGTTTTGATTACTCAGCAGAAGCCGCCTATCAATGGGGTGACGCTTCAACTGTCGGCCAACGCTTCCTTCTAGACACGGTTTGGGGTCGTTATGGCGACAATACTGCCGAGTACGACAACTGGGGCGCGGAAGCGGAAATCGGCTACACCTTTGACACCATGTGGTCTCCACGTCCGTATGTTGGCGGTGTCTATTTTGGTGGTGAAGACAACCGCGATGTCAGCTTCATAGATTGGTTGAATCCCTTCAGTCGTCCAACAGCCAGTGCGTCGTTCAACCGGCTGTTTTCACAAACCTACCATTCACCGGTTCTTGTAGACAACACGCACATGAGTAATTTCAGCCAACTTCGTGTTGGAGTAAATTTTAAACCGGCAGAGCAATGGTCGGTCAATCTGCGTGCTGCCAATTACTGGGCAAATGGAACTTTTGAACATCCACGCCTTTTTTTGAATCGCCCAATAGTGCCGTCATTGAGCTTTCTGACACAAAGTGCCAGCAGGGATTTGGGAACAGCTTTGGAAGCCATAATTGGGTATCAATATTCAGCGGACCTTCATTTTTCCTTATATTGGGGACATCTCTTCACAGGAAAGGGTTTGAGTCCTAATGGGAATTACATCTTTCAGAATGGTTTGCGGTATAGTGGTGGTGTGGACAGAAAAGATGCTGATTACATAACCTTCATGACATCTGTATCTTTCTGATCGATTAGATTTAAACTGTATCTTTACAGAAAACATTGTTATATACGAAGCCCGGCGAACTTGCCGGGCTTTTTTTTGTCAATCCTGCTTATATACCAGACCTGTCTTTCTGGCTTATGCTCTTGCTGCATTCAGGGCGGGCTTGATCAAATCTGCCCAGTTTTCCTGATACATGAAAAAACTGACACCTTCCGCTGTTGCTTCCCATACAGAATCAACAGTTTCTTTCATGCGGTCGTCATCAATATGAATAATCGGATTCAGCACTTTATCCGGACCAATCATGGAGCGAGCCAGTCGCGTCTGTTGTCCGACAGAAGCTGGCGGCAGCGCTTCCCGGATATCTGCGATTCGAGGGGAGATTCCCATGTAACCCAGCCCGGCCCAGTGGAGCAATAAATTCATAACTGCATGCTCTGCCGGTGAGTTTTCAAGATTCAGTTCTTCTGGCAAGATGGCGAATTCCCAATTAAGACAGGCAACCCCAGGCCGCTCTCTGTAGTTCCGGTAAATCATGGGGCTGAACACATCCATGAACGAGACCAGGTCCGGGTAGTACTGCCCGACCAGTGGCGCGAATGATGGGGTAAAAATGTATACACCCATCTTTTTGTTTGCGCCTTTCACAATATCTCGAATATCGTGAAAGTGTTCTGTAGTACAGATACGCCGGAAATGCAGCCAGTCCAGCAATGGGCGCCGTTTTGTAATCCATTCCAGCATGCCCATGGGCGAGCTCCACCAGTGCAGGTCAGGAACTTCTTGCTTATTGACAGAAGTCAGTAGGATGTGCAATTCCTGAACCGCCTTAGCAATTGCATCAAAATCGAACCCAAGTTCACCCGCTTTTTTCCGGCAACGATCACAGAAACAGGTGAGAAAAGGCATCAGTCCTGATGCCGGAGAAGCAAAGCGGCAGCCATCTACCAGAATACCTTCAACCTCTTCCAAGGCAGCCATGTCATCATAACTCTTCAGATTGCGAGAACGCAGTTCTGGGTGGTTCGGACAACCCGAACTAAACCAGACTTGTGGATTCCCCTGAATGTCCACGGCATGGTATTGTGTGTCTCCGGCCAGTTCACCCAATACGAATGCACCACCACAAAGCCAGGAACGCATATCTGCCTGCCGGACTTCACGCACCTGAGTCGGATTCATGCCTGTGACGACTGTATCAACCCCCATCGCTTTCATGGCTTTCGCTGTATCGCCCAGGTCTTCCCCCCCAAGGCCAAACATCCAGAATTCTTTGTCAGTCATTGTGCCTGTTTCCTCCGCATTTAATTCAGTCGTTGAACCAGTTGCTGTGACAGCTCCGGTAACCCCTGCCAACATACCCAGACCGCTCAAAGCTGCGGACTGTGCTAAGAAATCACGACGCTGTATTTTCATAGTATTTGAACCTGTATGATTTAAAAAATTAGAACTCAAGACTGCCCAGTGTGATTAATTACACGCTGAATGCATATGTATTGTCAAATCGCAAGAGCTGCAATACTATGTCAGTTACGAATTCAGAAATAGAAAGTTGCAATTTTGACTAGCGCGTACTAGGCTAACGTTTGTTTCCAATCACGATGATGCGCTTGTTGGTTTGGGTTCAGTGAGGTAATTTGTAGCTTGGGCAAAGAACCGGGAGGATATATCATGTGTAAGTTGGTTTTAGTTGGACTGGTAATGGGATGTCTTTTATTCACTACATCAACAACTTGGGGTTCTTCAGTAAGTGATGTACACATAGAATCAGACGGCATGCTCTCAGTCAATGGGGAGCGTGTCTTCATACTTGGTTTATATGAGCACCCAGAAGAAGATGATGCGTTGCAGGCAGTGGCAGACGCCGGGTTTAACCTTGTACAAGCCCGGCAGAACAAAGAAGAATTGGACAAGTTGAATGCTCATGGATTGTGGGCCTGGGTAAACACTGGCATGCATATCGACTTGAGCGAAGAAACTGCAGCCCGTAAGGAATCTATGCAATCAATGGTAGAAAATATCGGGCAACATCCCGCATTGCTGATCTGGGAAGTCCCGGACGAAGCATTATGGAATAACTGGTACCCTGCCACCCTCTGGCGTTTTAATGAGGAACCAGCTCAACTCCGAACACTGGCTTCGTCTCAGGAACCACCGGTAGACATCGGTGAGCAGTTGAGTAAAATTATGTATCTTTACAGTTATGCACGCTACCGGGAGGGTGAAGACCTCGCCAATGCGATTTGGGTGCAGTTGGGAACCACATCACCACGCGCTGAATTCAGGATGTCAGATGCCGAGGAAAAAGCTCTAACGATGGCCAGTGGCCTGAAAGAAGGGTATGACCTTTTACGCACGTTGGACCCGATGCGACCGGTGTGGATGAACCATGCGCCTCGAAACACCCTTAAATTATTGGCACTTTTCAACGAGGCCGCAGATATTGCGGGCTGCGATATCTACCCCATACCCAGGACGTACCGTGTGATGCATTCTGATATGGCAGAGCAGAGCATGGCCGCTGTAGGGGTATATACCAGGCGGATGCAGCATGCAGCACCGGGGAAACCGGTATGGATGGTGTTGCAGGGGTTTGGATGGGGAGACATATTACCCGAACAACCTGAAGAAATTCGAGAGGAGCTGCGACGGCCTACAATCGCAGAAACGCGCTTCATGGCCTGGGATGCGATAGTACATGGTGCCCGTGCCCTCTTATACTGGGGCACTGCATATATTGAAAAAGATTCTGATTTATGGGAAGAACTGTTGTCGGTGATAAGCGAACTGGACGCATTACAGCCGGTCTTATCTGCACCGGATATGACACTTGAGCTTACGGTTGAATATCACAATGTATTTCACTCCATGGACCGTGATATCGCTGTTTTGATAAAAGATACTGCGGAGGGACCTTGGCTGGCTCTCGTCAACACTTTTCCCGGCTCGGTACAATTTTCTTTGCATGGACTTGAATCATTGAATGGGATGTATTTCGAAGACCATTACAGCGACATACAGGCTAATGTTGAAAATGGCCAGCTGCGTGGTTTCATGCGAGGTCAATCTGTTCAACTTTTCAAACCACTGAAGTAGTCATGAATTGGTGAATAAACCAGTCAGGCATTG
>Ga0334884_1004212_pt1 | contig 15115 bp, 29 predicted proteins | sample GraSluR1_MG_7_FD_207215 | JGI IMG/M metagenome (GOLD analysis project Ga0334884, IMG submission 207215) | Sludge microbial communities from methane-producing bioreactor in Wageningen University, Netherlands - Granular Sludge_12_05 R1 | ecosystem: Engineered > Bioreactor > Anaerobic >...
CTGCTACCTGCACTATATGGTCAGGATAGATACCAGAGCCTGTTTTAAGGTCAACAAGAGCAATATCTCCGTCTACACGCATAATCATATCTAATGTGCCACCAAACTCTTTAGAGGTCAATTTTACCTCTATTGCTGGTTTGCCTTCATAAGTTAATAACTCTATCTTATGTTGACTTTCAAACTCCATCCATTGTAAATGTGCTGTTTCTGCAAGTTCTATTTGTTCTTGTGTGAATTGGTCTAATTCTTCTTTAGGTACTTCCAAGCCCAATAATCCATTTTGTATCATCATATGTCCTAAAGTTCCTGCATCAGCAGCCTTACCACTTTTCTTTCTAAAGTCAATCTGGTGCATACCACAATCCCAAGCCCAATACATTAATGGAAATGAATTTTCTCCCCATTCCTTTGTTATCGTAGTAGCACCAGGAACATTAATACCCAAGTCATTTGTATATAATGATTTTGCTTTTAATAGACTCAATTTACTCCTCCTTATTTTTTATTCCAAATACAATATTGTGCTGTTTCTTGATAGCATCAACAATTACCTGTGTCCTGCTTGATAGGGCAACTTCTGCAAGTTCTTCTATCTGCTCAATAGTCTGTTCAGGTAATGTATAAGTTTTAGTCTTTCTGATTGTCTTTATCATCTATATTCAACTCCTTTCTGTTATCTAAATTATTTTCATATATCTTATCGTGAAACTTCTGCATATCCCCTACTTGTAATTCTGCTATAGCTTTCCATATAATCATCTCCTTTATATATTTTATATTATACCAATAGTTTACTACTTTAATTTCTGTTTGTCAAATAAATATTAAATATTTTTTTATTAATTTTTATGTTAAAAGTATTTTAAAGTTCTAATTAATAAATTCAGTTGTAAGGACATAACCAAAAACAAACAAACCCTTATAAAATAGGCGTTTCAGCTATTCTATTTCTTTTATATTCTTTTATTGTTTAACTATATCCGTTTATTAATAACATATTCTATTATTATTTAACATAACCAATTTTTGAATTTAATTAGAATTTAATCCTATGTAAAAAAGTCAAATAGATTTCAAATAGTTTAACAAATTCAGTTAAATTTTAAAATTGGGTAACATAAACAATAATTAAATATAATAATAATATATATAATAATAATAATATAATAATAAGATAATAAAAAATGTTTAGAGGAAAGTGTTGGTATATAAGCGTTTGCTGTGATTGTGTATTCGGATACACCCTATTGAAATTTATAACTTTAAAATATATTTGCAATATGTTTTACAATTATTAATCAATTATTAAATTTAATAAATTTAACAAGTTCTTGAATTTAATAAAAAAAAGAGCCTTTTTATAAAGGCTCTTAATTAAAAGATAAGATTGTTATATCTCAATCTCTAATTCTTCAGCATTATTTACCTCCATTTTTATTTAATAAATCAATCCATATCCAAAAATCTAACAATATATATTATTGTGTTTTTAATATTGTTGGAATTAACATTTATTTACCTCCAATAATCTAACTTTTTCACATCTTATCTTCCCATCAGTATTGTAAGGTACAACCACACCTACAAGCCATTCCCATTCGATAAGGCATTTCCATATTTTGTCACCATCATTATGGTCTTTTACCCATTTCAGAGTTCCTACATTCACCCCGCAGGTACAATTTGTTGTTCTACTTGGGTTTACAACTTCTGTAATAATTGAGTTTTCTTTTATTTTCCAATAATCAGGTACAGGGTAATTAGTGTGAAATATTTTGTAACAAATATAACCTTTTTTTGTTTTCTCAAAATTCTCTTTAAGATAGTCAATTGGGGATAATAACCCCTTACAACCACTCAAGTCAGCCCAACGCAATTCAGCCTCACGCAAGTTAGCCCCACTCAAGTCAGCCCCACACAAGTTAGCCTCACGCAAGTTAGCCCCACACAAGTTAGCCTCACGCAAGTCAGCCCCACTCAAGTAAGCCCCACGCAAGTCAGCCCAACGCAATTCAGCCTCACGCAAGTTAGCCCCACTCAAGTCAGCCCCACACAAGTTAGCCTCACGCAAGTCAGCCCCACTCAAGTCAGCCTCACGCAAGTTAGCCCAACGCAAGTTAGCCTCACTCAAGTCAGCCTCACGCAAGTCAGCCCTTTTTTTATGTTTCTCTAAAATATCATATTTATTTCTATTCATTATATAACCTCCTCAATTTCATATTGTGTTATTTTAGCAATCTCATTATTAGTCATACCATTTGTATTATTTAATATATCCTCATAAGGTAAATCATCTATATTTTCAAACCATAATGTTTCTAACATAACATCTCTAACTTCTCTTTCGGTTAGTTTTGCTTTATATCCATAATATAAATCATTGTTTAAATCTTTTAAATGATACATTTTCATTAACAATCACCTCCTTTATTAATCAATAATACAATCTTTTGGTAAATTATAATTTTCTCTTATTGTTTTTGATGTTCCTCTAACTTCGTAAACTGTTTCATATTTATTTGTTTTGTCATTCCAATATTCATAGTGTAAAGGATATGTATCAATGTATTTGTTTTTAAACTTCTTTAATAACTCTTCTTTTTTGTAATATCTTTTCATATTAATTTCCCCTCCTCTGTAAATTCATAATCATTACATTCTATTGTTTCGATAATGCTTTCATCTGATATTAAATAGTAATAGCTATCTCTTAAAACTTGTTTTGCATTATAGACTAAATTATTAAATCTTTCTTTTGCTTTATCACTTAACTCATTAAACTTATAAACTTTTGTTTCCATAATTCTCATTATTATTTACCTCCAATAAAATTATAAATAAATCTTTTAAAGCAATTAACAATCAATATCCATAAACTTTCTTTTGTAATATCCTGGTTATTGTAATTCTGGTTATTCCATTTTAACATTTAACATTACCTCTTTGTTACATAATATTTTTTAACTTTCATTATAAAATACCTCCAATTAATTGAATAAAAAATAGTATCATAGGTAGAAAAAACATTAATATCAATATCAATTTCATTTAATTGCCTCCATATAATTAATTATTTGTTCAAATTGTTTTTTCTGTATATCTTTATATTTTTTAATTCCATTTATAGCATCATGTTTAGTCTTATAACCTATATAAATAGGTCTTGTTCTATATCTATACCCCTCTATCCTGGTTCGATAAAATAATATTTCATAAGGTTTATCTTTATCTGAAACATTATTTCTGTTAATTTTATTATCTATATTAGTTATAAGATTTTTTAAACTTGCTTTTTGCTTATTTTCTTTTATAGCAAATTGTAATATTTCGTTATAATATTCTGCATCATTTTCAATTGACTCTATCATTTTATTATAATTTTTCATTATTATTTATAACCTCCATAAAATAATCATATTTTTTATAATTAATTTTAAAATTATCTTTTAACCATGCAATATACATTTTAGCTTTATTTTTACCATTCTTTTTATCATTTTTTATAACTTTATTAATATATTTCAATATTTCATATTTATTCATTTAAATACCTCCAATTTATTAAAATTTATACTTATATATTTTACTTTATTTTATATTGTATTTTCAAATATCTTTTTTATGATTATAATAAATAAAAACAAGCCAGGTAAATAAATACCTGGCTATTTAATTAATTAAGATTAGTTAAAATATATATACCATCTTTAATTTTTTGCTCAGTATCTTTTTTTGTTTCATTCAAAAATAGATTACGATATTTGCCAGTAGTTGTAGAGTAATCCCAGTAATAGTTATCGAGATATATTTTACCATCTCTGGATTTAAAAGCAATTATACTGTTATAAGATTGTAAATATATACCATCTTTTGTAGTAATTATAAATTGATTTTTAACATTATTAAAATTTTCTGTCTTTGTAACATTTAACATTATTTTACCTCCAATGCTTTTTTAGACTTTTCTGGTATACTTTCATTTATTGCCTTAAATAATTCTGAAGATAACTCTAATCTGCTATATAAATCTAATTGTGTTATAATATGCCTTAAATCATCAAAAGTTAATTTGTTATTTTTAAAATCATTACTTAACTTATTACATAATTCATTAAATCTTTTTTTAGACTGCTTACAATTATTTTCATTGATATTCATTTTTTACCCTCCATTATTTGAATATATTTTCAAAGTAAAGATTATTTTCTAAAACTTGGTCATCTACTAATTTATTAATTATCATCATGCTATTAATTTTGTCCTGGTATTTCATTTGATTTAATTCATTATCAAATTTTTTAGCTAATTTATTTACATTTTTGTTTCTAAAAAACTTTATTTTTCTATTGCACATTTTTATTTACTCCTTTTTTATTTTAATATTAATAACAATAGTCTGTTAAATTAGAATAATCATCTGGTAATTCTTTTTTATCAATATAAGATAAAACTTCTTTGTGTGATAGTCCTTGTTTTCTTAATGTAATATAATATGGTTCTTTTAGATTTTTTAGAATATTGTAGCTTGTTAGGTTCATTTTATTATCTCTAATGTTGTTGATGTTAGATAACTCTTTTACTTTATCAACTCCGTTCCTATCTCTCTTATTCATAATTCCCCTCCATTCATTTAATATATTTTATATATAATCCTATTATCATAATACCACTTTATAATATAATGTCAAGTATATTTTAAATATTTTTTAAATATTTTATATTTAACCATCTTATGTTGGTAATTACTTCTTATTTTATACTGGTAACTAACATCAAATTGTATAAATCTAACTATTTTTAGCTAATTAAAGAAAATTATATCTCAATATAAGCTCATATTTCAACAAATTGAGTATAACTATACATATATGTATTGATTATAGTAGAATTGCAGTGGTGAGCGTATTTTACGCGTATTTTGGCTATTTGGTTATATTAAGCTGATATATATTAGCTGGTTATATCGGTATAGATAGATATAAATAGATTACTTCTTATTATAGAGATAGATATTAATTATTAGATTGTATCTGTTGGTAATAGATAAAGTATATTAGATAGATATGTTTATTAGATAGTAATTGTTACTATATAAGGTAGGGGTACTCCACCCCATGCCACCCCCACTATTATTATGATAGTAAGCCCAGATAACGGCTATAATTTCCCAACTCATATAATATATACAAATGTATCATTATCTGCTATAATATAATAAAGGAGTTATTATGGAAAAGAAATGTGCTATATGTGGATTTAACAGAGTAACAGAGTTATGTCATATTATACCAAAGCATCTTGGTGGTAAAAATACACCTGACAATTTAATAAGATTATGCCCTAACCACCACACCCTTTTAGATAGGGGTTTATTAAATATAGAAGAACTTGCTTACATAGAAGATAAAATTACTGCACAAATGAGAAATAATAAAAATCCTGTACAATTTGATTACCTTTGTTATGTTCTTAAATTAAAAGAGAAAAGTAACTTAGTAAAACTTAAACAACACAAATAATTATTTTTAATATATAAAGAGAAGAGAAGAAGACTTGATATAATATATATAATCTACTATAATATCTTTAATAGCTCGTCTACCATGTGTAGAAGGAGTAACGGAGATGTTTTACATCTCTTGGACACATTCGTTATGCCTCTGAATAAGACAGATTTATTCATGCACACTATGACGGATATTATACCTGTAACAAAAGGAATAATAGGTTATGGGATACGTAACCATAGCTACCACAAAAAGCAGGTATCTTTAAGCTGGTATAGCTTAATGGTAAAGCGATTGCCTTGTAAGCAGTTAGATGTCTGTTCGAATCGGACTGCCAGCTCCATAATATTGGAAGGGTAGCCTAACGGTAAGGCAACAGTCCTGAAAACTGTCGGCGTAAGCCTTCTGGGTTCAAATCCCAGTCCTTCCTCCATAGAGAGGTATCCAAATGGTTAAGGAAGTGGTTTGCTAAACCATGGGCGTAAGCCTTGCAGGTTCGAGTCCTGTCCTCTCTGCCACGAGTCAGTGGTCTAATGGTATGATACTTGGCTCCAAACCAAGAGATGGGGGTTCGATTCCTTCCTGATTCGCCACATTAAATAATTCTATTCCCCTCACTATAAAAAAATTATAGAATTTTATGAATATAATATTTGACATTATATATAATATATGGTAATGTGAGTGTATGAAGAATAAAGTCTATTGTTCCAAGTGCAGTAAGTTACTTAAACAAAGATATGATATTTATATATCACAAAACGAAAGGAGTAAGTATTATTATATGAAGTTATGTAAGAGGTGTTTTGAGATAGAGGATAAGAAATGAATAAAAATTGGGCTTATATAACAAGAGAAGGTAAAGTAATAGAGTGTACTGAAAAACAAGCATTATCTTACTTTAAAAAAAGAAACCCTTTAACATTTGAAGAGATGTTAGATAGGAGTGGCTTATTTAAACCATGCCCAATGTATAAATTTTTACAAAAGATAAAAAAGGAAAGGAGTTAATATGAAATTATCAAAAGTAATGTATTCAGAATTAAGGTCTTATAAGAAGGGCAATCAATGGAATAATGTGTGTATTGGAATGGAAATGAGTGTAGATGAGTATGACAGTTATGACAAGGCTCTTGATGTACTGAAGGCTGCTGTTCAGGTTAGGTTGGATAAGGAACTGAAACAGGACAGAATTAAAAAAAAAGAGATACAGAGAATACTGAACGAAGCACAGAAGGCGTTGGACGAATGGAAAGCAAAAGCTGGATTACAAGAAGATACTATTTAGATTTTTGTGATTTATAAGAAAAATAGTTCTTTCTAAATTGAATAATAACCACCAAAGGAATATAATTATATTATCTTGTAAGGTGATAATACATTATGAAAATTAGATTAAAGAAGGATTTTATTATCCCAAAAGGAACTGAATTTACATTAATAGATTTTGAAAAAACCTTTTTTGAAGGGCAAAATTGTGAAGCAGTAATTGATATGCAGGATACTACTGCAGGGTATATTTACCTTGACCCTAATCTTGAAGATGAAAGATTTGAATTTATTGATAGACCTGTGGTATAGAAAGGAGTAACAATGATTGAAAAAGTAGTGAGAAGTGCAGAAGAATTTGAGAAGTATGAGCATGATACTTATGATGTGTGGGTTAGAAAGGATTTAAAGGGAAAGGAAGATGACCATAACCTATGTCTTAACTGTGCAAGATATAACCCAAGTGATTGGAAAACAAGCTGTCCTATTGCCAAGAAGATATATGGATTAACCAAATCTTATGCTATTACAGCCCCTGTATGGGAATGTCCTTTCTTTAAGAATATGGATGTTGATGACCAGAAGTATTGGATAAACCAAATAAAAGGAGATGATAACTATGGCAACTATTAGTAATACATATAGTAGCACAGGAGATTATTATACATATAACGACCATTATGCTTATAATACACCATACTATAATTTACCTGTTACGACAGGTGGAGCAAGTGGCTTGCATTATGACTATGTAATCTATGATGATTTTACATTCACAAAAGAAACCAAAAAGAAAGGAGATGATAAAATGACAGCGTTATGGAGAGTAATAGTTTTAGACCCAACAACAGAGGATTTTGATGAAATTAAGGTTATAGCAAAAACAGAGGATATGGCAATACACAAGGCATTAAAAGAACTTAAACCTGCAAATGAAGATGAACTTGAAATTGATGTTGAGAAACTGATTGAGTTTAAAAAGAGAACTAAAAAAGGTCAGCTTAAAGAAGCACTAAAAGAAGCTATGGAAGAATAACAAAAATACGGTAACAGGAAAGAGGTGATAAATATGTATTTGAATGTTAAGGAAGTAGCAGAACTGCTGGCAGTAAAACCTGTTACCGTCTATAAATGGATTAGGGAAGGACAGCTTAAAGGCACATTTGCCAAGATAGGTGGCACATACAGGTTTGACAGCAAGAAGGTAGAACACGCTATACAAAGAAGAATGGAACATTATCAGTATATGGGAGTTATGAAGCCTAAAGGAGATGGTGATGAAAATAATAATTAATAAGATAACCATTGAAGTTGATAATGAAAAGGTAAGACAGATAATTCAAATAAAGGCATTACAGGATATATTTGGGATATTAAATGACCTTACTATTGAAGAGATAAACATCTTTGACGAAGCAGTTAAAAGGAGATGAGAATGAACTTCAAGATAAATGATAAAAGGTATGAGGATTATGGACAAATTAGCCCTAATTTCCATTACAAAGAGTTCTCGTGTCCGTGTGGGTGTGAACCAAAACAGAAGGTAAACAGGAAACTACTTGATAATCTTGAGAGATTAAGATTTCTTATCAACAAGCCCATTCATATTACCAAAGGTGGTGGCATCAGATGTAAGCCTTATAATGACAGGGTGGGGGGATATATAAGTTCCCCTCACTTAAAAGGCAAGGCAGCAGATATATGTATCAAACCTAACACATTCTATGGACTTATAGACCTTGCACAGAAAGCAGATAAGATAGGATTTACAAGAATTGGGCTATACCCATTTTCCCACTTTATCCACGTTGATATTATCCCACCAAGCCCAAGCAATTCGTGGGTAAGAGATGTAAATGGAAAGTATTTTTACTTTACTTCACTTGCAACAGCAATAGAGTTTGCTAATGAATTGACATAAACTGCATTGACTTTATAAGTTATACCCTCTATATTTAACATAGTATTGAATATAGGGGGTATTTCTATGCCTGTAGACAGAAAAGCTGAACTTGAGAAGATGAAGGTAAAATTTGAGCCACTAAAAAGAAGCAAAAACACCTCACAGATAGCAAAGATAACTCCACAAGTAGAAGATATATTACGCAGAAAGATAGCAGGGCAAAAACAGAAGGATATTGCCAAAGATATAGGTTTAAGTTTAACAAGAATGTCCTCTATTGTTAATTCTCCTCTCTTTAAGGAAAAAGAATTACAGATGAAGAACGAGATTAACGAAAGATTTATGGACAAGATGTCCTCTGACCCTGTGCAGAACCTCTTTACAAACGCAAGTCCTGATGCTGCTGCTATTATTATAGATATAATGAAAAACGCACAGGAAGCAAGAATAAAAAAAGATGCTGCAAACGATGTTCTCGGATATGCTGGCTATAGTCAGAAAGCTACAGAAGATAAGAGCACTAAAATCTACATTGACCAGAGTATTAAGAATGATATTTACGCAGCAATAAATGCCTCTGATTTAGATAAAGAACTTTTTAAGGAAATAATAGATGTTGAGGGTGTTGAGGAAGTAGAAGATGTCAAAACAGATTGAGATAAACCCAAAGAAATTAGCTGCTATAGGAAGAAAGAGTTTCTGGTTCTTCTGTAGGGTAATTATGAAGAATGACTGGCTTACAAAAGAAGTTCATCTTGACTTATGCAACTTCCTTCAACAGGATTATCCAAACAAGAAACTTGTTGAACTTCCTCGTGGTTTTCTAAAAACCACAGTAGCCTCTGTATATTATCCAATCTGGTTAGCTATCAATAACCCTTCTATAAGAATATTATTAGTTCAGAATACCTTTGAAAATGCAGCCAAGAGAGTGCACGAAATAAGGTCTATATTTGAAAGAAATGATTTATTTAAGGCTTTATATAATGAGATTGTGCCTAACTTCAACAGCAAGAATATAAGGTGGTCTAATGAATGTGCTGAAGTAAACAGACCTACAACATTCCCTGAAGGAACTTTCGAGAGTGCTGGTGTAGGAACAAAACTAACATCAAGACATTACGACTGTATATGTCGTGGAAATTATGTTTATACTTCCAATGGACTTATAAAAATAGAAGATATAAAAAAATCAATGCGTGTGTTGACAGATGATTGCAGTTATTCTGAAGTTGTTAATATTGCCAAAAAGAACACGGATAAAAGAATAATAAAAATACAATCATGGGGGCAACCTTACCCTTTAAGGTGTACAGAAGACCATCGAATAAAAGTATATAGAGATAACTCAATGGAATGGGTAGAAGCAAAAGATGTTACCTATAATGACTATTTGGTGTTACCTATTCCTAAAAATAGGAGAGTGTTCGGTAGTAGAACTAACGAAAGAATAAATAAATTATTGTCGAAAAAGGATATATGGAGATTAATTGGATATTGGTTAGCAGAAGGGGCTGCAAGTGAAGGCAATAGGATAAGATTAACTTTCGGAGATACAGAAAATGAATATGTGGAAGATGTTAAAAATATAGTCCTTAAATATTTAGAGGTCAATGTTACTGATATAAAAACTAAAAGTTCTACCATAGTGGTTAGTTTCTTTGATAAAGATTTCAAAGAAATATTAAATAAGTTTGGAACTCATTCTTATAACAAACATTTACCACCATTGGCACTATCTACTCATTATCCTAATAAAGTAGAATTAATTAAAGGTTATTTGCGTGGAGATGGGCATAAAAGAAATAATAATAGTATTGGTTGGACAGCAACAAGTGTATCTTATTCTTTAATTGCTACCTTACAATTATTACTTGCTTCTCTTAATATACCATCCATGATAAATAATGGACATAAAAAAGAGAAGAATATAGTTGTAGGCAATATATGTAATACAAGGAAGTCTTATACTTTATCGATAAATAATCCATTAATTGATGTTTTAATGGGTAATAAGACTTCTTGGCAATACAAACCAAATAGAAATATTATTATACCTGATTATTATTTACAAAAGATTAAATCTATTGTCTATACTTATGATGATGAAGTGTATGATTTACAGGTAAGCAAATTTCATAATTTTGTTGTCAATGGGGCTTGTGTTCATAACTGTATCATAGAAGATGATTTAGTTACAGCAGACACTCACGACCTTTCAGGGGAAGAGATTGCACCTAATATGGAAGATGTTGATAAGGCTATAGGTTGGCATAAAATGGCTACCAACTTGCTTATTGATTACAAGACTTCAAAGCGTATCCATATAGGCACGAGGTGGTTTCAAGAAGATATGATTAATCACATTAAGACACACGAGCCTGGATATGCAAGATTTTTGAAGACAGTTTATGATGAAGATGGAAATGCTATCTACCCAAGAAGGTTTGATGACGAAGTGTTGGATGCAAAGAAAGAAGAAATGGGAACTTATATGTTTGCAACCCAGATGCTTTTAGACCCAATGCCCTTGGAAAAAATGATATTCAAGCCTAACTGGAACAGATATTTTAATATAGCACCAGAAACCAAGAATGTCTTGGCTATTGACCCTGCTATAGGAGAGAGCAAACAGAATTGTGATAGTGGTTTTGCAGTAGTAGGTGGTGCACCTAACGGACTTATTTATATACATGAAGCATTTGGAAAGCAGATGAATTTAACTGAACAGGTAAAGATTACTTTCAAGTTGGTGAGAGATTATAATATTCATAAGGTTGTTGTGGAAACAATAGCATATCAGGAAGCATTAGCACAGGCTATAGCACTTGAAAGAGATAGGGTTGATGAGAAGGGTGTTAAGGTTAATGAAGATGTCCATTTCTCTATCGTAAAGGAAGTTCCTGGTGGTAAGGATAAGAAAGATGCACGAATAAAAAGTATGATACCTTACTTTGAGAATGGCAAGGTATTAATGAAAAAGAATATGTCTAAACTTCAAAAGCAGTTGAGAGAGTATCCATTCGGTAAGAAGAGAGATGTTATTGATGTGCTTGCCTATGCTATCAGAAATGCAGTTCATACCAAAGAGTTTGTTAAACAAAAGGAAGTAGACCCACTTTCTTTTGAGGCAATTATGAAGGAATTAGAAGACAAGAGTAAACAAAATTCTTTATTCCCAAAGGCAAAGGGATTTGTTGCCTCTGGAATGTCAAGATATTATTAAAGAGGTGGTTAAAATGAAAGGTGTAAAAGGAGTAGGTAGTTCTGGTGAATTAATCGGTTCACAGGCAGTATTGGAAAGCGATGGCTGGTTTATAGGTGCTATTATGACATCAGGAACAGGTGATGCAAAGGCTACTATCTATGATAGTGCAAGTGATGATTTAGGTGGTAAAAGAAAATTAGCTATATTGACTCCAACATTAAATAAAGTAGATATACCTTGCACTTGCAGGGAAGGTATTTATGTAGAAATAGAAGAGGGTGCAGAGTGTATAGTGTATTTCAGTATGTAAGGCAGGTGATTTAGATGCCCCTCAAAAAAGGGAAATCTCAAAGTGTAATATCGAGTAATATAAAAGAATGTATTAACTCGTATAAGAAAACAGGAAAGATTGGCAGTACAAAACCAAAGAGTTTAAAGCACGCAATAAAAATATGTCAAGCTGCTGCTATGAGTAGTGCCAAGAAGTCCACTAAACAAAAATCTCCTATATCGGAGGCAATAAATGGCTAAAGAGTTAAGTATAGAGAATTGGCAGGATAATATACAAGGTGGTATAGACTATTTAAAGGAATATGGAACGCCTACTGCATGGGAGATATATCGCAGTTATTACAGGAATGACTTTAGCAAAGGTAATATAAATAAACCAAAGTATAGTGTAGCACTTATCTATTCTATTTTGAGAAGTATGATACCAAAGATTTACTTTACTGACCCTAAAGTCCATGTTCTTAACCAGAAACCAGGGTTTTATATTCAATCAAAGATAGTTCAGAAGATTGACAATAAGCTGATAAGGAGAACTAAAGTTAAGAAGATAATAAAAAAAGCTATTCAGGAAGCATCTATTTGTGGAACTGCACCAATCTTATCAGGATTTGACAGCGAATTCGGATACTCTCCTGATTGGAGAAAGAAAATAGAAGACGAGGAAACAGGACTACAGAGATTTATTGGTGGAACTGTAACTATGTTTGATGAAAAAACAGGATACAGATTGGAATATAACCAGAATATCAAGCCTGGAACACCTTGGGTATTGAATGTTAAACCAGATTTCTTTATAGTTCCTTATGGTTATAGTGATTTTGATACAGTTCCTTGGGTAGCAAGGTTATATATCAGACCTTTGGAAGATGTAAAGAATGACAGCAAATTAAAGAATACAGCAAATGTAAAGGCAAATGGTATGTCTACCTATAACTTCTCACAGGAAGCAAGATTACATCAGAAACTTCCTGACAAGAATTATGGTGATTACTGCTTCTTATGGGAAATAAGGGATTTAAAAAGGAATATGCTTTACATTATGCAGGACGGATATGATAAGTGGCTTTATAATGATATTGATTATCTTGGCAAGTTTGGCAATCCATACTTTGAACTTACCTTTAATCCTGACCCTACTAATTTCTGGGGTATATCTGATGCAAAGATGCTGGAAGACCAGCAGTTGGCTATCAACGAAACAAGAACTTTGCATATTGAGCATAGAAGAATAGCTAAGTTAAGATTTTTATATGATGAAAATGTTATTACAGACGAAGAAGTGCAGAAGATAATGACAGAAGACACAGGTGCTGCTGTTAAATGTAGTGGTGCTGTAAGAGATGCAGTTTATCCTTTACAGCCTTATGTTCCACCTGACTTCAATATTGATGTTGACGCAATTAGACAGGATGCGAGAGAGATTAGTGGATTGAGCAGAAATCAGGTTGGTGAGTATGAAGGTGGGAGACAGACAGCTACTGAAGCACAGATAGTTAATGTTGCTGCACAAATCAGGGTAAATGAAAGACGAGACCAAGTTGCAGATTTATTGACAGATATTGTACAAAAATTTAATAAATACATATTTTCTGAATGGAATGTTGAACAGGTAGAAGATATAATAGGTGATGATGGCAACAGGTATTGGGTAAAGTTTCAGAATAAGGAGATTGAAAGTGATTACACTTTCACAGTTGACCCTGAGAATTCAATGCCGACAAGCACACAGCAGAGAAGGCAGGATACTATTATGTTAGCACAATACTTACAGAGTAGTCCTGTAGTTCAACAGGCAGTTCAGACAGGACAGCCTATACCTTATAACTTTGCAGAACTTGACAGATATGTAGCTTCACAGTTTGAGCATTTACCTGTAGACCAGATTATCCCACCAAGAGCAGGTTGGGGCAATAATCCTGAACAACCCTTACCCATTGGTGAGGTAGAGAAACAGATAGGACAAAACATTCAGGCACAGCAGGCACAGGGTAGAGTTCCTGTAGAAGGTGGTGCGTAATGCCGATATATCAGTATGAATGTAGTAGATGTCATAAAGTAAGAGAAGCGTATCATAATATAGATGACAGGTATAACGAGTATTGTGAGGATTGTGATTGCAAGATGAGTATAAATATATGTACTACATCAGTATATTTGTTTGAACCATTTTTCCATCCTCATCTCGATACGAAACCTGTTTATATAAAAAGTAAAAAGCATTTAAAAGAAGAGGCTGCCAAGAGGAATATGACAGCCTACTATTAGGAGGCAATAGGAATGGCTATAGATATTAAGAATGATAAAATTATCATTACCAGAACTGAGGCTGGTATACCAAAGATGGAAGTCGAGGGGCTTTGGTCAGGCAAAGACAGGGCAAGGATTACAAGAATGCTGTTTAAGGAAACAATGAGAGCTATGAAAAAATACAAACGTGATTTAGCAAACAAACAAAGGGAAGAAGAAAAGAAACAGAAGAAAATTGAAATACTTGCTAAAGCCAGAGCAGTAAAAGCCGAGAAGGCTAAAAATAAAGAAGAGGTGAAAGATAATGGTTGAGGAACAAAACAATAATCAACAGAATGATAACAATGGTGTAGACGAGAGGTTATCTACATTAGAACAAAGACTTGAAAAAGCAGAGAATGAAAAGATGGCTTTAAAAATGGAATTGGATAAGGCTAACAATGAACTGTATTCAGATGACTATGTGGAATTTTTATCACAGAAGAATAATCCAAATGCAGGGAAGAAAGACCCTTTGGCTGATTTAGATGAAGAAAAGTTACAGAACTTGGGTATGAAAGATATAGTAGCATTAGCAACACAAAACGCAATAGAGGCTATAAGAGCAGAACAGATTAAAACACAAACTAAACAACAGCTTGAACAACGCAAACAAAGAGTAGCAGAAGCAAGAAAAGAGATAGCAGA
>Ga0334884_1004213_pt1 | contig 15114 bp, 13 predicted proteins | sample GraSluR1_MG_7_FD_207215 | JGI IMG/M metagenome (GOLD analysis project Ga0334884, IMG submission 207215) | Sludge microbial communities from methane-producing bioreactor in Wageningen University, Netherlands - Granular Sludge_12_05 R1 | ecosystem: Engineered > Bioreactor > Anaerobic >...
GTCGGCATCGGCAAGCAGGATGAGACCGATGGTGTACACCTTGCCTATACACCCGTGCTGGATACCCTGGTCAAAAAACCGCTTTACACGCAACTCAAGGCACACGGTACGGCAGTAGGTCAGCCGACAGATGATGACATGGGCAATTCTGAAGTAGGACACAATACCCTTGGTGCGGGGCGTGTGTTCCCGCAAGGCGCCAAGCTGGTCAATAAAGCGCTGCAAACCGGTGCGCTTTTTGAAGGTAAAGCCTGGAAGCAGGCTATGGCACAGACGACGGATGGTTGTGGCACCGTTCATTTTATTGGTTTGCTCTCTGATGGCAATGTACACAGTCATATCACGCAACTGGAAGCACTTCTGGAGCAATGCGCGAAAGAAAAAGTACAGAAAGTGCGTCTGCACATGCTGACCGATGGTCGTGATGTGGGTGAGCGTACCTCGCTGGGCTATATCGAGACCGTGGAAAAGAAGATGCTGGCTATCAACAGCCAGGGTTTTGATTACAGGATAGCTTCTGGTGGCGGTCGGATGTACATCACGATGGACCGTTATAACGCGGACTGGCCTATGGTGGAACGTGGCTGGAAAACGCATGTGCTGGGTGAAGGCCGTCAATTTGGTTCTGCTTCTGAAGCGGTGCAGACCTACTACGATGAGAATCCCAAGGTTACAGACCAGCACATTGGTGAGTTTGTCATTGCTCAGGACGGTAAACCGGTAGGCACAATTGAAGATGGGGACGCAGTTATCATCTTCAACTTCCGTGGTGACCGTGTAATCGAGTTGTCACGTGCCTTTGAAGAAGACGATTTTACCTATTTTGATCGCAAGCGTCGTCCGGATGTTTTTTTTGCCGGGATGATGCAATACGATGGCGACATCAACATCCCGAGAAGTTTTCTGGTAGAGCCATTCAAGGTGCCAGGTTCCATCTCAGAATATCTCTGCGAAGCTGGTGTTTCCTCTTATGCTATTTCTGAGACGCAAAAATTCGGGCATGTCACGTATTTCTGGAATGGCAACAAGTCAGGGTATGTAGATGAAAAACTTGAGCGTTATGTCGAGGTACCGTCGGACAGTGGCATAACCTTCGATGAACGGCCCTGGATGAAAGCAGCGGAAATCACAGATGCGGTAATTGAAGCCATCCAGAGTGGTGCGTACAAATTTTTACGCTTGAATTATCCCAATGGCGACATGGTAGGACATACCGGTGACCCGGCTGCTGTCCGTATTTCTGTGGAAGCCGTTGATTTGGGATTGGCACGCCTGCTTCCGGCCATAGAAAAAGCGGGGGGCATCGCAGTCGTCACAGCAGACCATGGCAATGCCGACCTGCTATATACACTGCGCAAAGACGGTTCCAAGGACCCGCATGTCGCCCATACATTGAACCCGGTGCCATTTGTAATTCTTGATTACTCCGGAGCAAACAATTTTAAATTACAGGGTGGAATTGACACCCCTGGGCTGAGCAACGTAGCCGCTACCCTGATCAACCTGCTGGGATATGAACAGCCAGAAAGTTATGATCCGTCGCTGGTCTCACTGTAATTTACCAACATCATGAGTATGGTAAACCGACGGTAAGCTGATAACCTGCCTGCCGTCGGTTTTCTATTTCAGAAGACGTGTTAACCTCATAGAAGTGGAATCAGAAGTCATCACAGTACTGGTAGGCACGGATCAATGCTTTCTCGCCTTCGATTCCACCCATAGCTTTGCCATGCTCCATACCAACAACACCGGTGTAGCCTTTATTGTGCAAGTGTTTGAATATATTTCGATAATTAATTTCACCCGTGGTGGGTTCCTTACGCCCTGGATTGTCACCTACCTGAAAATAGGGTATTTCGTCCCAGGCCATATCGATGTTGGGTATCAGGTTACCTTCTGTAATCTGCTGGTGATACAAGTCATTAAGAATTTTACAGCAGGGGTGATTTACCGCTTTGCATATCATATAGGCTTGTGCGATTTTTGTCAGGAATACACCAGGAATGTCAACCAGGGCATTCAAGGGTTCCAAAACCATAATCAAGCCTGTTTCTTCGCAAATTTCCGCACAGAATTTGAGGTTGTCAATTAGAATGGTGGTCTGGTAATCCCACTCCATCCCCCGGTCATATAGACCCGGGACGACGGTACACCATTTTGCATTCACCCGTTTACCCACTTCGACTGAATCATGCATTTCAGCCTTCAGGAATTCACGCATTTCCGGATCATTTGATGCAAATGTCACACGACCAAAGTCTGCATTGGCGACAAAAACTCCCATCTCCATATCCAGGCGTGTCATTTCCCGGGCGATTGCGTCCTGGACTTCCACGGGGCGAAGACGCATACCATTGTCTTCCAGTGCCATGAAACCATGGTCTGCCATAAATCGAAGCTGATCGAGCAAATCCGGTCCGGCAGAATTTTCGAACATCCCGAAATGTGGTGCGTATTTCAACTTAAAATCGGACTTCAAGTCCTCAGCCTGAGCAATCTTGCCTTCACTTGCGCCTAATGCGACAACTGCAGCACTGGCAGCGATACCAGCTTTCAGGAACTCTCGCCGTTCAACCATTGTCGATTCTCCTTAATTCTGTATAAATCGGTACTTGACATCGCCGATAGGTCAAATCATATCGTAAAACGCTGTTCGTTATTACACCTGATAATTGCACGAGTTCGCAAAATTATTTATTCGCTAAATAATTAACCACTGAAAACCTTTGTTCAGTGTTTTCACTGCGTTGACATTACAGGGAGTGCTTTGTTCCAATAGGCACCAGAATGTTGCCTTATGAAGTTTCAGGTGAGTCAAGCGTAAATGAACCTGTATAATACACCTTATGTTTGTTGTCTAAATTAATTGGAGTTGTTTTTTGGGAAATTCCATTATTGAAAAAGATTTCTGGGTGTTGCCTGCCTTATTGTTATGGACCGTGTTTTTTGCACTGGGAATCATGCCGGAATGGGTATATTACATTCTCCGGGACTGGGGAAATGTGGTTACCCAACGCGCCTTTGTCAATTCCTATTACATGATTACCCTGGGTCTTTCCGGATATTTGTTCTTCTTTGTACAATTTCGTTGCCGCGAGGCCGGGTTAACCTTTATGGATGCTCTCGGACGTAGTGTCCAGATTGGTGTACTGTCACTATTGGCATTTATCCCTGTACCCCTGGAGGAATTGTTTTTTCTCTCACAAATACCAATACCGGGATATCGTCATATGTTGATTGCTGTGTCCTGTGCCAAAATGTTGGCCTGGTTTTATCTGTTGACAATTCTCTTCCGGTATTACCTCTGGAACGGTCATGAAGTGTTTCTGCGACTCATCTCTATTTTTCCCAGCAGCTATATTGCATTGAAATCGACCAACGAGGAAAACCTGGATGCTGTACAGCAAGCTCATAATGTTGAACAAGAAGAACGTTGATCAAGCGTATATTGTCATCAAGCATTTATGCAAGTACGTTGTTTCTCCGATATAATTATTTGTAAATAATGGAAGATTTTATAACCATAGCGGTTGTGGGGGTGCAATGATTCAGTCGGACTTGAAAGTACCTCTGATCCGGTGGGACGGCATGTACACATTCAAATGTATTAAAGAACGATCCTTTTGGTATTTCAGCACACCATGCCTGTTTATATGCTTATTGATGATTTCAACAGTACGTGACGCAGAAGCAGGTGGATTATACATTGGCAACCCGGTAAGGGACGGTGCTTACTATACGATTCCAATTCTGCTGCAAACCCAAGACACAGGAGTCGCAGCCATGGATTTTCGGTTGCAATATGATCCGACCGTATTTACACCCCAATCAACGGAAGCAGGCAGTATTGCGCTTAATGCTGGCAAAATGGTCAGTGCAAACATGACGCAGCCCGGTGAGTATGTTGTTGTTCTCATGGGACTGAATCGTGACACACTGGCATCTGGCGAAGTCGCCCGAATTGTCCTGGAAGCGGTCACGTTGGAGGGAGGTGAAAGCTCCCAACTCACCATTGCCGACCCGACCCTGGCGACTTGGGAAGGGCAGGAAATTCCTTCACATGGGGAGTCTCGTTGGGTGCAGGTGGGAGATGGCGCTAACAATGATGCCCCGGAACCGGAACAACCCAGTGAACCGGATAACGGAAATACCGACACAGACCCCAACGATGCTGCTTATCAACCACCAGAGTGGGATTCCACCAGTACGGATTTGCCGACAGGCATTGCGGGCAATGATTTGGGCGAGATAGATGCTGCCATTACCAGTCACGAAGATGCAGACAGTGAAGCGGATGAATTGCAACGAATGGCAACGAACATTGCCAGAAGTGCCACTGAAGCCATGCGGCTGCGAGATCAGTTGCAAACACCAGGTACAGGTACGAGTTGGCCGGATGCGCAAATCGCGGACACACGAGATACACTGAATGGTGGACTCAGTGAAACCGATGCAACTCAGGACAGTATCAACAATGGTACGCGTACTTCTCCTGAGACAGCTGGAGCCATCACGGACCCGCAATCGGAAAATGCAACGCAAGAAGATGCTGTTGCACAGGAATCACGCCAGCGTGTACTTACGGGGTTGAAGTGGTTTATGGTCGGCTTGTTCTTATTGTTTGCCCTCCTGCTGCTGGGCTTTATGCGTCGTCGTCTTTTGGATTAAGGTATTCTGATGAAAAATGGGAACACGATGCAACCATACTCATTTTGATATGGTGCATTCTCTTGGTTGTCGAATAACAAATGTATATCCAGTAAATTCATTACATGGTTAACACGATTTTTCCAAATTGTGCTCCTGACTCCATTTTCGCCTGGGCGTCTCGTGCCTGCTCCAGTGGGAACACCGAATCAATCACCGGTCGAAGTACCGTTGCTTTCATGGCTTGTGTAAGTTGACGGAAGTCTTCATGCGAGCCCATGGTAGAACCCAGAATGTTTAATTGTCTCCAATAAATTGGACTGAGGTTGACTTGCACCTCCGGACCACCTGTCACTCCACAATGTACAATCCGTCCCCCTTTCCGTGTTGCCTCAATATTGATCGGCCAGGTTGCCGCTCCGACAGTATCGATAACAATATCTACCCCGCGACTACTGGTCAATTCGAGCACTTTTTGAGCTACATTTTCTGTCTCTTTATAGTTTATTCCTGCATTTGCACCCAATGCCTCGGCTTCTTCCAGTTTTTCTGTATTGGAAGAAGTCACAATAATCCAGGCACCGGTCAAAGTGGCAAGTTGAAGTGCTGCCAATGCAACCCCGCCACCGATACCATGAATCAGTACCATTTCGCCGGGACGTAGACCTGCGCGTGTCATCAACATGCGCCAGGCAGTGACATAAGCCAGTGGGTATGCGGCAGATTCTTCCCAAGTGAGGTAGGATGGCTTGGGTTGAACATTTTCTTCTGGAACCGTGACATACTCCGCAAAGGTTCCAGGCCGAGAAACACCAAGTAAACTGAAATCTGGACACTCACTGTGTTCACCCCGTATACATGCTTCACATTTTCCACAACTCAGGCCAGGGTTCACTACTACTTCGTCACCAACCTTGACATGATGAACCCCTTTGCCAACAGCTTTTATGACACCTGCGGCATCGGAACCAAGTATATGGGGGAATTGTGGACTGACACCAGGTCGACCTTTTCTTATCCAGATGTCCAAATGATTTAATGCCGCGGCCTTGACTTCAACCAGTACCTCTCCATCAGCCGGTTCAGGTATGGGCAGTTCAACAATTTCCAGACATTCCAATTCGCCATTAGATTTTATAGCTGCTGATTTCATAATTTTCATTCCTTATTCCTGATGATTTGGTGTATTGTGAAACGTGCCAATTCACTGATGATTATGCTACACTAAATTGAATGTCTGGTGCGAAAGGGAGATAAAATAACAACATGAGTACAATGGAATCATTTAGTGAAGTACCACCAATCACGGAAGGTGCGCGTGCGCTATTGCTGGTACTGGATCAACGATGTCTTGTTTCAGTCCTTAAGGTACGCGAAGACAGTATTTTGCTTACTTCACCGACCCGCCAGTTCCCCATTGAGGGCATGCAGATTACATTGGAATTCCATGACGATATTGGCTACACCTCGTATGTAGCCGAAGTGCTTCGTGAGCCACGCGATATCGGTGACGGTTTACTGGTATCTTTACCAAAAAATGTCCGTATTAACCGACACCGCGAGTTCTGGCGTGTTCCAGTTAATCTCAAAGCCACAATGAAAAGCCATGTACATCCCAAAAGAGTATCTGGTGAAGTAAATAATCTCAGTGCAGGTGGTATTTTGGTCAATACCGCAAATCGTTTTGAGGATGATGAAGTACTCGACATTATCATCGATTTGCCGGGCATGGAAAACGAAGTTATGGTTGGCAAAGTGATTCATTCTGCACCTGGCCGCTTGAAGAATGCCCAATTCCAGGTAGGTATAAGTTTTATAAGTCCTGACCCGGTATTACTTGGCTTTATCACAAAGTATATTCGAAATCGGATATGGGAGATGGAGAAAGCCTCAGGATACCAGGATTCAACGAGCTAGTGATATAGCCTGAATATGGCCGAATTCTCAGACCATCATGCTGCAACAAATGCAGAAAATGTAGTTCATACATCTGACACCAAACTCGCTTCGCATGTTGATATATCTTATCTTAAATGCACCGTAGCATACGATGGCAGCCATTTTAATGGCTGGCAACGGCAACGCAATCAACGTACGGTACAGGGGGAAATCGAAAACGTACTGGTGAAAATTGCAGGTCAACCGGTGCCGATACAATGTGCTGGCCGTACCGATTCTGGCGTGCATGCGGTAGGTCAAGTCTTTTCATGCATCTGGCCAGGCCCATTCCCCAAGCGACTGCGTCACGCCCTGTCACAGATATTGGCGCCTAATATACGTGTGACATCTATTGAAGAAGTATCACCAGATTTTAATGCCCGGTTCTCAGCCACCGGAAAACGCTATTGGTACACTTTTGAGTTCAGCAAAGAGCCGACGCCCTTTACTGCCAGTTATGCCTGGCATGTACCATACAAAATTGACCTGGAGCTGTTAAATTCTATTCTTCCCCGTCTTATCGGACGACATGACTTTGTCGGATTTGAAAGTACAGGCAGTCAAATGAAAACTACGGTACGTACACTCCATGACTTGCGCTTTTGTCCGGGTGGTTTCCTCAATGTACCTGAACCGCACAATCTATACCGCCTGGAATTTTATGGTGATGCTTTTCTTTACAAGATGGTACGCAATATCAGTGGCACACTCATTGAAATTGCCCGTGGTCGGTTTTCACCTGATATTATAGACACTTTTTTGCAATCCAAAGGACCATTCAAGGGGTATTGTGCCCCGGCACATGGACTGGTTTTGTTTGAGGTAGAATATGATGGCTCCCGCACATCACATGTACAGAGATCAAATTCTATTTGACCTCATGATGGCAAAATTGTCAGTATCAGTATGTACTATCAAACAATATAGAACCTAAGAAGCGGATTAAGTCATGAAGGAGTCTGTTACACATGCCGGATACAACGATTGAATTTATGACCAATCAACTCGACCAACTGGCACAGGGATACCAATGGTCGCAGGTACTCTTTCGTGCACTGGATGTCAATCTCTTCACACACACACAGGACTGGAGCACGCCGGAACAGGTGGGAGAAGCTACTGGTTGGCATGGCCGGGCTGCTCGCATGATGCTGGATGCATTGACCACCCAGGGATTACTTGAAAAGCAGAAGGGCGTCTACCGTAATAGCTCCATTGCGGCGCAGTGTCTTATACCAGGTTCACTGCATGATCAGACTCATATACTGAAACACAAGGCTCATGGCTGGGATACCTGGGGCAGGCTTGAGGAGTCTTTGCAGAGCGGAAATGCAATTCCACGGGAGCAGGCTTCCCGAAGTACTGAGGAGCTGCGTGCTTTCATTTGTGGTATGGCAGACATTGGCCGTAACAGTGCACAGCGTATCTTGGAAGTACTGGACCTCGGGAAATACAACCATGTTTTGGATATTGGGGCTGGGCCCGGCACCTATTCTATTGCATTTTGTAAGGCGTATCCCAAAATGCAAGCCACCTTGTTCGATCTTGAAGAGGTGCTGCCAATCACGCGAGAAGAAGTGGAGGTCGCCGGTCTTACTGATCGCATCGCATTTCAGGCGGGCGACCTGACTCAAGACGCGTTGGGATCAGGCTATGATTTAATTTTTGTTTCCAATATTATCCACTCTTACAATGAGGCAACCAACCGGGATTTGGTTCAACGTTGTTTTCATGCATTAAGTTCCGGTGGCATGTTGATTCTTAAAGACTTTTTGGTAGACCCGGATGGAGTGGAGCCTGCCTTCAGTTACCTGTTTGCGCTGCACATGCTGGTGAATACAGGAGATGGCGATGTTTACACGACAGATCAGGTAGCTGCCTGGAGCCGTGATGCTGGATTTCTTGATGGCACCTGTCATGACTTGCTCCCGAAGTCAAATGGATACACCTCACCAACGCGTTTATGGTGTGCCACCAAACCTTGATACTGACTGGTATGTGACATGAATCAGCAGAAGTTATATGTAACAGAAAGAACCTGATGATGATATCTCTGTCATTGCACCTATGTTTTATATTATCTTGTACGATGATAAACGCTCAGGAAATCAACTATGAGGGAGAGGCATTCCCGCAAATCTGGATGGGTCATTACAACCCCGAGCATCTGGCGACACAGAACCTGAGTTGGGACTTTGTCCAGAAACATGTTGATGTTATTGAATTCTATATCAACATGGTGGCGTACAGGGTACCCGCAGAAGATTACCAGCCTTTCATTGAGCAGTTGAAAGAAAATGATATTAAAATCGCCATTCAATGCGGCTATTTTGACTGGCGTCCCCAATCAGAAGACTTTACAACGGACAATCCAAAAGGGATAGCAGAAAGCGTTAATGAGCATATTGAAAAGGGTATTGGCAAGATAACGGCACAAACCGAAATCAACAAACTGCATCATCTCATGGTGGCCGGTGGTAAACCGGATTATATTGTGTTGGATGGCCCAGTACGCAGACTGATGAATCCCGGCGCGGACACTGGCCGCACACGATTTCGAGGCGATGAAATCGGACTGGACAGTCTTGATGACGCGATCATTGAAATTATCGCATATATGGAGACATGGCGAGAAGCGTTTCCGGATATCCGGTTTATACCGTTGACCAATTTTCCAAATTGGGGCTGGAAAGGAGAAATAGCTTACTGGGGCTCGGGGCCGGGGGGTATGTTCTGGGGGGACTATTTTGACGTGGCGAACAAGCTACTGGACGCACTCGCCGCAACCGATCTTCCTGTGGTGGGTTTGCGTGCTGATAATCCCTACGAGTTTATCATGGGCACAAAAAACCTTACCGGTACACCTTGGGAAAATCCGGACGTGGACCATAGTGCAATCGACTGGTTGGGCCGTGTTCGTGAACTGGAAGTGTTGACTCGGGAAAAAGGGTTTGCCTTTGATCTCATTGTCAACTCTGATACGGGTGGCGGTACTTCCCCGCAGTTGTTCATGGAGGAATCATTGCGCTTTCTCGAAACGTATCACAATGCAGGAGGAAGGTGTGAGCGGTACGTGTTTGAAGGATGGTACGCGCATCCCAAAGAAGTTGGCCCGGAGGACAAGCCATACACCCTGACCAATCTGCTCAGGGAAGCCATCTTGCGTATTAAACATAGATAATGCAATAGGCACAGCTGGTTCGTTTATGCCCTGTAATAAAGGCTAAAATGAAAAAGCAATCATTTGACTAGGATACCCGATATTTGTTATGATTTCCAGTCCCGTTACTCCACAATTTCCAATTAAGGGCACACAAGCAATTTGTGTGCTGTATAATGAACTATATTCCATCTGGAGGTATAATCAGCGTGAAAACGTATGTCCCCAAAGAAGGGGAATTAGAGCGAAAGCTTTACGTCATTGATGCCAAAGACAAGGCGTTAGGGCGTGTGGCTGTCGAAGCGGCAATCATATTGCGTGGTAAACACAAGCCGCAGTATACGCCATATCTAGACTGTGGAGATAACGTTGTAATTATTAACGTTGCCCAAGCGCGGTTAACTGGTAAAAAAACTGAAGACAAAATGTATTATCGTCATTCTGGTTATCCCGGCGGCTTGAAAAGTGTTAATTATGAAACAATGATGATCAAGCATCCTACACGCGCTATGACACTGGCCGTCAAAGGTATGTTGCCACATAATCGCTTGGGGCGTAAATTGGCGCGACATTTAAGGGTGTATGCAGGCAGTGAACATCCTCATCAGGCCCAAAACCCTCAACACATCGAACTGTAGAACTCGGAGACAGTAAATGGCGAAAGACCTCAAAACTAATGAAATCGTCGTCGTGGGTCGGCGTAAATGCGCAACTGCCCGCGTACGAATCCTACCTGGAAGTGGCAAATTCACAGTAAATGGCCAAGATGTTAACGCTTATCTGGAACGTGATGTGCTGGTACAAAATGCATTACGTCCGTTTGAAATAACTGAAACCGTTGGCAGTTATGATATTCGCGCACGTTGTGATGGTGGTGGCAAGTCTGGTCAAGCAGGTGCATTGCGACTTGGTATTGCACGTGGTCTGGTTCAGATAGATGAAAACCTACGCACTATTCTGCGTAGCGCTGGACTGCTTACTCGGGATGCCCGAGAAGTTGAGCGGAAAAAATATGGACAGCCAGGTGCGCGCAAACGCTTTCAGTTCTCCAAACGCTAAGATTTGCAACCTGTATTTATCTACTTACAGCGTTTATTTAAATTGTTTAAGATTCGGTGTGGTCTAATTTCTGATCGCACCGAATTTTTGTGTATGGCAGGGCGCACTTGAAAATGGTTTACACGTACTTATCATATGACTGTTAAGCAAGTTTGGCTGTAGAATGATGTACTGTGTGTTGGCACAGAATAGCATAAATTATCTGGGGTACATCATCAATCCAAGGTTGTTGTACTCCACGTTCAATTATTTGAATAGTGAAAAGTATGCATGCTTATGTTGTACTGTGTGTTATCGATACAGCGGTTTTGTTCTCTGCGCTGTAAGAAAAAAATTGCATCACAGTTCATATAGCACTACTATATGATCATAAAATCTGTGTTTTTCGTGATTGAACATCATGTTAAATTGCAGGTTTCCTGATTTTATCTACCTGTTGTTCCGAGCAAGTTATATTCACTGCTTAACTTTGGAGTATTGCCCGATGCGTTTACGTTTCCTGTAAATGAACAGAACATGGCGTACTTGTAATCGTACTGCCGTTATCTGTTCCCGATTCAATTCACAATCTTTAATTTTTAATGATTGAACAGGGTGAAAATATTTTTTAATGTACTCTGAGTTGCATTAGCGTTTTCTCTGTTCATGAATCGAGGTTTACATGGAACACAATACTTCAGGTCTTATTCATATCCCGCACCCTCCTGTTATTGAACGTGCCGTTCTTGTTCGATTAATACTGCCCGGCGATGATACTTTCATGGTTGAGGAGTCGCTGGAAGAATTGAAACAATTGGCACATACAGCCGGTGCTGTAACGGTGTGCATTGTCACGCAACACCGAGATACTCCCCACCCGGCCACGTTGCTTGGCTTGGGAAAATTGCATGAAATAAAAAATATTATCCTCGAAGAGGAAATAGATGTTGCAATTTTTGATTCTGATCTTACCGGTACACAAACTGCAAAAATTGAAAAGACGTTGGATGTCAAAGTCGTAGATCGGACGCAACTGATTCTGGATATCTTTGCACAACGTGCGCAAACACGTGAAGGCAAACTGCAAGTCGAACTTGCGCAATTACAATACCTGTTACCGCGTCTGGCTGGTCGGGGATCGGTTATGCGGCAACAAGGTGGAATCGGTATCCGGGGCCCAGGTGAGCAAAAATTGGAACTGGACCGCCGGCTGATTCGCAGTCGTATCAACCGGCTGGGGCTTGATTTGGAGAGTATACGGAAACATCGGGGAGAACAGCGCAAGAAGCGTGCCGCGCATAATGTTAAATCCGTTGCCCTCGTCGGGTATACAAATGCTGGAAAATCTTCTCTACTCAATGCGTTAACACATGCCGGTGTACTGGTTGAAGACAAGCTGTTTGCCACATTGGACCCCCGTGTCCGACGTTGTGCCTTGCCCAGTGGTCGCACAATACTTTTGGCTGATACGGTCGGTTTTGTTCGCAACTTGCCTCACACCCTGGTGGCAGCGTTCCGGGCTACACTCGAAGAAGTCAATGAAGCCAATCTGCTGCTCCTGGTGCTTGATGCATCGCATCCTGCACTACACGATCATGTGCAAGCTGTTCGAACAGTACTTGAAGAGATTGACGCTGCATCTATCCCAATCATCAAGGTTTACAACAAAATTGACTTGTTGCCTGACGAGCTTCAGGAGCAATGGCGAGTAAACGCCGAGCGAGAAAATTCTGTAGTGATTTCAGCTCTTCGCGGCAAAGGGCTTGACGAATTGCTAGAAGTAGTGGATAATTATCTAGAACCGTTCTACAAACGGGCGCAGTTAACTATACCGCAGTCTGATGTACAGTGGGTACATAAAATACATGAGCAAGGACGTATAATAAAGCAATCTTATGCGGGCAATGATATTCATCTCGAAGTTGAAATTGAAGAAACTTTGCTCGGGCAGTTAGAACAATATAAAAATCCAAAAATCAACAAAACATAAAAAACGGACATCATTAAATTGTGTTTAGATAAAGATCAATCAGATTCGATACGTATACGTGTAGCGGCAATTATCCAACAAGAAGAGAAAGTACTGCTGGTTTGCCATGAAAAAGATGGACGTCGTTATTGGATGTTGCCGGGAGGTGGTGTAAAATTTGGAGAATCATTGGCCAATACTTTAATTCGTGAGTTGCGGGAAGAAGTTGGTGTGCGAATCCACCCCAATTCACTTGTGTTGGTCTCTGATGCCATCGCTCCCAACGGTGAGCGTCATATTTTGAATCTATTCTATACGGCCGATCTAATGGAAGGCACCCCGGTACTTGGTAGAGACCCACGTATTGTTGAAGTTGCTTTTTTTTCCTGGGAAGAGTTCTCCCACCTAGTTTTTTATCCGGATTGCAAAGAAACCTTGTTGGAAATGGCTGCACTTGGTTTTTCTAACTCAGCGCGTTATCTTGGCAATCTTTGGGTATAATCAAACAGTATATTTTAATCAGATACCCTGAAGTGTGGAAGTTGATGTAATGATTAACAGCTTCTGAACGAAATTTGATATATTCAACTTTTTGTTGAGTATAAATATTATTTACACCGAAGGGTATTTTTCTATGCGACGTCGTGATTTCTTCAAAGTTGGTTTGGGTGCAGCTTCTATGTTGCTTGCTGGAGGATGTGTGCGCACAAACACTCACCAAACCACTGTTCGTCGTAGCGGTCCACCCAATTTTATAATAATATATACCGATGATCAGGGGTATGGTGACGTCGGATGTTATGGCGCTGAGTACTTGAATACACCCAATTGGGACAGGATGGCAGCGGAAGGCATTCGTTTCACTGATTTTTACTCTACTGCCCCGGTATGTACTCCTGCGCGGGCTTCGCTTATGACTGGTTGTTACCCTGCTCGTGTCAGCATGGACCATTTTCCAGCACTCTTAAACACCCCTGTTCCTCATGATCGTGTATTGTTTCCTCCACAACCTTTTGGTTTGCACACCAATGAAATAACGCTGGCGCGTTTATTGCAAAATCATGGGTATAATACTGCATGTATCGGAAAATGGCACCTGGGACATGAAGCTCCATTTCTGCCGAACAGGCATGGTTTTGATTACTTTTTTGGCACTCCATACAGCAATGACATGCAACCCTCTGTACTGATGCGAAACAGTCAAGTCATTGAGGAGCCTTTTGATCAAGACAACATCACGGTACGATATACGCGTGAAACAATTAATTTTATTGACTTGCATCGCGATTCACCTTTTTTTATTTATCTTTCCCACAATATGCCCCACCTGCCACTGCATCTGCCTGAACAGTTTCGTAATCAATCACAACGTGGTATTTATGGCGATGTGATTGAAATGCTGGACTGGAGTACCGGGCAAATCCTCGATCACATTCGTACTCTTGGCCTGGCAGAAAACACATTAGTAGTGTTTACATCAGACAATGGTCCGGTAAGACGTTTCGGGGAAGATCGAGGACGTGTTGGACCTTTACGTGGGGGCAAGGGAAATACCTTTGAGGGTGGAATGCGGGTACCAGCTATTTTCTGGTGGCCAGGTACCATACCGGGAGGGCGTGTGTTGTCTTCGCTGACAACAATCATGGACCTGTATCCCACTTTTGCTCATTTGGCAGGTACCCAGCCACCAACACACCTTAAAATTGATGGAAAAGACATTCGCCCATTACTGTTTGCGCAGACTGATGTATCGCCCTATGATGTATTTTTTTATTACCGTGGTGGAGAATTGCTGGGTGTGCGGAGTGGACCTTGGAAGTTAAATCTGGAGATGCCCTTGCAATATGAATTCATGGTTGCTGATGTACCATCGGATGCAGTCTCGCCAGAATCTTTGTATAACCTGGAGGATGATATTGGCGAAACAAAAAATCTTATCTCGCATTATCCAGAGATAGCTGAAACACTACATCGGTGGCTTAATGAAGCACGTAAATCACTGGGGGATACACGGCGTGGCCTTAGTGGTGCTGAACGCAGACCGCTTGGAGTTTATATCACAGACAGCAGGGCGGGATTGCAGTAATCTTAATAATGGTACAACGGTTAAGTAAGGATAATAATAAGTGGGCGTGATAAATCAAGTTCTTATGCACCCGATAAGTCACGCCCAGCGAGGAGATAGATTAATGCAAAGCATCGTATAACATATCAAATTGTAAATCAATGTAGGTTAAATGTCAACTTTTCGAATTGCTTTACAATAAATCTATCTGAAAAGGTATCGTTGCTTCACGAAAGAAATCTATCCGAAAAGGTATGACGTCGCTGGCACAATAAGCCTCCTTATACAATCCACAAG
>Ga0334884_1004224_pt1 | contig 15077 bp, 10 predicted proteins | sample GraSluR1_MG_7_FD_207215 | JGI IMG/M metagenome (GOLD analysis project Ga0334884, IMG submission 207215) | Sludge microbial communities from methane-producing bioreactor in Wageningen University, Netherlands - Granular Sludge_12_05 R1 | ecosystem: Engineered > Bioreactor > Anaerobic >...
GAGCAGGGCAGCGGAGACGTGCTGCTGTACTACACAACCGTCCGCGGTGTCGCCGTCACGGAGCAGGTCGAAGACGCGATGCGTGATCCGTCCGCGGCGTTCAGACTGGATGCATACCAGTGCGTACTGGCCGACGCCTTCTTCGGCGACGGGCTGAAAGGCGCCGTCCATATTCTCGACTCCATGGTGTTCGGCCTCAGCAACGCTAGTGACTCGCTCGCCGTCACGGTGAACAACTGTGCCACCTCGGGTGCTGACAATGTCTCGGTCCTTGCGAACAGCCCGATGTTCGAGGGTTTCGGAACGGGGGCGCCGTCATCTTCCGCCCAAGCATTGCTGGCTGAACAGACCGAGCGGATGACCTACCGCTCGGTGCCCGCGCGACTCGAGATCAGGAGACGTTCGGCCGCCGCCCACGACTGAACGTCATCGGCTATCCGGTGCCGACGACGAGGCCCAGCAGTGCACTGCGCACGTGCAGCGCGAGGTCGCTCTGTTCGAAGTAGCGCATGCGTGGGTCGCGACGCGCCGGCGAAGCGATCTCGTCGATGATCGGCATGGGGGAGAGCACAGCGGCGTTCGGACGCATCGTCTCGAGCATCCTGCGGTCCACGCGCAGCCGTGCGCGGACCCCCTCGCCGGCCGCTCCGTGGGGAATCCCGACGGCGTAAAGCACGGTCGCCGCGTGAAGGCCGTCCCGGTCGACCGAACGGGTGATCGGGGCGAGCGATGCCGGCAGCACGAACCCATCGAGCAGGCTCCCGTCCGTGACCAGTGCAACCGATTCTGGTCGACGTCGGGCCAGCGCGGCGAGCAGACTGCGTGCCGCTCGCGAGCGCAAGTCCCCGCAAACTGCGATCCGCTGCCGTTCGATTGGGCCGCACAGTCTCTCGATGGCGAACAGGTCCGCCAGAGCTTGTGAGGGGTGCTCGGCGTTCGCTCCGCGGTCGCCGGCGTTCAGCCAGCCCACATCGGCGCGGGCCGATCCGGCCAACTCGACGGACGGGCGACCGGAACGAACGACCAAGGCATCGACGTAGCCGCTCATGACGCGGATCGTGTCGGTGAGGCTCTCCGGCATCGAGATCTCCGACGCTCGCCGCTCGTCGACCTCGACGACATGGGCCCCGATCCGATGTGCCGCTGCCGTGAACCCGACCCGGGTGCGGAGCGAGGTCTCGAAGAACGCGAGTCCGATCAGCGCGCTCGTGCGGCGAGGCTTGACTCCCGCGGCAGAACGGTGCGCGTGCTCCAGGACGGTGTCGATGTCATCGTCGGTGAGATCGTCGATGCGCAGGATCCGCCGGGCACCCATTTCACGCGCCACTGTGGAGGCGAGGCAGGGGATGGAAGTACCTTCCAGCGCCGGTGGAATCCCTTTCAGCAAAGCTGAGTGTGTTATGGGTGCAGGGGGGGCATGTCGGGCCCAGTGAGCCACCGAGAGCATCTGCCAGGTCGAGCGCCCGCAGGTAGATGTCGAGAGCCGCGTCCGCTCCGAGAGGCGAGTGGCTGGCCATCGGGGTGACAGGATCGGGCTTGAACAGGCTCAGCACGGGAACGCAGCCGCGTTCGACGATGGCGCGGACCCCCTCAAGCGTTCTCTCGGCCGGTTCGATGCCGACCATGAGCATGGAGCGCACCCGGCCGGACCCCAGTTCGGCTGCGGCGTGTTCCAGGAAGTCGAGGTAATACTGGCGCCCCTGCCGCTGCTTGTGGCGCATCACTTGTCGGGCGACGTCCTCGTCGAAGACCTCCAGGTTGATCGAGAACTCGTTGACCCCGAGCGCGTCGAGCCGTGTCAGGTCGAGGAGGCCGCGCAGCGGGACCATCATGATGTCGATCGCGAGGCCTGAGAACGTCTGGAGCACGGACTCGTAGACGTGCTGCAGGGCAGGTACCTGCGCAGGGCCCGGCGTGCCACCCGAGATCAGCAGGTGGTGCGCTGCCTGCTGATCGTCGTTGAGGGCCACCGCAATTGCGTCCAGCATCGGGGCGAGCGGCTTGACGCCGGCGTACGTGTCGTCGAAGGGGATGTTGCAGAAGTCGCAGACCATCGCGCAACCGATCGTCGGCGAGAGTCGTACGCGATCCCCGTGCGTGACCACGAAGTTCCGGTACGGCCGACCGTCACCGTTGTCGCGAACGTGGTAGCTCGCCGGAGGCCAGAAGGCCGCTGAGCTCTCCAGGCCGACGCCGTGGACGAAGAAGCCGTCGACACCCCGGTCCAGCGTGATGCGCCGCCGGGACTCGAGGCCCGGGCTGTACCGCTCGACCGTCACGTTCACCCAGACGTCGTCACTGAGCCGCAGGATCACTCCTCGCGTCGATGCGTAGTCGTCCGGGGACCACGGACCTCCGTCGGTGATATCGTTCAGGGCTTCCTCCGCAGCGCGGGTGAGGCTCGCACCTTCCGCAAGGAGGATGAACTTGAGGCGTTCCGCCTGACTCAGTTGGGTGGACAAGTGGCTCCCTCAGCACGGATGCGAACAGCGGTTTCATCGTAATGCCCTCCGCTGACCTGCCCGGGCTCCTGAACCGCGACGCCACGGTAGATTCTGCTCATGGCACAACAGGCCGGCGGTGATCCGGTGAACGCAGTTGTCGACACCATTCTGGCGAGACGGAGCATCCGGTTTGGGTTCGAGGACCGGCCGCTGGCGCCTGAGCATCTTGAGCTTGTACTCCAGTGCGGGTTGGCGGCGCCCTCTTCGAAGAATGCCAGGCCGTGGCGATTCCACGTCGTGCAGGACGCGTCCCTCAAGGGTCAGTTCGCGGACGCCGCAGCATGCGCGAGCGGCATCGAGGAATACGTCCCGCACGATCCGCAGACCGGCACGCCTTCCCCTCACTGGTCCTCCACCGTGCGGGAGTCGGCGGACGTCGTCCGTGTAGCGCCGGCCATCGTCGCGATCGAGAACAGGGGAGTGTTCAGTGGGGGACGTGCGACGCTGGCTCGGGCAACGCCCGATGCGCTGGTGAATTCCCTCACCGGATACGGATTCGAGGCGATGGGCCTTGGTGCCGCGCTTGAGAACATCTGGCTGGCCGCGAACTCGCTGGGGATCGGAGTCGCCTACCTCGGTGATCTGAATATCATCGAGCCGCAGATCCAGCAGGCCCTCGGCCTTGAGGGCGATCTGATGGGCGTGATCGCTCTGGGGTACGCCTCGATGTGGGCACCGGCACGGCGTGAGCCGCCGAGCGAGACCCAGGTGGAAACCCCTGTGGTGTGGCACTGACCGATACGCTTGATCTATGCGCGATGCCATCGAGTTGTACATCCAGATTGCTGACTTGGCGCCGAGCGTTGACCCCGTCACCGCGTTGTCAGTGGGCAACGCCCATTGGGCCGAGATGGCGGCACGTGACCCCAACCCACACGACGCCGAGTCCTGCCGGTTGTTGAGCCTGGCCGCGGTCGAACAGGACCCTCGCGATTTCGAAGTTGCAGAACTCTGGCGCATGCGAGCCTTGGCGCGTTTCACGCTCACGGGCTGGCATGAAGGCGTGGCAGTTGTTGTCATGGGACGGGCGTTCGGCACCTTGAGCCGTGTGAATGATGACTACGCCAAGGGGGAGACTCTTGATGTCATCAACGGATCGCAGGTGGCGCTGGATTTGCTTGATGAGCTTTCGCTGTTCCTCGATGCAGAGCCGAGTGGGATAAGCGTTGGTCCTCGTTCGCCGAGTAGGGGCCTGCTCGCACGATTCATCCACGAGAAGCGCGGGTTCTTCCTGCTCACACTGGGACGGTTGGCTGAGGCGAGGGAGAGCTACAACAAGGCTGCGGCGGTCTGCAAAGGCAATGCTCGGGGGGAAGTCAAGGTTCGCCTGGGCAGCGCTCTGGTCGACTACCTGGATGGTTCAGCCGAGGCGGCGTGGAACGAGACGCGCGCTGCACTTGCAGTCGCGCGCGAACTAGGGGAGAGCGACCTCGTGGAGACGGGCGAACGCAACTTGGCCGTGATGGAGCGCGGCGGGCGCGATCTGAGCCTGTACGAGATCCTCTAGGGCACGTGGTCCAGACTCGCAACCCATTCCTCAGCGCAGTCGGCGCCCGCTTGCGGCTCGGCCGGGCGCACTACCCACTTGAGGTATCGGTCACCGTCGGAACCGAGGTGGTGGACGGCAAGCCGTTCATCCGGGTGTGGTTCCGTACATCCGGATGCACGTACGACAGGCAGGGCCTGTGCACCATGTGCAACTACGGCGTCGGAGATCGCGTTGCGGAGACAGTGGCTGAGGACATCCGGGTGGCCCTGCGAGGGGTTCAACCCGATGGCCAGAGCACAGTTCTTGTGTCACCGTCCGGCAGCATGTTCGATCCTCGAGAGGTGCCGGACGAGATCCGCGCGTCCATTCTCACGGCCGTCGCTGAGACCGAGGTCGGCACAGTGGTGTGCGAAACCCGTCCCGAGACGGTCAGCGACGAGAGCATGAGGGAATTCGCCGCCGCCATTTCGCCCAAGGCTGGCGTCATCGAACTCGGACTGGAGTCGGCCGATCCATGGGTCCTGCAGTGGTGTGTGAACAAACGACTCGACCCGGAGGAGTTCCGTCGCGCGGTTGAGGTGTGCCACCGCCATGGTCTTCGGGTGCTTGCGAACGTCAGCCTGGGAACAGCGTTCCTGCCCGAGGGGACCGCGATTCGTGACGCGGAACGCGCGGTTCGATGGGCGATGGAGTGCGGCGCGGACGGCTGCGTCGTGTTTCCGCTTCACGTGAGGGAGTGGACCGTCCTGGCGTGGCTCTGGAGACACGGTTGGTACCAGCCGCCGTCGCTGTGGTCCCTGGTAGAGGTTCTGCAGAGGCTCGCCGAGGACTACCCGGGAGCGGTGACCCCGGCGTGGTATTTCGACTACAACGCAGGCCTGCCGCAGGCATCGGCGGGCATGCCCATTCTCGCCTCGCCGACCACCTGCCCCTACTGTCTCGAGCGGGTCGTGCGCGGCCTCGATCAGTACCGGGACAGCGCAGACCGCGCTGTGCTCGACAAGTTGGTCTCGACGGCTTGCTCCTGCCGTGAGGCCTGGCGTGCGGCGACCGCGGAGAGCGGACTGGATCTCAGAGAGGTCGCTCGCGCCTACGGCGAACTCGGTGCATCCGTCATGGGGCGGGAATGGTGGGCCATCCACGGCACGCAGGTGGTAGACGAACTCCTGGAGGCACGCCGCGAGCCCTAAGTCGCCCGCTCCGTCACATTGTCCGGACGGTACCGGAACACGCATTGGCTGGTCACGACGTACTCGTTCCCCTCGGGGGTGCGCAGTACCGGCGAGTGGGTGATCGTTGCGGCCCGTGCGATGTCCCCCATGGTGGAAACGTCCATCATCCTTCCCTCAGGTGCCTGGCTGACGTTCACGACGTAGGCGTCGTTGTCGCGTACGGCCAGCGGTGCCGACTGGTCGGGCAGGTCTTTGGTCCGAATGCATCGGGCACCCCGGCGTCGGGCCTTGGTGATCGCGGTGTGGACCACAGTCTCGAGTTCTCGGAAATTGCCATTGCGGTACTCGCGACGCGACAGGTTGTCGAGTGCGTTCCGGCTGATCCGGTCGACGAACGTGCCCGGGTTGTACTGCGGGTTGAGTGCGGCGAAGTCGATCAGGCGCTCACGTTCGGACTCCTCCCGTTCCCTCAGTGAGGGGATCTCGATCTGGAAGTCGAAGCGTGCGTTCAGGTCGTTGCGGAACTGTTGGCGCTCGATCATGAGCGGTACATCGCGATTGGTCGCCGCAATGATGCGCACGAACCCCGGGAACGGTTCGATGTCGAAAGGACGGATGATGCCGTCTTGCAGATAGACCAGCATTCCGCGTTGCGCTGATAGGTCCAGATCACCGATCTCATCAAGGAAGGCCACTCCGTAGGCCGCCTTGGCCAGCACACCGACGACCGGGTCCTTGATATCGCTGAACTTTCCGCCGGCAGTGCCGAAGAGCTCATGGGTGAGGTTGTCCGCGGTGAGTGCGGCGCAGTTGACGGTTACGTACGGGAAGGTGCTTCGGCTCATCCCGAGCGCGGCGGCGATCCGGTCCCTGACGATCTCTGCGACCAACGTCTTGCCCGAGCCGGACTCGCCACGGATGAGCAGTTTCGGTGTGGCCCACTCGCTGGCCGGGGCGTTGCTGTCCCCGGCACCGGGGTCAAGGAGACGTCGCGCCTGCGGGGTCTCATGCAGGCGGTACACGTCACGCAGTGAAGGGACGCCGGCGGGCAACTTGTCGATCCCCCCATCGGGTTCCAGGGGGGAGTCCTCCGAAGCGCCTGCACGGCCGGTGGGAACGGAGTCTGCATTGCGAGTACCGCGTCGCGGAGTTGCCGGAGGAACACCTCCATGGTCTTGCTGGACAGTGAGAGTTGACGCTGCATGCGGTACTGGACTGGATCGTTCGTCGGCGTGAAGTACTGGCCCAGGGGAATGTCGTCCTCTTTCGGACGCTCCTGGTAGGGATCCTGACGCAGGAGCTGGAGGACCGCCTCCGGCACGGCCCGATCCGCGTCATTGAGGAGGCGCATGACGTAGACGATGCCTTCGTGGAACAGGAGGTTGGTCACCTCGGCGGTGAGCCCCGTCTCGCTGGTCAGGCCTGTCCGGGCGTTGGCCGCAGCCGCCGCGTCGAGCCAGTCCTGGTAGATCGCGAGGTCGGGACCCGCGGCCACGTGCAGGATGAGGTGGGTTCCGTCCACGCGGGGCGTGTCGTCGACGGCCTTGTGGACGACCGAGTCGGCTTCCTGTTCGACCAGTCTGATCACCGCGCTCGGCACCGCGCCCACGACAACGCACCTGTTCATGTGGCCTCTCTTCTGGGCTCGCTGCGGGCCGAGGAGGCGATCAGCAACTCCGGTGGATCGAAGGCGCCAGCCAACGTCAGAGAAGCGACGGCGGACGAGCGGCCGACGCGTGCTACCACGCCAAGATCGTCGAGCAGGTCGTCGGGCGTGGTCAGGGGCCACTTGGCCCGATGTCGTGCCACAACTGCCGGCTGCTGGGCCACGGCGAGCAGTGCCCGGCCGTGCGCACGGCGGATCGAGTCGGGTTTGACCGACGGGGTGCGCACTACGTCCGTGACCAGTTCCGGGCTCAGCCGGGACTCCTGCCGGGCGATCAGTGCCCTGCCTAGGCGCTCCAGATCCCCGAAGAGACTGTCCCCGCGCCCCTGGGCGAAGAACCACAACGGCGTGAGTCCGAACGGGGTGTTGACCACCACGCGTCGATCACGGCTGCCCTGGCCTGCGGACCGTTCGAGACTGCTCATCGGGAACGGGTTGAGCGCGTGGAGCGCCGCGAGTGGGGTGGAACAGCGCAACGCGTCGCCCTGGCTGTCGATGAGCGTCTGCGCGGTGGTTCCCCAGCCCCGGTCCAGATGGAACAAGGACCGCGCGAGATCGGGCTGGTCGGATCCGGGTAGCTCGGTGAGGTACATCAGTTGGCCGTCACGCAGGTAGATGGACAGCCTGACCCAAGGGACCCACGAAGAGCGTGGAGCGCTCAGATCGCTGTCCTCTCCGTCCTCGTCGTAGACGGCACCGTCCTCGTCGTCGTGATAGCCGATGGGCACGTCTGCAGCAGGAGGGGCGTCGTCAATCTCCGACGGGTCGGTGTCCCAGTCCGTGGGGGAGTCGGCGTCCAGGTGGCGTTCCGCGCTCGCGGCGGCAAACCTCGTCGCAGCGCTGAACCGAGGCTTTGTCCGGCGCCTGGTGTCCGTCGTCTTGGTCGTGCCGAGCTTTCGCGCAGCCTTCACAGCTGGCCTCCCGCTGCGAGTCTGGTTCGGAACCCACCGATGCCGACCTCATCGGTGTCAGTGAGCACGGCGAGATTACCGCGGGATGTGGCGGTCTCGAAGGCGGACCGACCGCGCTGCTGGGCGAAGGTTGCCAGGTCGCCAGGGCGCAGTTCGTTCGCCCTCGATCGCCAACCGGGCAGGCAGGAGTTCATTACTGCCTGCCACCGAGGACCGTGGCCCTTTCCGTGAAGATGCGCCAACTCATGGACGATCAGGTACTCCAGCAGCCGGGGATCCCGATCGACGAGCCTGAGGCTCACCGAGATCTTGCCTGTCTTCCTGCTGCAACTGCCCCACTGGCTCCGCATGGACCGCAGCCGCACCGCCCTGAGTCCGTGACCCGAAGTCGGCGGAACGACGATAGGCAACCACTTCGTGAGCAGTTCGCTCACCCGGTCGATGAACTCCGCAAGCTGAGGATCGATCTGCTCCGGTCGAGGGCGGATAACGCCGAGCGTCCCTCCCGCCGGCTCGAGCGTGATCGTCGGGTGATTCGAGAAGTCGCTGGTCGGCGCCGGATGTTGCACCAAGTAGGCGTCCACGAGTTGCTTAAGCAGCACCTTGACGTGCACGTCCGCCACCTTTCCTCCCAATCTGGTGAGCGCCAGGTCGACGAGCGGCTGGAGCGCCTCGCCGCGGCGCTGCCGATCGTGGAGGCCGTCTCTTGTGGCAAGGAATTCCGCGAGGTTGAGCGGCTTCGCTCGCCTGCGTGGCTGCCCGGCAAGCGTGAGATCGAGGGCACGTGAACGCCCGAGCCCGAACACCGCATACAGGTCATCTAGTGCGTTTCCGAGGGCATCGCCGCGACCGCCGCCTGCCTGGAAGGCCTTCATGGCTTCCTGGGTGGAGCGCTCGCCGATCACCGTTGCGGCCAGCACACCGACCCGGCTGCCGATTCGGGGCGGACTCCCCGTTCCGGGATCGGCGCCGTAGCAGGCCTGGCAGACTCCCTCGTCGGCGGAGCAGGTTAGCGGTGAGCGCGGCTGTTCGTCTGTGTCGCACCGGGCCTTTGAGATGGTCACCGGGTCGGCGATGGCCACCAGGGTCTTGGTCAGTTGTCCCGCGCGGGGAGTGGTGAGCTTCTTGTGGGCCAGCTCGGCAAGCGCGACGGGAGAAGTGTCGAAGTAGTCGTCGACTGACAGGCCGGTGAGGTAGCACCCCGCGACGTTGGGCACCACGGAGTTGGGGTGCCCGGAGTGGTCATTGGGCTTTCCCCGCGCATGGAGGAGTTGGTTGACGGCCTTCTCGCCCCCAGCTACGCCGGCAGCGATCGCCTCGGCGAGATGGCCGCCCTCCCCGTCCTCCCACAGGTCCAGGGCTCCGATGGACCAGCCGACAGCAGCCTCAAAGCCGGCGCGCTCGACCTCGTCCAGTGCCCTCACTGCAGCCTCCCCGTCCGGCATCGCGGAGACCATTTTCTCCACCGCGACAGACAGTTGGCCCGTGTCGAGAACGGTCCCGGCGGAGTCCAGGACAGGTGGGACCGTTCCGCACTGACCCGTGCTGGCCCGGTAGAGGCCAAGCGCGATGTCGAGATCCAGCTTCGCTAGGACGGTGCCGCTGGCCGAAGATCTGACCCGCTCGGCCGGGGAGAGCACCTCCCAGGCCTCGCGTCTGGCGGCGTGCGTGAACGGTCGATGCACGGCGACCGTGTCGCCGTCGAAGTCCCCGGCCAGGCCGCCTAGGCACAGCGGATGCAGATGGATCGCGGTGCCCTCGGTCAGGCGGGCTCGCAACGCCACCAGGTTGTAGGGGTGGAGAGATGGCTGCCGGTTGATGATGACCACGTCATCGTCCGGGTCGAGTCCGTTCAGGCCGAGTCCCTTGGCCAGGGGGGCGGGTAGTCCGACCTCATCGGGCCCCAGGCCCAGATCGGGTACAACGACCGCCCTGCCGGAGTAGAGGACTGACTGGCCGAGCAGGTAGCGGCTCAGCAGACCCCGCTTGCCTGACAGTCGCGCGCCGACGCTGTCGGGGTCCAGGATCAGGATTGCTCTGACCCGCTCGCGAATGCGGTTCCACAGTGATTGAAGGGATTGCTCATTTCCCTGTTGGGCGACTCGCTCGTACTCGACCAGGAGCCAGGCAAGATCCTGGTAGGCACGGTCTAGGCCGCGCCGCAACGGCGTCGCCACCCTGAAAGCGGGGGGCAGGACGGGGACGGAGGCCATTCGGGGCAACTCCGGCCCCTTCTTGGTGGTCCAGGGATGGCGCATTGTGCGTGGCAGCGGAATGGCATAGCGTACCTGCTCGGATTCCGGGGTACCCGCGTAGCCGTGCACGTCGGGGCGATACAACGGATCGCCTCCGTCGTACACCGGTCGCTCGAAGCCGTCGGCGGTTTCGCCGAACGCAGCGACCAGCGCGGCGAGGTCGAGTTGGCGTGCTGGTCCGTCCCAGCGGGCGAGTTCTCTCCAGTGAGGCAGCTCCGGGTAGTCATCGTGCCGCCACACCGGCGCCAGCGAGCGGATATCGGAGGCAGCGAGGTCCTGGAGCGGGCGCGGGATCGAATCGTTCACTGCCAAGGCCAGCCCACCCACAGCCAGGTGCGCCTGGACCGCGCGCAGGGACGCGCGGGGCTTCCCCTGTGCCCAGTCCTTGGGAGCAGAGCGGGCTGCGAACATGTCGGCGAGCACTTCGGACGCCCCCTCAGCTTCTAGAGCCCAGACCTCCATCTCACCCAGATGCTGCGCCGACCCGATCCAGCGATCGTGGCGGTACCTCCGGCCACGGCTCGGCTGGCCTGTCACAGGCGACGTGGAGGCGGTGCCGTCCCGGACGGACAGCTTCGACGCGGCCAAGTGGTTGAGCTTCATGATGTATTGCGGCCCCACCACGACGCCGTCGTCACCCCCGAGTGGCGAGCCGCCGGGAAGGATCAGCTTCACTCGACCCTTCGGCGCGCCGAGCTGGGCGAGCGACCGTCCCAGCGCAGCGGGCGCTGCGACCATCCGTCCGACCCGCCGCCGCTCCCCGTCCGTCAGGAGCGACTCAAGGCCGACGTGCATCTCCCAGAGCTGGCCGACGTTGAGCCGACGCAGCACGCCCACCGGGTTGAGGATCATCTCGATCCGCCTCCCCCCGAGTTGGTGGTCGGGCAGCCGTGGCATCTGGTCGTCCGGAAGGATCGCACTGACCACGCCCTTGCCCTGATGGCGGTTCGACAGCTTGTCGCCGACAGCGAGTGGCCGGCGGACCCTGATCAGCAGTGACACCGTGCCCTTGGCATTATCCAGGAATGCCTCGAACAGTTCGCCTGCCACGGGGGAACTGATCGTGTCAGTCCTGCCGTTTGCCCGGGTGACCACCAGCAGTGGCTCCCCGGCATTCACCGGCACGGGCTCGCCGCCGATGGGACGGCTCAGCCACATCACGGATTCTTCAGCCGCCCTTGGTTCGTCCACCCGGACGATGTGGGTGGATCCCAGGCGTTCGGCCAGCGACTCGCTGACCACGATCGCGTCCTCGAAGTTGAGGCCGTGCCACGGAGTGAGTGCCACCAGCGCGTTGACTCCTAAGCACAACTCGGCCTCGTTCTTCGCCTTGTTCACGATCTTCACATCGGGGGCGTGGGCGAGGATCTGGCCGGCGCGAACCCGGTCGCCGACGGCAACGTCGACGAACCACTCGTTGTCGACCTGGGACCGTCGGAGCCAGGGCGCGCCCGTTGCGACGCGTGTGCGCCCGCCCCGGGTATCGAGCGTGATGGACCCTGGCTCGATCGCAGCAATCGTCCCGCGCTCTGGCGCCCGGGCGGTGCCGTCGGCCGTCCCGACTACGCGCTCCCAGCCGGTGTAGACCAGCGGAGGTTCACGTCGATGGACCGGTACCGCCTGCTTCAGGTTCTTCGATCCGATGGACGCGCGTGCGGGGTCGTCGTGGTTGACGAACGGGATGAGGGCCGCGCTTGCCGACAGGTCAAACCATTCATCCAGTTCCGGGGGGGCGTCGTTACGGGCTCCGACCGCGGCGTACCGCACCAGCCCGGTGTCCTTCGACTCGGGGGTCTGGACCGGGCAGAGCTGCCCACGCCACCCTGGCTCAAGATCGCGAAGGTCGGCGCGTCCGCGTATCTTGCCGATACCTCGGAACCCGAGGAAGCACGTCCGCGACGAGGCTTCGATGCGAGTCAGGGTCATTCCCTCTTCGGGGCGTCGGATGATCGACGCCACGCCTGCGCTCCCCGACGCGAGCGCGGCCAGCGATGCGTCCGTCGCTCGAGAGACTCGCTCGGCGACCTCGCTAAGCCAGACTGCGACCCCGTCGTCCTCGGCTGACGTCCGCGCTTGCTGCCTCGACATTCGGGAATACACCAGTTCGGCCATGACTTCATCGGCGCCGAAGAGTCGGTTTCGGGACGCTGATGTGCGACGCGGCGCCGACCCCGGATCGACGACCGCTGGCGTAATTCCGTGGCAGTCCTCCTCGATGAATCGCTGCATTTCACGGTTCTTGCGATGCTCGGGGAGCGTCGCACTTAGGCGCAGTAGGTTCAGGATTAAGCCGCGATCGCGTACCTCCGGATCAAGTCCGAGAAGCCCAAGCATGCTCGTTCGCAGTTCGGAGTCGACGAATCGTGCGGGCAGCCCTCCCAAGACTGCCCAGGAAAGGTTCTTCCAAGTGGACTCCTTGCCGGACGCACCAAAGACATCCCTCCCGAGGAGAGAGGCGACCACACAGTCGAGCTGCCGGTCGCCCGACCCACTCGGACGCGGAATGACATGCAGACCAGGTCTGAGGCGAACTCCCTGCCCAACGGCGAGCGGACCCCCGATGTAGAGGCCGGTGTGACTGCCCGGTCGCACTGGCTCTGCGTCGACGGCCGTCTCGCACAGCACACCGTGGGCACGATCCCATGGCATCGGCCAGTTGATGTGTGCCGTGGCTCGCGCGCCCGAGTGCTCGAACGTAATGTCCAGCGGGGCAACCCACATGCTTGAGGGTCCGCGCGACGACTGAAGCGGCAACCAGGCGGCGTCGTCGAGCGCGGAAGCGGTGGCGGTGACTCTGTTACCGACCTCCCGAGACAGTTGCGCCGCCAAGGCATCGGCCAGGAGCTGACGGCACTCAGCGGCAGCCAGGGTGGGAACCGACGGGGCGGCGGGTTGCTGGGCGGCCATTCGGGCTCCATTCATATCGTCAGAATCGAATCCTAGTGATCCCCGACGTTGGGGGCGGCGCCGGGGCAGATTCCGGGCACATGGTTCGGGAGCGTCGATCCTCGGTGGGGACATCCGAATCGGCCGACTCCAATTCCGTCCGCTGCGAAAACGCGTTGGCCTGCGTGGACGGCCGCGCGGATTGGCTATTCGCCAAGGGTGCGTTCTCCCACCTGAAACCCGTGCGACATCCCCAGCGCGTGGAACTTTTCAGCTCTGGATCCGGCGACCGTACTTGAACTCGCCAGACTTCGAATCGGCCCAGACGCCGCCCCCGAGGGGTGCTCCGACGAGGAACTGCCCGCGGGCTTTCGCAAAGTCCATGCCGAACTCGCCCTCGGCTGGTTCGAGGATCGTGACCACGGCGTTGAGGAGCTTGCCGGTGGAGAGGTCTCCCAGCGGGGTGGCGACCGTGTCGTTCTCGGCCTGAAGCATGGCCTTTTCGGCCTGCTCGGCCACCAGGAACTTGCTGTGCAGGGTGGGTGGATCGATCCCGATCTCGATGAAGCCGTCGACGTCGTCCGCCTCAATCGCTTCGCGCACGAATGAGTCGAACTGCAACATGAAGTAGAAGATCTTGATGGTAGTGTCAAAATCCCCGTACTCGTTCGCTCTCGCCGCGCCCAGACTGAGCCAGCGCCACGGCCGCTGGCGCGGGGCATCTCCGTCAATGCCCTTCTGCATCGCGGCAAAGGTGGCCCGCACGCCGTTTCCGTCCAGCGCCTCGCCGTAGGTGGTGAGGAGCCGCATCAGCGTCGGATTGTTCTGCTGTGCCAGGGCGTTGAACCAATCATCCAGCCACTGTCGAATGCACAGCAGACTGTCGTCGTCCATCGCCGGGATCGAATCGAGGCGACTTCCTGGCGCCGGGAAGGGCGACGAGGAACTTGGGGCCGGTGCCGACTTCTTGGTTCCCCAGTCGAAGATGCCCACGGCTCTGCTCCATCTGTTCGCGGTATGCGACCAATCATGTCGGACCCGCGTCTGCAAGGAGGCGGAAACACCCAAGTCCCAGATGGATGGCCTGTAAGGCCTTGGCGTTCCTGCGGGAGTGTGCCCAGGGAGCGGGCGCGGGGAGAATGCAGCCCAGCAGCCCAGGACATTCATCAACTGCTGAGTGCCGGACCGCCTGCGGGCCGCGTGGGGCGGAGACCGGCATCGCGCGGCCGGACTGAACGGCGATCGAGCAAGCGGCGGCCGGTATTCGGTGCCCTCCACGCTGACGCTGCAGCGGGCGTTGTCGCCGCCGGCGACCGTGACCGGGCGGTTCAGCCGGGCCCACTTGCAGTTCGAGCGTGCACATAGCCTCGCGCGGGGGTCCGTGGGTGCGTTTGGCCAGAAGTTGTCTCAATTCGTCCGGGTCCGGGGCTGTTCGTCGGGGTCCACCCGAAGAGTGAAGTGGCTGGTCACGGCCATGTATGAACACCTGCGAACGGTGGGGAGGCCTACTGCTAAGCGGGTTGAGGGCTTCAACCCTCTCCGGGGTTCAAGTCCCCGCACCTCCGCGCTGACTAGGGGAAACGCCCCTCCCGAGGATCTCTCGGGAGGGGCGTTTCCGGCTTCGGGCACCGTCTGTCGCAATGCCGGGCCCTGCTGCCGCCCGACGTGGGTGTCCGATTCGGTCGCTCGGGCTCGTCCGCACTTCCGCCGGCTGGCACAAGTGCGTCCGATCCGGGAGACCAGCGTCTCCCGCCAGCGCCCTCGGTGTTCTTGGGGCCGAGGACTAGGATGCGTTGCCTATGCCGCGATCGAAGAAGGCCCTTCGGCTGCCAACCCTCGAAGAGGTGGCAGCACAGGCAGGCGTGTCCCGGGCCACGGTCTCGCGGGTCGTCAACGAAGTGGGCACGGTTGATCCGGCCCTGGTGGCGAAGGTGAGGGCCGCCATCGCCCAGGTCGGGTACTCCCCGAACCTGGCGGCGCGGGCGTTGATGACGAATCGCACCGACCTGGTCGCACTCGTCGCCCACGAGCCGGATACCAGGGTCTTCAGCGATCCGTTCTTCGCCGGGATCGTGCGGGGGGTCAGCCAGGAACTGCGCCGGGCCAAGCTGCGGATGGTGCTGATGATGATCCAGAGCCCCGAGGACCTGGACCAGTTCAACGCCTACCTGCGCGCCGGGCACGTCGACGGCGT
>Ga0334884_1004229_pt1 | contig 15053 bp, 14 predicted proteins | sample GraSluR1_MG_7_FD_207215 | JGI IMG/M metagenome (GOLD analysis project Ga0334884, IMG submission 207215) | Sludge microbial communities from methane-producing bioreactor in Wageningen University, Netherlands - Granular Sludge_12_05 R1 | ecosystem: Engineered > Bioreactor > Anaerobic >...
AAATACCTTAACTTTGGCAGCGTTTAATTTAACTAACATTAACTTCTAACTTTTTTAAAAATGAAAAGAAAATTCATTGCTCTATTCGGAGGATTACTCTTTACTGTAATGCTCAGCAGCTGTGGCGGTGGCGGTGGAAAAACTGCTGACCTGGCCAATGGTGAAACAATCTATAACAAAGCATGTATAGCTTGTCACTTAAAAGGTGTAGCCGGTGCTGCTGCTCTTGATGATACTCCCCGTTGGGAAGAACTTGCTGCCAAAGGTATGACTACACTCGTGCAACATGCCAATTCCGGATACACCGGAAATTATGGCGTTATGCCCGAAAAAGGAACCTGTATGGATTGCTCCGAACAGGATCTTTACGATGCCATCAGTTTTATGTTTAGTAAAGCCGGTGTTGAACCAAAGCAATAAATAAAGAAAACAAGTATCATGAAGTCAAAGACCTACATCATTTTTGCAATCATTGGTGTCATTTTTGTTGGCATTACTTATTTCACACCGATATGGGGAGTAGCTCTGCAAAGTATTCAATATCCTAAATCCATGTATCCGAAGGGAATCCGTATCAACTTTAAGTTTAATGGGGTTTACAACGGCTGCGAAGGAGTGAAGGAAAGAGAAGAATTGGCAACAAACGAAGGTGCAGATTGCCTAATGGAAATGAATGCCATCAATCACTACATCGGTATGTATCCGATTGTGCAAGGCAGGAATAATCCTCCGTCATTGGATCATCCTAGTTTTTATGTGTTTGATACACAACGTGATGCAGAAGGCCATGATGTATATGATCCGGCAACAGGACAAAAAATTAAGATTGATGTAACGCCAACAACACTTAAGGTTTTGAATACGATTATGACCTATTCGCCTTATATTTTTGTGTTGTTTATTCTATTGGGTTTGTATTTTATTGCAACACCCAAAAAACTCAATCTGGTGGCTGGCCTAATCCCCGCTTTAGTGCCTTTCTATTTCCTGTTTGTGTATATGTATTACCTCTATTGGTATGGTCATAATCTGGGATTACACGGCGGTGGCGCATTTGCTGGCATCAAACCCTTTATGCCTACCGTATTTGGCGAAGGAAAAGTAGCTCAGTTTACCACTGAATCATATCCTTACTATGGTTTTTACGTTGCACTGGGAGCCTTTGTTTTTATGATACTTGCGATTCTTTTAAAACGTAAATCTTTACGAACAAAACTATAGATGAAGGATCGGGGGTGAAATATCCCCCGAAACTTTTTTTTAAAAAAAATGAAACAGTTTATACTATTAACAGGATTATTTTTCATTTCACTTTTGATGCCATTGCTGGCTCAGGAGGGAATGCAGTTTGGCCCTGCCATCAAAATCGAAGGCTATCAGGATAGGAGCAATCCAATTCCGCTTCAGGAAATCATTGATCGCACACCTCCCGGAAAGTATGTTGTTCTTGAGCCTGGATTTTATACCGGCCCTGTAAAAATTACACGAAACGCCATTACGCTTGATGGCGAAGGGAAAGTAACGATTTCTGGTTTGGGTAAGTCATCGGTAATTTTTATGGAGACAAACAATGTAGTACTTAAAAACCTCCATATCATTGAGTCAGGAGGATCGCATGATAAGATTGACTGCGGAGTAAAAATTATTGGAAATCATAATGTTATAAGCAATTGCCTGATTGAGGAATGTCTTTTTGGGGTGGATATTTTTCAATCGAAGCATAATCTGATCGAGTACAACGAAATCACTTCACTTTCCAAACGCAGTATGGCACTCAAAGGTGATGCCATTCGTTTGTGGTATTCAAAAAATAACCTCATCAAAGGAAATTATTGGCATAATGTGCGCGATATGGTGGTTTGGTATTCTTCCGAAAACACTTTTGAAGCCAACAAAGGTGTCGGAAACCGCTACAGCATACACTTTATGTATGCTCACAATAACAGGATCAACGACAATTATTTTTACGAGAATTCGGTTGGTGTTTTCCTCATGTACAGCGAAATGACTGTAATGACAGGCAATACCATCATGCACTCGAATGGCGTGAGCGGGATGTGCCTGGGAATGAAGGAAACTTCTTCTAATCAGATTTTGCATAATCGTTTTATTTACTCATCCGAAGGTATTCACGTTGATGTTTCTCCGTTTGTCCCCGAAAAGACAAACACCGTGATGTATAACGAAATTGCCTTTTGTGGTGTGGGCATTAAGTTTCATACCAACCAGGAAGGGAATCTTTACAAACAAAATTATTTCCACAACAATTTGGTGCAGGTAGAAGCTGAAGGAAAAACAGCAAACCTGAATCGGTGGCAGGAGAACTATTTTGATGATTATCAGGGTTTTGACAAGGATGGAGACAATATTGGAGATACTCCTTATACCCTTTTTGCCTACGTGGAACACCTCTGGACTTTCGATCGGGATTTGAAGTTTTTTTATGGCTCCCCACTCTTGTTGGTGTTGGATTTTCTTGAGCGATTGGCACCATTTTCGCAACCAAAGCTGGTGTTGCGTGATAAGACTCCCATCTTTAAGTGGGATGAAGAATTAGATGCAAAAATGAAAGATCAATTATGAAATACCGTGTTTTTGCTACTTTTTTGCTTTCAATTCATCTGGCTTTTGTTCTATTGCCAGAGGTACAGATATGGCGGTATCTGTATCTGATAGCAGGAATGGAGCATTCAACACAGGAACTGAATTATTCTAATGATGACAAGATGCCGCAAACCGGCGATATTACGTATTTATCAGCTTTGATCAAACGTGCCGGAGACGATCAGGATAAAGAAGAGAAAAGCAAAGCAGAAATACCAGAAACAACAATAAGTCATACTGGTATGATTTATTTGCCGGTTGAGACGAATTGTAATCCAATTATTTCAACAGACATAGAAGGCAAGTATTTCCATTATGCTACTAATTTGATCTTTTATCCCAAAAAAGTAAATACACCCCCTCCAAAAGTAACTTTTTCTTAAAACAGTATTGTATCTGTTTTTAAATACAATGCTACCTCAACTTAGGTTCCAATTGTTTCACGAAAAAAAGTTACAACCATGTATAAAACTATAACGAAAATAATTCTGTCAGCTGCAATATTAGCACTGGCAACAGTATCTTATGCTCAATCAGATACCTTGGTTCTTGAAGAAATTCTTGTCATCGCAAAGAACCCTCTCAATTTAACAAAATCAAATATTGCCGGTCGTGTTATTCAGGTCGAAAATCCGCACGATGGCGGAGCTATGTTTATCAATCAGGCTGGTTTTGGCGTTGAAAAACGTGGCAATTATGGCATGGAACCTGTTTTGCGCGGTTTCAAATATAGCCAACTGAATGTGCTGATTGATGGGGGAGTCCACAGCACTAATGCCTGCCCAAATCGCATGGATCCTACCATTGCTCAGATAGCACCCGAAGAAATAGAGAAAATTGAAGTCATCAAAGGCCCTTACAGCGTTAGGTTCGGACCTTCGCTGGGTGGCATAATCAATATTGTAAATCGTAAACCAGATCGTTCGATGGATCAAAAAGTTGCCGGAAGCCTGGAAGCCGGATATCAGTCGAATGGTGGCAATCTATACAGTAATTTGTTTGTGCAAAGCGTCTTGAAGAAATTTGATTTCTCACTCAATGCCGGTTACAAAGATTATGGAAATTATGAAAGCGGCTCGGGGCAGGAGATTGCTTCTTCTTTTTCGCGTTTTGGCTATGCCATGAAAATGGGATATCAGTTTACGCAAAGCCAACGACTTCAGCTAACATGGAGACAGAGTATGGCCAAAGATGTGCTTTATGCCGGTCTCCCAATGGATGCGGATAAAGACAACAGCAGTATTCTTTCGATGGATTATGCTTATACCAATATCAGTCCTTTGCTCAAATCCTTCAAGATTAAGGCCTACGGAAGTTATGTGGATCATGAAATGAGCAATACACTCAGGCCTGCCTACAAAGCAGTACATGCCGTATCGCCAGTAACAGCAACTGTTATCGGAGGCCGTACAGAATTTGGCCTGCAATCGGCTTCCAATAATTTATTGTATGCCGGTTTGGATTACAAACATATCGGAAAAGATGGAGGAAGAGACCGCCTGGTTTTTAAGAACACCTGCACCGGTATGGAGTTTGATCCTCCAAAGTATTTCTTTGATAAAACCTGGCAGGATTCTAATCATGATGACTTGGGATTATTTCTCGAAAATAAAAGGGATATCAACGAAAATCTTGTCTGGACACTGGGTGTAAGATCCGATTATATAAGTTATGGTATCAAGGATCCGGATGCGGGATTTTTGGAACAATACAATAACGACATTCAACCTGAAGATCGTTTTGATATTTCAGCTACCACATCAATTACCTGGTTTTTGCCGAAAGGCTATAATTTATTCGTTGCAGCAGCCCGATCAAGCCGTTCGCCCGAACTTACAGAATTGTTTATCAATCACCTGAGTGTTGGGATGGATGCGTATGAGTATATCGGTAATCCCGAGCTGAAATCGGAAGTGAATTATCAGATTGATGCACGTATCGAAAAGAATATCAAAGGATTAACAATTTTTACTGATGTCTTTTATTCCTATGTGCAGGATTATATCACCGCAGCGGTTGATACCACGATTCCGAGGATTTATAATGCCTGCATGGATCCAAAATTTACCAAGCAGTTCAGAAATGTGGATGAGGTATTTTTAGCAGGTTTTGAGGCTGGGTTCGACTGGAAATTTGCCGAAAACTGGCATTATAATCTTTCTGCATCCTACACTTATGGGCAGAATGTAAGCTGGGATGAGCCTCTGGCAGAAATCACACCACTGACTTTTCAAACCGCTTTGGCCTATCATGCCGAATTGTTTAACGCAGAGATTCACGGACGCATTGTAGATGATCAGGATCGCGTGGCTGCTTCCTTCGACGAATCACGTACACCTGGTTTTGCAGTATTTGATTTTTATGCTGATTACAAGGCTTTTGGAGCACTGAATATCATGTTCAGCGTACGAAATATCTTTGATAAAAACTATGTTGAACATCTTAGCAGGGCATATAAAGGGATGGATATTCAGAGCTTGTACTTTGAATCTGGACGGAGTTTTAATATTGGTTTAAAATATTCATTTTGAGAGTGATATAAAAAGATAGAAGTCGCATTTCTGCCTGAATTTTGTGAAATGTAAAAACTAAAACCATGGACAACGAAAAAAAGAACCTGAATCGTCGGGAGTTTTTCAAAGGTGGTATTGCCGCTGCGGGTACTCTGGCAGTGGTAGGAACTGCCACTTTTATTCTCGATAAAAGTGCTGCAAAGTCAATGCCGCGCGAAGATTTTCTAAGGCCGCCCGGAGCCATTTCCGAAGAGGACTTTTTGTATGGCTGCATCAAGTGCGGGCTCTGTGTTCAAATATGTCCGGTTCATGCCATCGAACTGGCGGGTGCAGGGGAAGGACTTGGTTTTGGTACACCTTACATTGCACCACGGATTCAGGCTTGCGACTTTTCGTGTGATGCCCTGCAGTGCGTAGAAACCTGCCCAACTGCTGTGCTCGATTTCAGACCTTTTAAAGAAGAAGGTGTGCGTGCGGTTGAAAAGGCAGCCGCCGAACCCGGAGCTGATCTTTCTACTGTAAATCCTTTTGAGGTACAGAAGGTTGCTATGAAAGAGGCTGTTCGGATGGGCAAAGCTCATGTGAACAGAAATACTTGTCTGGCGCACAAAGGAGAAGGCTTCAAAGGCAATCCGCGGGGTGCTGACTTTAAAGGGGTGCATCGTTCTCCGGGGAAAAATGAAGTTTCTGCCAGCCCACTGAAAGACAGGGTTTTCAATCGTGAAGTGTGTGATCTGTGTATCACCGAATGTCCGATCGGGGAGAAAGCTATCATCCAGCGCAGGAGCCGAAGCGGCAGAAAGCTTATTCCGCACGTGCTTGATGGCTGCACCGGTTGTGGTGTTTGCCAAATGGTATGCCCTACGGCTGAACCCAGTATCGTTGTTGAACCATTTTAAAACTCAGAAGCCATGATATCAGATTATTTTTCCAACGCAAAGAAAAAAAGCCCGCTTGCTCCCAAACCGGTTGAGCAAATGCCGCATACCTTGGCAGGGCTGAGTTTTAAAGAATGGCGCGACTCAAGAAAAAAGAATCACAAAATGCGCAACATACGTTGGGCAGTGCTGCTGTTTATGAACCTGCTTTTTGTGTTCTCATTCTGGCTCGATCTGGCTATACTGGAAGGATCGTTGAGTGGGTCGCGGTTGATTGGTTTTTACCTGATGGATCCGTATAACTCGCTACAACTGTTGGCAATATCCTCCACAACGGGATATCTGGCCATGCTTACCATGAACTTCTGGATTGGCTTGTTCACCATTTTAATCTTCTGGTTGATTTTTGGTGGCCGGTCATATTGTTCCTGGATGTGCCCGTATCATTTTTTGGCCGAATGGGCCGAGAAATTGCATAATTATTTGGTAAAGAAGAAAAAAATAAAAGAGAGAAGTTATCATATTGGATTGCGTTTTGTATTTCTTGTTGGATTTCTGCTGCTGGCTTTGCTGACGAAAAATCTCGTTTTTGAAAACCTGAATGTTGTCGGCATCATCTCCAAAGCAATGATTTACGGGCCAAGCCTTTTGCTGCTGTGGGTACTTGCCATTATCCTTTTTGAGGTTTTTGTAAGTCGCCGGTTTTGGTGTCGCTATGTTTGTCCGATTGGGGCTACCTGGAGCCTCGTAGGCAAAGCCTCACCTCTGGCAATTAAATTTGAACACGATAAATGTGGCTATTGCATTGAATGTCAGAAAGTTTGTCTGGTACCGCACGAATTGTGGTTTGTTAAACGTGGTGCTGCAACAAAGGATGTTCATTATGTGGGATCTGACTGCACACGCTGTGGCTTGTGTGTGGATGTATGCCCCGGCAATGCTTTAACGTATTCTGTGAGAGGAGCTTCTTCTCTCTTGTAAAAAAATACAAAGTATGACTCAACAACTAAATAATCCGATTGTAAGAATCGAACAACTTTCTAAAAGCTTCAAGCAACAGCAGGTAATTGACGCCTTGTCTGTGGATTTTCTATCGGATCAGCGTATTGCGCTTATCGGACAGAATGGTGCCGGAAAAACAACTTTAATCCGCTGTATATTAGGTCAATATAACTATGAAGGAAAGCTGGATGTCTTTGGGCTTAACCCCAGAAAAGATCGCAGAGAAATTTTGCAGCAGATTGGATTTGTACCGCAAACACCGCCTCCAATTAAGCTGACTGTGAATGAGTTAATCCATTTTTTTGAACGCATTACAAAAACAGATGCCGCTGCCTTCAAAAATATCAGCAGTAAGCTTGGACTTGAAATCGAGCAAAACTTACATAAGCCATTCTATAAGCTGTCGGGTGGTATGAAACAGAAACTGCTGATAAGTTTTGCGCTTGGCAGGCAGGTTAAAATTCTGTTGCTCGACGAGCCTTCGGCTAACCTGGATCCGCAAGCCCGTGAAATACTCTTTGCACAATTAAAAGATTACAGCAAAGATACCTTGATGATTTTGAGCAGTCACCGGATGGATGAGATCAAAGACATTGTAAATCGGGTGATTGAAATGGATCTGGGTAAAATAGTTTTAGATAAATTATTGACTAATACCTGATGTTATGAAACGAATTATGATATTATTTCTGGCTTCGCTTGCACTTACGTTTTGCACCAGAAAAGTGGACCAAAGTCCGCGCGAAATTAATTTTGACCGTGATATTTGCGTCGCCTGTCTGATGGGATTGGCTGACGCTAAATTTTCGGCACAATCCATCAATATGCGAAATGAGGTGGTTTGGTATGACGATTTGGGCTGTTTGATAGAATATATGGACAGCCCTGACTGGGAAAAATTTGGTGGCAATGAGGCGGTATCCTATATCGCTGATGCTTCTACAGGAGAATGGATCAGAGTGGAAGATGCCTGGTATGTATATGGCATCGACACCCCAATGGGCTATGGTTTTGCAGCTTACAAAGACTATTCGGAAGGAGCTTTTGATTTTGCAACTACTGCCCAGCGAATTCGCGACGGCCTTAGCATGCGCGAAGACTTCCTGAAGAAGAAAAAAATGCGCCATCACGAATAAATCAGTTTGGTAACTAACAAAAACTGGAAATTATGCAACGCACACTTTTTACTCATTCCAGCCTCATCCAGATTATGAATGCCGATATTAGGCAAAACCTGCGTTCTAAATGGTTTTGGACCTACAGCATTTTGTTTGGCGGCTTTGTGGCTGTGATGTTTTCTACAGGAATAACAGAATCTCAGATTATCGGATTTGTTGGTCTCAGCCGGCTCATGGTAACATTTATGCAGGTGAGCATGGTAATTTTACCCATCTATGTGCTGATTACTACGGTGAGATCCGTTGTGGGCGATCGCGAATCCAATGTGATGGAATACATGCTTTCGCTTCCGGTTTCTTTTTCAGGCTACTTCTGGGGCAAGTTCAGTGCTAAATTTTTGGTGACTTATATTCCGGTTTTTATCGCTTTGCTCGGTGCTGCGGTTTATGGTAATTTCACGAAGCTCGACGTGCCCTGGGATTTGTTTACACTCTATAGTGCTTTGCTGGCCTCTATGATTTTTTGTTTTTTGGGAATCAGCATGTTCATTTCGGCTGTTTCGCATTCGCAAGACCTGGCCATCAGCACGGCTTTTATACTGTGGTTGTTGCTGGTTGCATTTCTGGATTTAATTCTGATGGGATTGTTATTGAAATTGCGGCTGGATGCCGGAACGGTAATTGGCCTTGGAATGATCAATCCACTCCAGGTTTTTCGAACAGCCGTGTTGGTACTCTTCGATCCTGAGCTAACAGTGATGGGTGCGGCATCTTATTTTATCCTGGACACGGTGAGCCGGGGATGGTTTATCACTTTTGCCATCGTTTATCCTGTACTTTTGGGGGCATTGTTTGGATGGTTTGGAAATTATTTTTTCAAAACAAGGGATATCATCTGATGAAATACATTGCTGTTTTTATGCTTTTCCTTTCACTTGCATTTGCGGGATGCAGTAGTCATTCTGCTGAAAGTGTGCATAAGGAGCTGTTTCCAAAACTTTCGGATACATCAAAATTGTTGCCCTTACCCACATCTACCGATCAGGCTTATCGGATAAAACTAATCAATGAGGAAGTCATTCTTCCGAATGGAAAAATACGCAGCAAAGGAATCGAAGCGGTTCCTCAGGATTATGACGATTTCAGGTTTACGAATCTCGATGGGGTGCAGTGGCAGGACAGATCAGTACAATTTGCAGATTTCAGAGGGGTAAGTTTTCGTACAGCCAATGCTAACCGGGCTGATTTTTCGAAGGCTGATTTTCGGCTGGCAGATCTTAGATGGTCGGCTTTTAACAACGCTGCCATGAAACGTTGCAATTTTGCTCAGGCCATCTTGTTTCGCACTTCCATGAATGAGTCGGTTCTGGACTCTTCCGATTTCAGAGGATCCAATATGTTTGGTGTAAAAGGACACAGATCTTCATTCAGATATGCTGATTTTTCGAATGCTTTGATGAAGGAATCAGAACTCACGGATGCTGATTTTTCGAACAGCAAAGCCCTTAAAGTTAAGTTTATCATCACTGTTTTTGCCGGTTCGCGATTTGATTCGGCCGATTACAGCTATTCTGATTTTACGGGTGCCGGACTGGAAGAATGCAGCTTTGTTCATGCACGGCTTCATGATGTAAATTTTAAGGGAGCTCATCTTCAGGAAGCCAGTTTCAGGGGAGCCGACCTGAAAGGTGCAGTGTTTTTTGCAGCCGAACTGGTGGATACCGATTTCACTGGAGCCATTAATATCCCGGATGATTTGATTCCTTTTATTGATGAAAATGGTAAAGCAACCGGAGTTGTTTTTAGCGTAAATGATTATTAATGAGGCAATTGAAACTTAAAATATCTTTTCTTCTGACGCTGATAGGGTTTCACTTTTCAATAGAAAGCTATGCCCAGGCAAACGCTGACACCATTATGTATAAGCTGGACGTTGGCAAAAGCATCCTTAATTGGCGGGCAGATAATCATTTCGGAACAACAAAATTCAAGTATGGTACTTTGGGAATTTTTAAGGAAGAACTGGTAAAGGCGAGTTTTGCGATAGAGATGGATAGCATAAAAAATACGGATATTGATTATGACTTGATGCGGGCAGTTTTGGAAAACACAATCAAATCGCGTGAGTTATTACATATAGCCAAATTTCCATTAAGCTATTTTAATTTATGTTGCGCTGAAAAAATTGCCGCGGATAGTTTGCTCCTGAGAGGCGACCTCACCTTACGAAACATTCCGGCATGTATTCAGTTTCAGACTTTTCTAAGAGCTGACGAAAACATGCTGGAAGCTAAAACCGATAGCATTGCCATTGATAGGACCGATTGGGGAATTTTTGCCATGTCGAAAAATCACAGCACAGGCGATCAATCTTATATCGTAAGCGATACCATTTATATACAGATTAACTTGATCGCAAATCAGATTGAAGAGAAGGAGGATAGATTTGATTTAGTTAACCGCATTGAATAAGAAGTGTTTAATACAAAAATGAAGCAAATGACATAAAAACTTAACTATTTTGGTAAGGAAATGCTAAAATTCTTTGCCCAATTCAATTTTTTAATATTTTTGTCCGGCAATACGGCGCAAGCATTTTGCGCGGCCAAAATTACAACATAAGTAACCGTTTTGATTCTTCAACCATCAGGAAATCTATTATGACGCACTCAATCATTACCTTGCAGGGTAACCTACAAAAAATGATGGTTCTGGGCTTATTGGGATTGCTTTTACTGCCTTTCAACTTTGCGAAAGCGCAGACTCCCGAAGCTTTAAAGAACTTTCAACAATGTAAGGCCTGTCACAACCTCGACGGAGCTGAATTACTTGGGCCAAATCTGGCTGGCATCACCCAAAGAAGAGATACGGCCTGGCTGATTAGTTTTATTCGTAACAGTCAGGAAGTCATTGCTTCCGGTGACGAATATGCGGTGGCCTTGTTCGAGAAATACAACAAAATTCCCATGCCCCCACATAATTTGTCGGATGAGCAAATCATTGATATTCTGGCTTTGATTGAAAACGGAGGACAGGTAGCTGATGAATATCTGGCCCAGATGGAAGCCGAAGCTGACAAAGGTGCTGAAGCCGATGTGGCAAGAGCCGCCGAGCTAAGAGAAAAAGAACTCAAACTGGCTGAACTTGAGCGTGATGCCAACCGTAATTTTGGCACTACCTTTATCATTACACTGATAATTTTCCTGATTACCATCATCGACCTCTTTGTGACGAAAGTTATCAAAGCCACTTTTGTTCACAAAACCGTTGTATTGATCGCTTTGGTGATTATTGGCGAAGTGGTGTACAAAGAAGCTACTGCACTTGGCCGCCAGCAATACTATCAGCCTGAGCAGCCGATCTGGTTTTCGCATGAGATACATGCCACACAAAACAAGATCGACTGTTTGTATTGTCACTCATCAGCCGAAGACAGCAAAAGTGCCGGAATTCCATCCATTAATGTATGTATGAACTGTCACAATCAGGTGCGCGAAGGAAAAGTGACCGGAACAACCGAAATCGCTAAGATTCATGATGCCTGGAACTCGGGCCGTCCGGTTGAATGGGTACGCGTTCACAACCTGCCCGATCATGTGTATTTTAATCATTCCCAGCATGTTAATTCAGGCAAATTGGATTGTGCCGAATGTCATGGTGAAGTAGAAAAAATGGATGTGGTGATGCAGGTAGAGGATCTTAGCATGGGCTGGTGTTTGGATTGCCATCGTACTACCGAAGTGCAGTTTGCAAACAATGAATTCTTCAAGTCCTATGAATTAATGCATGAGCAGTTCAAGAATGGTGAAGTTAAAAAAGTTACTGCCGATATGCTTGGTGGTGGCGATTGTATGAAATGTCACTATTAATTCATTAATCTGAAAAGAAATCCCACATGGAACAAAAATATTTTAGAAGCCTCGAAGAACTCAAATTGGATGTACGCCCCGAAACTGACAACAAGCCACTTGGCGACAGGCAGTTTATCTTCGAGATGCAACAGGAACTCAAGAAATCAACCACTGCCTCGCGCCGTGATTTTTTGAAGGTTTTCGGTTTTACAGTGGCCTCAGCAGCCATAGCCAGCAGTTGCGAACAGCCTGTTCGTAAGGCTATTCCGCTTTTGATACAGCCTGATGAAATTGTGCCCGGCAAAGCCAGTTATTATGCCTCCACCTTTTTCGATGGCATCGACTACTGCCCGGTGGTTGTTAAGGTACGCGATGGCCGACCCATTAAAATTGAAGGTAACAAAGCCTCATCATTAACGCAGGGCGGCACCAATGCCCGCACTCAAGCTGCTGTACTGGGGCTCTATGACAACTCCCGCTACCGGCAACCGCAGGCTGCTGGCAAGGCTTCAAGCTGGGAAGAGGTTGATCAGGCGATCATCAGCCAGCTGAATGCTATAAAAGCTAAGGGTGGAAAAGTGGTAGTGCTCTCCGGAACAATTATCAGCCCTTCAACAAAAGCAGTGATCAACGATTTTCTGACGCAATATCCCGGCGAACATATCACTTACGATGTGTTATCGGCTTCAGCAATGCGTCATGCCAACAAACTCAGCTTTGGCAAAGCCTTTATACCTGCTTACCATTTTGATAAAGCAGATGTGATCGTAAGCTTCGATGCTGATTTCCTGGGAAGCTGGCTCACACCTGTTGAGTTCACCAAACAATACAGTAAGAATCGCAAGCTGACCAGCGGGGAGAAAAAAATGTCGCGTCATATTCATCTCGAAGGAGCGATGTCAGTCACCGGAACCAATGCCGATAAGCGCATTCAGCTGCATCCGGCGCAGGAAAAACAAACTGTGGCAGCCCTTTATTATGAGTTGCAAAATCTGGCCGGAGAGTCTGGCACTAAACAGATCGAGAGTCCTGTTGATGTGAAAGCCATTGCAAAAGAGCTTTACAGCAAAAAAGCCAAAGCCCTGGTAGTAGCTGGCACCAACGATGCCGAAACGCAGCTGATGATCAATGGTATCAACCAGTTGTTGCAAAGTTATGGCAATACGATCGACACCAGTATACAGCTGAATATCCGTCAGGCGGATGATGAAAAAGTTCAACAATTGGTGGCTGATATGAATGCCGGCAAGATTGATGCTGTTTTTCTGTATGATGTAAATCCGGCTTACGATTATCCCGAAAAAGATAAGTTTGTAAGTAGCCTGGCCAAAGTAGGTCTTAAAGTAGCCATGCCGGTTGTGGAAGAAGAAACAGCTCCATTGGCCGACTTTATCTGCCCTGATCATCATTTCCTGGAAAGCTGGAACGATGCACAAATCAAAACAGGATATTATTCGCTGGCTCAACCTGCTATTCGTCCCATTTTCAAGACACGTCAGGCGCAACAAAGCTTTCTGGTGTGGGTAGGCAGCAATTTAGATTTCCGAAGTTATATCAAACAATACTGGGAGAGTAATCTTTTCGCCCAAAGCGATAATCTTACTTTCACAGGATTTTGGAACAGTAAATTGCATGATGGCGTATTTGAATCCGGACAAAAAGAAACTGAGGTTTTAACCTTTGATAGCAATGCAGCTCTGCAGGCACAGCAAAATGCCAAATCCGGAAATGCTGATCAGATGGCTTTGGTGGTTTATGCTAATGTAGCCGTTGGTACCGGTAAACATGCCAATAATCCCTGGCTGCAGGAACTACCTGATCCTGTGAGTAAAGCGTGCTGGGATAACTATGTATCAGTTTCGCCTAAGCTTGCCAGCGAATTAGGCTTAAAAGAATTTGATACAGTGAATGTTGGTAATATTGGTGAATTACCGATTTTGATTCAACCCGGACAAGAGTATAAAACCCTTTCTGTAGCTTTGGGTTATGGACGCGAAAAAGCAGGTGTTCCGGCGACTGGTGTTGGGAAAAATGCTTTTACACAGATCAGTTTTGCCAGCGGGCATATGCAATATGTGCGTTATGATGTTAGCCTCGAAAAATTAGGTGGAAATTATGAAGTGGCTCGCACACAAACCCATCATTCGATGGAAGGACGCGCTATCGTACGCAACACGACACTGGAAGACTACAAACAGAATCCAATCTCTGGTAACGAGATAAGGGAAGAAATCAAGAAACATCTTAAAACCCTCTATCCCAAACACCAGTACGATGGATTCCATTGGGGGATGGCAATCGATTTGAACAGCTGTACAGGATGCAATGCCTGTGTGGTGGCCTGCTCGGCCGAAAATAATGTGCCGGTAGTGGGTAAAGAGCAGGTGTTGATGGCCAGAGAAATGCACTGGATCAGAATCGATCGCTATTACAAAGGTGATGAGCACAACCCAGACGTAGTTCGCCAGCCTGTTACATGTCAGCATTGCGATAATGCTCCATGCGAAAATGTTTGTCCGGTAGCGGCAACAACACACAGCAACGAAGGGCTAAACCAAATGGCTTACAATCGCTGTATCGGAACCCGTTATTGCAATAATAACTGTCCCTACAAAGTACGTCGTTTCAATTTCTATGATTACAATGGAGCTGATGCAATGAAAGGCAATGAAATGGATCCGGCTGAGATGACGACAGATTTAAGGCGATTGGTATTAAATCCGGATGTAACAATCAGAGCAAAAGGGGTAATTGAGAAATGCTCTTTCTGCGTGCAGCGCATTCAGGAGAAGAAGCTGGAAGCCAAAACAGAAAACAGACAGCTACGCGATGGCGATGTTGTTCCTGCTTGTGCACAGGCTTGTCCTTCCGAAGCAATCGTATTTGGCAATTTGAACGACAAAGACAGTAAGATTGCCAGGTATTATAAAGACGAGCGTAATTATCACCTGCTCGAAGAGCTGCATACGTTGCCTTCAGTAGGTTATTTGACCAAAGTAAAGAACACAACCGTATAACTAAAATCTTACAGGAATGTACGTATCTCCGATCAGAGAACCACTCATCAGAGGTGAGAAGAACTACGGC
>Ga0334884_1004237_pt1 | contig 15036 bp, 14 predicted proteins | sample GraSluR1_MG_7_FD_207215 | JGI IMG/M metagenome (GOLD analysis project Ga0334884, IMG submission 207215) | Sludge microbial communities from methane-producing bioreactor in Wageningen University, Netherlands - Granular Sludge_12_05 R1 | ecosystem: Engineered > Bioreactor > Anaerobic >...
GATCATTTCATGCCGGGACAACCCGGCACATTCCATGAAGCAGGAAATGCGCGGCACTGATTGGGGCGCGCATTGTAAACAAGACATTCATTACCGGAAAGAAGAACGCACGAGCCGTCCTCCTTCTCCATCAAACTGAGTTGCGCGCGATTCGCGGCAAGATGTGTGTAGTGTTGAATAAAGATTTCTTCCCCAAGACCGAGCGCCTGGGCCATGTCGGCGATGTCCGTCGCTGTCAACAAGACATGACCGGGCCAGCGACAGCAGGCCGAACAACGAAGGCAGTTAAAGGAGGAGGGTTTCAGGTTTCAGGTTTCAGGTTTCAGGTTTCAGGTTTACTGTGCCATAGAGCGTGAACCGCCGAGGCCGAATTTGACAGGCTCTTCCGAGTCGAGCAATTCGTAAGACACTTCGATCTTCCGGGCCCATGCCAGGCCTCGCGCCCGCTTGAACACGGTGAAACTGTCGTCACGAACCAGGAAGGTCAGCATTTCTTTTTCCCCGTCCAACGTCGTCAGAATTCGCCCGTACCAGTCCGTTGCTTTTTCCTTCGAGGTGTCCAGCAAGCGATACCCCTTTGCCCCGGGGAGAGATACGATAGCAAACTTGCCCAGCAACGCATACGTTAAGTCAACCTTGTATTCGGCCGTGCGCGCTGAAGATTCGGCCAAACGGGACAATAATTGGGTCATGTCCCCTCCGGCCTCCTGCGAGATATCGTTCAATTCTTTCTGCGCCAGTTGTCTCAATTCGGCAACGGGGACGAGAAACAATTGATCCTCGCGACACTCAATAAATACCTGCTTCTTATCCGAACTATGCGCAATCGGGGTCGGGATCAATACCTTGATCTGCGCGGCATCCACGCCCGTAAGCAGAATCATCAGCATCAGCACGCCCAGCATGCATGTCATGATATCCAGGAACGAATCCAGGACAACCCCCTGCCCTCTTTTCTTTCTGGCCATGCTTATTCCATCTTCCCTGCCGCTCGCGCGGCGCGTTCATAATCCACGGGGCGGTCCGCCTCGTACAACTCCCATCCAAGGTCCACACCCCGATCCAAAATCAGTTTCTTCAGCCGGTGGAACACAGCGGCCGTACCGGGTCGCGCGAGCAACACAACATATTCTTCTTCCCGCTTCTCATGAAGCTCATCCAGCAGAAGTTCCAACGCATTACCCTTCCGCTCCAGGTCGCGGATGGAAACCACATCTTCAGAGGGATAGAGCACGAGATGCTGGCGGTGCACATCAATATAAATCGGATCCTTGAAGCGATTGCCAAAGGGAAAAGGCTGCGCGCCGACCATCTCGGGCTCCCCCTGAACCCATGCGCCCACCGACTGGATCAAGGAAGTGATTCTGATGTTTTCCGGATTGCTGATAATCATCACCACATTGGTAATCAGCACGATACACATCACGCCGATCACCATGAGAATGATGCACATGAAGGATGACAAATCCTGGTCGAATGTTCGCTTGCGCGCCATATCTCAACACTCCGGACCACCGGCAAAAGGGTTACCTGATTTCTTCCCGCAACGTGATGACGCGGGGTTTGCTCAGGCGGGAACAAAAGGCATCGGTTGTTGCCAGGTGCTGTCGCAACTCCTGCAGCGTCGCCTGGAATTCCGTGGCAGACGCAATGCCAGCCAAGCCTTTTTCCACGGCTTCTTCGATGCGCAGCAGGTCCTGGATGCCGCTCGCAAGACGCGTCACTTCTTCCACCCGCTTCGCCAACTCTCCAGCCGCCGCCAGCGACTTCTCCGCGCTGTCCTTCGTCACGGCCTGGATGCCCTCGGCATTCCGCCGGTACTCCTCGGCAATCTTCTCCGCCGCCTGATTCACATCGGTCAGCGCCGATTTCAGATGCGCCACTTCCTCTTCGGCCATCTGCCGGCGCAAGGTCAACAACTCTTCCCCCTGCTGCCTGACATCGCCCGCCACCTTCTGCATCGCGACTTCCATGGATTCACCCACCGTACCGAGGCTCGTGGACAGCCGTCCACTGAGATCCCGGAGCGCCACTTCGTAATTCTTGATGAGCGAGGAGAATTTCTCTTCCACCGTTCCCGCCGCCCTCTCGATGGAACGCGTAAAGACCTCGTCATACCGGTCCGGATCGGGGATGTACCGCCGGAAGGCTGCCTCGATGGAGTCCTCAAGGTTCTCGATGACGATCGGCTTGCTCTCGGGCGACGGGAAACGGGAAATCACGTTGTCGTCGAGATAAATATCAATTTCCACGAACAGGTTTTCTTCGCGCCGCTGAAGCGACGACAGGGGGAACATCAGGAAGGTTACCAGCATCAATGCGAGGAACGTCGTATCAAAGGCCACGCCCAGACCTACCGTTACGTTCGCGATGGCGTCCTTGATTTGCGACAACTCGGCGGCGCCCGCCAGGAAGTTTGAGAAACCGGATACCGCACCGCCAAGGCCCTGCACCGTTCCAATGAATCCGAGAATTGGAATGGCCCAGATCAACACGCGGGCAAGGGCATAGGAGGAATCCGACGAGGAACTGTCACGCGAGGACTCGGCCGTCGCCCAGTTTGAGATACGTGCAACGTCTTTTTGCTCCAGCCACATGGCCAGCAATCGCTCCATGCGACTCAACACCACGCTCTGCGCAAAAAGCGGATGGGCCACAATCTGCTTGCGCAGGTCCTGGATCTGCACGTCATCGTTCAGGTCCACATTGGTATCAATCGGCGATTCCGCCATCACGCGCAACTGGGTGCGAAGAATGCGGATCTTGAGGATAACCTGCGCGGCCACCATGAACGCCATGAACAGTTCGATGTACTGAATCGGTCCGCGGCCCCGGATCAGGCCAAACAGGTAGTCGAAGCGCGTACCCTTGAGAGGCGTCACCAAGGCGGCAACCGCTATCGTACCGAGAACACCCACGATGATCTGAACGGCTACGTTGGCATCCGTCCCGGGCCTTACACCCGCTGCAATGCGCACATCAACATCGGACGACTCGAGTTCCTCTAATTCGGATCCAACCTCGGGGTCCTGCGCCATAGCTTCTCCTTAAAAAACAGAAGCGAAACACCACAACAAAACGCCCCTGCCACCTTCGCGTTTACGAGGGGTTCCTGCAACTAAATACCTACACGTGGTCCTATATACACCGTCAGCCTTCATTTTTTAAGGCAAAAGAGAACAAGTCAATTCCCTAATCAAGAAAGGTTGTGTACTATGGCTCCCCTACGGGCGGAAAACTATGTTCGACGTGTTTTTCTTTGAAGCATTCGAAGAGGAGGCCGACCTCCTCAGGCAGAAGATACCCGCCGGCATCGTGGCGGGATTCAGCGCCGATACGATACAGGAATACGGCGATCCGCATCCGCCGGCCCGCATCATCAGTATTCGAACCCAGTCGCTGATCCCTGTTCCATGGGCGCCGAGGCTTGCCGGAGTTCTCACGCGCAGTACCGGTTACGACCATCTAGCCGGCTATCGAAAAGAAACCGGAGACCTTCTGCCGTGCGGCTATCTGCCGACCTATTGCGCCCGCGCCGTGGCCGAGCAAGCCGCCCTCCTCTGGCTTGCGCTCCTGCGCCGCCTCCCTTCGCAGACGAGCCAGATGCGCTCATTCGATCGTGACGGGCTGACGGGATGCGAAGCCGCCGGTCAATGCCTTGTTATCTTCGGTGTCGGAAACATAGGCTATGAAATCGCCGGAATCGGGCGCGGCCTTGGGATGGAGGTCCGGGGTGTGGACATCGTAAAGCGACACCCGGATATCTCCTACGTAACGCCGGATGAGGGTGTCGCGCAGGCCAAGGTCATCGCCTGCGCAATGAATCTCAACCAAAGCAACCACGCCTACTTCAATTACAAGCGCCTCCTTTCCGCTCGCGCCGACTGCGTTTTCGTAAACGTCGCGCGGGGCGAAATGTCACCCTCCTCTGAGCTTCTGCGACTCATGAAGGAAAACAGGCTCGGGGGAATCGGTCTTGACGTCTTTGACCATGAAAGCGAGCTTGCAACATCCCTTCGCTCAAAGCGTCCAAGCGAAGATCCCGAAGTCCAAGCCTTTCTGGAGCTCCAGGAACTCCCCCGGGTGATCGCCACCCCTCACAACGCTTTCAACACGATCGAAGCCCTCAATCGTAAAGCTGAACAATCCGTGGCCGAGATTGTCCAATTTGCCGGTAAGGGTGTTTTTTCCTGGCCGATACCTCCATAAGAACAAGCCGAAAGGGAGGGCTTTTAGGTTTTGACACGAGAGGCCGTCGGGTTCAGTATGACGCCCGTTTTGCGTGATCGAAGATACATGACCGGGATGACCGGGAAAGGAAATGATATGAATCGCACTAGATGGACATGCTCAGCTCTTATGGGGATGCTGGTAATTCCGTTTGTTCTGTACACAACAGGCTGCGGTAAGACGGAAAAGGCGCCGGCGACGGACACGGATCTCTCGAAAGCCGGGGACCTGTTCACCTCCCCCGTGAAAGGCACGCAGTCGGTCGCCCCCGAGACCATTGTAATCACCGTCAATGAAACGGCTATTACAAGAGGCGAAATAGATGCCGAGCTGGCTCGCATCATGCAGATGGCCAGCCGCCGCCTGCCCCCGGAACGGCTCGACCAGATGCGCGGGCGCTTCCTTCACCAGGCGGTGGAGAGCCTCGTTCTTAAAAACCTTCTCGTCGAAGCGGTCGGATCCGAGGGCGTCGTTATCACGGACGAAGAAGTTGCCGAGGCGCTCGACAAGTTTAACGAGAGCCTGCCGCCCGGCATGACGCTGGAACAGATCCTCGAGATGAACCAGTGGACCCGCGATGAGTTCGATCGCAACCTCCGCATGGACCTCAGCATCAACAAGCTGCTTGAGCAACACGTAGAGATGGTTAAAGAACCGACCGACGAAGAAGTCGTCGAGTTCTATGAGGAGAACAAGGAACGTTTCGATGCGCCCGAGATGGTGCAGGCCCGTCACATTCTTATTGCAACGGAAGAGAGCGATACGCAGGAACAGCGTGATGCAAAGAAAGCCAAGGCGGAAGAGATCAGGAAAAAGCTGGTGGATGGCGCCGATTTCGCCGAACTTGCAGCGGCGGACTCCGATTGCCCGAGCAAGAGTCGTGGTGGCGATCTCGGCATGTTCGGCCGCGGGCAGATGGTGAAGCCTTTTGAAGAAGCGGCTTTCGGCCAAAAGGTGGATGAAATCGGGCAGGTTGTGGAAACCCAGTTCGGCTACCATATTGTGCAGGTGCTCAAGCACGACGAAGCGCATTCAATGGCGCTGGATGAAGTCAAGGAGCGCCTGACAAAAGGCATGCACGCGCAGAAACGCCAGTTAGCTGCCCAGGAATATGTGACGGCACTCAAGGAAAAGGCCCAGATTGATTATAAGGATCCGGCCTTGAAGCCGCCCCCGGCCTCCATGCCGCCGGCAGGAATGTTCTGATCCGAAACAATCTACGGGCCGCCTGTTGCCGGATAGGCAACGGCGGCCCGTTTGCTTTTCACCCGGACCGATTTTCCTGCTTTCTGGATGCCGGCAGTTCGGATTCTTCCAGGACCCGGTCCAACTCCACCGGAGAAGACAGCTTGGTCAGGCTCGCAATAAAGCCGGGTCTCTGCAACATTCGGGAGAGGTCCGACAACGTGCGTAGATACTGCTCATTTGACAGGCCTCGATCGGCAACAATCAGAAACAGCAGATGCACCACCGAATCCAGCCCCGGCACACGAATCCCGCTTCGGCTCACACCCAACATGACGTCCACCCCGCCAGACTCTCCACTATGGGTGTGAAGCAGCATCACTCCGGGCGCAAATTCCACGGGATAACGCTGCAGGACTTCCGCCAGTTCACCGGCAAGCCGCTCCGCTGTTTCCGGCCGATGCGCATACACCGCGCGAACGATGGTGGAAACGGCCTCTTCGATTGAAGAGCTTTCCAATCCAAGGAAAATCCGGTCAGCACGCAGAAAATGCGCCGTCCTTTGCAAGGGCGCCTCGCCAAAGGACTGGCCCTCGTCCTCTTCTTCGCTGGAAGGATAAAGAACCAGCAGGTTGCTCGACGGAATACTGGAGGATAGATCCATGGGCAACCTATCCATCACAGGTTGCCATGCCCTGCGACTTGATCGAACACAAAAAACGATCACCATGTCCCGTGGGGTGAACGTCCCGGCAGCCCACGACACGATGCCGTCCCAGGAATCAATTCCTTCATATGTTTCGCGGAGTTCCTTGGGCACCTCGCCCGCACGGCCCCGCAAAAATTCAATGCGCGAATGCTCTGAAATAAATTCCAACCTCGACTGCAGGCGCTGCGCAATGCGTCTCAAGCTTTGCACTACATGGCCGAATCCGGAATGCGTTTCCACAAACGGCGGCACCAGCACGCGCAAGCACTCCACCGAATTGAGCGGCGCGACGGGTTTGAAGATGCCGATGACCGCGCGTGATTGCATTACGATCTCGTGCACCGTGCGCCTGAACAACCGGTGCCAGGTGGCGACACGGCCGGCCCATCCCAACAGGACAAAAGTCGCCCTGTACTCCGTCGCCGCGTGCATGATACCCGTTGCGATGCTGAAATCTACGCGGGCCAGGGGGGATGCCGGCACTCCAGCCTCGAGCGCCTTCTTTACAGCACCGCCCAACACGCGTTCTGCCCGGCCGATCGCTGCATCCACCTCCCCCGAGTCGGCCACTACAGCAACCGGGAAAAGAGGACCCTTCGAATCGGCGGGGCGAATCAGCAAAGCCAGATCCATCAGCGGCGCCATGCTGTTCGGATTGCCCAACCCGATCACAATACGCTCATCTCCATCCGCCGATGACCACCGCGGTTCTTCCGCTTCCTGATCCGCCACCTTCGGCGCACTTTTTTCCGTCTCCAATGCACCGACCAGGCAACTGGCAAGAATCATCATGATCGTCCCACTGAGCACGTAGTCATCAAACAACCCGATTTGATGCCCTACCAGCACGGCGGCCAGCGTGGCTGCGGCCTGGTTGACGCTCATCCCGAAGAGCAACTTGCGCTCGGCCGGCGTGAACCCCAACATCCGGCCAGACAACTGGGCAGCCAGCCATTTGAATGCAATAACGCTCACCACCATGTAGACCATGACCCGCCATGCGGCTGTTCCGGCCAAAAGAACACGCACGTCCACGAGCATTCCAACCGAAAGGAGAAAGAATGGAATAAAAAGAGCATGCCCCACGAATTCAACCTGGTGACGCAAGGCGCCCTGCTCCGGCGTGTAACGCCCCAGGGCCAGGCCCGCAAGAAAGGCCCCGATGATCGGCTCCATCCCCGAAAGCTTGGACATTGCCGCGCTCGCAAAAACCGCGGCCAATACGAAGACAAACTCTACCTCGCCGGAAATGGCCATGTTTCGAAAAAACCATCGCGCGATAAGCGGAAGTCCGAAGAGAATCGCCAACACACAAGCGACAAGCAGGGTGAGCTGCCGCGCCCAGAACCAGCCTGTCAAGTGTCCGCCCACGTATTCCACTACCAGGGCAAGTACCAGCAAGGCCGCAGTGTCCGTGAGAATTGTGCCGCCTATGCCTGCGGTAACAGCGCGGTTCCGTGCTATTCCATATCGGCGGATAATCCCATAGGTCACAAGCGTGTGTGATGCAAACATGCTCGCAAGCAGAATGGCCGTGGGCCACGAATAACCCAGCACGTAATACGCGCCCAGGGTTCCAAACACCTGCGGTATGAAAAAGGTGAGAAAACCGAATACGAGACTGTGTTTCTTGTCTCGCAGAAATTGCTGAAGATCAATCTCCAGTCCGGCAAGAAACATCAGGTAGATCAGGCCCACCGAACCCAGAAGCTCAAACGTCCGGTCTCGAGCAAGAACGCCCAAACCATGCGGACCGATCACGATGCCCGCCGTAATCAATCCAAGAAGTCCGGGCAATCGCGCCTTGGCCAGGGCAAAAGGCGCAATCAGAATGATCAGCAGCACAATCGAAAAAATAAAAACAGGATCTCTTACCTCTGTCAACATACAGAGATGATTCACAAGGATCGCGCAATGGTCAATGGCGAATGAGTCGCCCAGCCGTAGTTCGAGGCGGAAGGTTGTGCCCGGCTTCGCTTGCTCGCTTACGCTCGCAGCTTCGCCGCGGCAACCTTCGTTCTCGGCGTCGCCTCGAACGAAGGCTGGTGCACCCGGAGGGATTCGAACCCCCACGCTGTTTAGGCACAAGAACCTGAATCTTGCGTGTCTGCCAGTTCCACCACGGGTGCGCCGTAAAGATGCAGTAACATAACAGGGAAGAACGGGCGTCGTCAACGGGCGTATTGATTAGCGGAACAGATCGTTGAATTCAATCGTCTCACCGCCGGCACCCATGTCGCCTTCGGAGCTTCTTTCCGTCACACCCTCAACAACGACACCATGGTCCGCCTTGCGATCCATGCGCATTTGAGATGCATCGCCCGTATATTGCTCCTGGGATACCAACAGTCCATAGGGAGTAAAAACATGCCTGACAAACTGGCTTGGCCCCATCTGGTGAAGCACGTGAACGTTCCCCTCTCCGTCGGCTTGTATTACCGGTTTCTGCAGGCGGACAACACGTCCCAGGCTGAACACCCCGTAACAACGTCCTTCGTCTTCATCGTCTATGCGCAAAAACAACCGCTCGGTGCGATCCCGGTTCAATGTGCGAAGTGTGTAGGTTCGAACTGCCTTTCCCATTCCCGGCACACTTGAAACAAAACGGGCGACCTCTAATCCGGGCAACACATCAAGAAACATTCGGGATGATATAAATACTCGATCATCCCACTCGAGGCGGCCGGTCAACGAATAAGGTCCCGTGCTCGAAATCGGATAGGCAGGAAGGATATCCAGGGTCTGCTTCAGCGTCCCCATCGGAGCCACCGTTACGGCGCCTGTCCATACCGGAATCCCTGTAGGCTGGGAAAGAGCGCCCGGAGAACGCTCCACGTCGAACTTAAGGACCGCTTCGGCGTCCGGAACGCCCAATGTCAACGGACGTCCTGTATTATTCACAATGGTGACATCAACAAGAATGGACTCAAACAGCAGCACCTGGGAATGCACAAGACGGCAACGAAGATCAAGTTGCGCGCGGGACATGAGCGGGCAAAATAAAACGGCCAGCCATACCAACCAGCGCCTCATCGCCCCACCGCCAGGCGAGCCGCCACGCGCCCCGGCAGCCCCGCATCGAGAATCTTCTGCTGGGTTATCCTGAAATCATAGGCCACGCGGCGCAATTCAACCTCGTTTGTAACGAGGTTATAAATCGCGTAAGCGGATCGGGGGTCGCCATCGCGTGGCTGCCCCACGCTTCCAACATTGATGAAATACTTCTTTCCAGCCACAACTTTAATTTTGGTATAGAGCCCGCCACGCACGGTGTCGGTTTTCTCAAACGCCAGCGGCACATGGGTGTGGCCGAAGAAACATACCGAGGTGGTCTGGTAGTTGAAATTGGCTTCCGCCTCGAGCTTGTCAAACACGTAACCCCACATTTCGGGCATGTCCAGCGTGCTATGCACAATCGTGAAGGACTCAACAAAACGAATCAGTCTCAGGTTCCGGAGATAGCGACGCATATCCTCCGTCAGCCGCCGCCGCGTCCAGTCCACCGCATCCGCAGCGAGAGGATGAAAACCATCCAGATTGTCGTCGTGGGAACAATAGTGATCGTGATTGCCCCGCACCGTAATGCAATTCAGATCCTGAGTAATCTGAAGGCATTCGGAAGGATTGGCATTATAACCCACGACGTCACCGACGCAGGCATAATGCGTGACACCCTGTTCCTTGGCATCGGCCAACACGGCCGTCAAGGCTTCCAGGTTCGCATGAATATCACCGAGTATCGCGTATTTCATTCACACCCATCAGCGGATAGCGCTATATGAAGGGCACAAGATACCCTTTGTCTATGCATTTGAAAAGCAGTTTCCTGCGTCACCAGACATGCCGCACCGAGAAGCCCGTGAACTCGCCCGTCGCCGGACTCCATCCGCAGCGGGCATCCGTTATGTAACGCCCGAGGTGTGTGCTCTTCAGATCGTTCAAAAAAGCGACCAAATCCCGTTCGGCGCCCTCCGCAATCAGGGTGACGGAGCCATCAGGCTGATTGCACACGTAACCCGTCACCTCAAATCTTGTCGCCACTTCAACCGCGGTATACCGGAAACCCACGCCCTGCACCCGCCCTTCGAAACGGACGCTCATTCGACGCGTACCGGATTCCGGCGCTTCTTTTTCGGCCATGGACATGCTACTCCCTGCCTGATTCTGATTTCATATCAATAATGGCCTGCTTTTCCAATGAAGAGTTGGGAACGATTTGCCCTCCCTGCTTTTCAAGGTTACGATATAAAAGCATTTTATAAATGGGTAATACAATGACCTTCCATATTCTGCCGCAACCGCTGAATCTTACATCCGGCCGCGGATTCTTTGCCCCGCGCCAACCGGTCACCGTTCTCCTCGCCGATCCCTGTCCGCAAAACATCCTTGCTGCAAAAGCACTTGTCGCGGACCTGCGGCGCTATAACCCAATCCGTTCGTCGGTTTCCATGAAGAGAGCCTCTGAAGACTGTTGCGTTATTCTCGAAGCGCCCAGTGCATGTGCCGCCGAGTCCTATGCCATCTGCGTGACCCCCGATACGATTCATGTCACCGGAGACGGCGCCCCGGGCCTGTTCTATGGAATACAAACCCTGCGCCAGCTCGTGCGTCAGTTCGGCATGCACATTCCCTCGTGCACCATCAAGGATCGTCCCGCATTTCCGAACAGGGCTTTTTATCTCGATGTCAGCCGCGGACGCGTTCCGCGCCTTGAAACGCTCTTCGCACTCGCCGACACCCTCGCCGGCCTGAAAATCAACCAGCTTCAACTTTATGTTGAACACGTCTTCGCGTTCCGGTTCGATCGCTCCATCTGGCGGGGATGCAATCCCCTGACAAAAACCGAAATACTTGCGCTCGACCAATACTGTAATGACCGATTCATCCGGCTCGTTCCCAGCCTCGCCTGCTTCGGACACATGGGCCGCGTCCTGAGCCTGCCACAATATCGCAAATTGGCGGAAGTCGAATGGCCCACCTCCGACTGGGAACATGCAAAATGGATTCATCGCCTCCGTGGCGCCACGATCAATCCATGTTCTCCCGGCTCACAAAAACTTCTGCGCAATATGCTCGATGAATTTCTCCCCCTGTTTTCGTCCGGCCTCTTCAACATGTGCGGCGATGAAACCTACGATCTGGGTAAAGGCGCCAACGCTCCGCATGTGCGCCGGAACGGACTGGCATCGCTTTACATGAGGCACGTGCAATTTCTTCGACGTGAGGCCGCGCGCCACGATAAGACTCTCATGTTCTGGGGCGATGTATTGCAGCATCACCCGGAGGGCATCCCCGGAATCCCGAAAGACTGCACGGTGCTGGACTGGGGATATGAACGGGACACCGATTTCGGCAAAGTGCGCCGATTCATTGACGCGGGACGGGAGGCTTATGTCTGCCCCGCCACTCGCGGCTATCGTGTCGTATTCAACGAGGTCGAAGAAGCACGCGCAAACATCTCCGGCTATGCCCGCGAAGGGATCAGGGCCGGCGCGGCGGGATTGATGACCACGGATTGGGGTGACATGGGCCACTTCAACATGCCCGGATGCTCTCTGCATGGTGCCGCACTCGGGGCCGCCATGGCTTGGAATCCTCGCGGTGATGAGAGCAAGCGTTTCGATCAATCATTCTCCGTTCAGCTTTTTAATGACCCTTCCGGGCTTGCAGCCGAAATCTATCGGAAGGCCGGGACGACCGGCATCGCATTCTGGCCCGATATGCTGACCTCCGCGCCCGCCAAGCCACCTTCGCGCAGCCTGCGCACCAGGGCCGTCAAAGGCTGCGCGATGGCTGAAGCCCTGGTTCCCCTGTGCCGTTCGCTCAGGCATCGCGATTTCGCCCCCCGGCAGGCACTCGATGAAATCACGCTCGCCTGCCAGGCAATCACGCTCACCGCAAAACATCTTCTGCTGCCTATAACCACGCCCGCCGGCAAACGGAAACTGGGCCGCGAGCTACTGGACTTTATCGAGCGCTATTCCGAAGTCTGGCTGCACGCCAACAAGCCCTCCGGATTGCCCGAACTGCAAACCTCTTTCAAGGCGGCCGCACGGCGGCTATCCGGCGGGAAGCCCGCCAGCAAACCGATCACTCGAGGAGACCTTCCCGGATGAACGAATCACGAACCCCAAGCCTCCTGAAGCGCATCCTGGTAGGCGCCAATCCGCGCAGAACGCTTCTGCGGGCAGTCGTCCTGGCGGTGTTCACTTATCTTGTCATGCGATTTGTGCTGCTGCCCACGCGCATTCGCGGGGTAAGCATGGAGCCGACATACACCGATGGAAAAATCAAATTCGTAAACCTGCTCGCCTACCGCTTCCGCCAGCCGCAGCGGGGCGACATTGTGGTTATCACCATGGCAGGGCGCCGGGCTTTTTATCTTAAGCGTGTAATCGGCGTACCGGGCGAACACATTGAGTTTATTGATGGCCGGCTTTTCGTAAACGGAGAAAACGTCCCGGAACCCTACGTGCAAAACCGGTCCGACTGGACCGTACCTGGAGTCAGGCTTGCCGGAGACGAATACTATGTCGCCGGGGATAATCGCAGTATCCGGTGGGAATATCATTCGATGGGAACCGTGAAACGGGAGAAAATCCTCGGCAGTGTTTTCGCCGGAAGGAAATAGCCATGACCAATCTCTCAAAGCTGTTAACGAAACAAAACGTTCAGACTGCCGGAATGATTCTCGGGGTTCTTTTCATTTTTCTCGTTGTGCTGGCCGTCAAAGGTGGCGATGAGAGAATCATCCACCGTCGTCTTTCCCGGATACGCAAGCTGATGGAAAAGGAGGTGGCTGAGAAACCGCTGGTCATGATCGCAAAGAACCGTGAAATGATGGAGTACCTGTCTTCAACCGTTGAGATGAATGTAGGCACTCCATTGCCCTCCACGACCGGCCGACAGGAATTGCTGGGCCTGATCAATCAATTCAGAGCCATGGCCCAAAAGCTGAACATCACCATTCGTGATCGGGCCTTGACCATGCATCCGGATCGGAAAAGCGCAACCATGCGCATGACCGTGGATGTGGAAGCAGAGGCCCCGGGCCAAAAAGGCCGGGAAATCCGCGAAATCGAGATGATTTGGGGCAAAGAACAGGCCGGATGGGTTATCCAGAAGATTGTGCTCGTAGAAAGCATCCGCCGACCGGGCCAGTGAATCTGAAAAAAGCGCTCAGGAAACTTTCAACATCGCTGCCGCGATACTGAAATCTATCGGAGAACGGATCTTGATATTCTCTGGTACGCCTTCCACGAGATGAACTTCCTCGCGGGTCAGAGCAAAAGCTGAAGAATCGTCTTCCACGCCAAACTTCTTCTTGCTCGCCGCAGCGTATCCTTTTTCGAGAACATCACGCCGAAAGGCTTGCGGAGTCTGGGCCAGCCATGCGGTTCCACCATTGATGGAATTGCTCACGGTAAGCCCTTTCTCGACAACCTTCACCGCATCCGCAATCTGAACGGCGCAGACCCCCGAACCATATCGCTTGGCCGCCTTCACCGTCTCGGAAATCAAGTGAGGCGTCACACACGGACGAGCCGCATCATGTACGCAAACGATACTCACCTCCTCATCAAGCGCCTTCAGCGCGCTTGTAACAGAGGTCTGGCGCGTAACGCCGCCGGGAACAATCTTCTGCACTTTTGAGAAGCCATACATTTGCGACATGCCGAGAACGGTATCGGCGCGCCCCTTTTCCACAACCACCACAACGCCTGCAATATCCGGGCATTGTTCAAAAGCCGCCAATGAATAAGCCAGAACCGGCCTGCTTCCGAGATTGAGAAATGGCGTATCCACCTCGGTGGATATCTGTTCACTCCTGCCGCACGCAATAACAAGACCCCAGGTGATGTGTATCATGGAATCCCCTCCCCAGTCTTATGGATTGGCCGGGTACATTTGAGTAACGCTGTAACAGACAGCCCCCGCTGTTGTAAGAGCATTTCGTACCGATGGCAATGAGCCCTTTGCACGGGTTAATGGTTGCCCTAAACAGACGACATGGTCAAGAAATACTTGGCATTCAATGCTTTACCAATGAATATTTCCAATAAAAGGGCGCTATGAAAAATGGCATCCAGGAGTGCAACATGTATGACATCAATGCGTTACGCCATTTTATCCGCAGATGTACATAAAATCAGGGCTGTGATATTTGTTGACAATAACGGCAATCATTTACACAAATCAGTCGGATTTACGGCCTTAGGATTGCAATGCGGGACATAACCAACTGCCCGATTTTCTCGTAACCTTCTCGCCCGACTCCCAATGCATCAATCTCTTCCGGAGTAATAGGCGGGCCGTAAAAAACACGAACCTTTCCACGTTTCACCCGCTTTGCCCCTTTGGGAAATGCGGCGAAGCTGCCATCCACGTAGGCCGGTACAACAGGAATGTGTGCCTTCGAAATGAGAAATCCTATCCCCCCTTTTGCCGGCTGCAGTTGGCCGTCCGGCGAGCGAGTGCCTTCCGGAAACAGGCCGAGGACTTTCCCTTCTTTGAGAACATTGAGCGCTTTCCGCATGGCTCCCACGTCCCCTCGCGTCCTGTCAATCGGCACACACTGAATTCCATTCATGAACCAGCGACCAATTCTTGTCGAAAGAAGGGTGTCGCGTGCCATGAAATGAACAACACGATGACTCAAACTGAACGCAATGGCAGGCGGATCAATATAGCTGACATGATTGGAAGCGATGATGCAGGCGCCTGTTGATGGCACATGATGGTTCCCATGCGTTTCAAACCGCTCCCACGCACGCAGAAAGATCCCAACGGCCCCCCTAGCCGCGTAATAGAACCAGTTCTTGAGGAAGGGTCGCTCGAATCTCATGCAGCGGGAACTCCAGCGCGCACGACATCCTCAATCAAATCCACCACCTGTTCGATGCTCATTTGCG